>Ga0272441_10005641_pt1 | contig 21558 bp, 26 predicted proteins | sample SSMProp6N_FD_193582 | JGI IMG/M metagenome (GOLD analysis project Ga0272441, IMG submission 193582) | Marine sediment archaeal communities from Little Sippewissett salt marsh, Falmouth, MA, United States - SSM-Prop-6N | ecosystem: Environmental > Aquatic > Marine > Wetlands > Sediment ... | reverse complement strand
GATACGGCTTAACCTACATTGTTGACCAGTATCTGCCAGCAAAACTGGAAGAAATGAGCGACTAAACACGCTCTAATCAGTCTGCTTCTGGATTTCCTGGCACCAATCCAGTATCTGCTGTTCTGCTTCTTTTTTGTTCTTCAGGGGGCACGTTATTCCCAGTTCACTTATTGATGCGTGGGGGCTGAGGGCTTCTTTCATGTTTTCCAGAGTTTTTTCAGGTTTGTCTCCGTCAAGGGTTACGAAACAGGCTAATTTTTTGCCTGAAAAATCGTTTTTCGTGATGAATGTTCTGATTGCTGGAGTTATTTTTCCTGCCCATACTGGAGACCCGATGATGATGAGGTCGTAGTTGTCGATTGGTTTGGATACTTCGATGTCAGTTAGTTTTTTTCTGGTAGCTGCATAGCCGCTCGCAAGAAATCCTAATCTTCCTGTTCGCTTTTTCTTGTCAACCACTTCACACGTTTCTGCGTCTAGCTGTTCAGCAATCTTTTCAGCAGCAAATCGTGTGCTTCCTGTCCGTGAATAATAAACAACCAACGTTTGCATAACAAAACCCACCTCTACAGGTTATGTTGTCAATGATTTATGGCTTTTGACAACTCCAAACATTCAGCAAACGAGGTTTTGGGGTTAAAATTTAATTTTTTTCTTTCTTTTCGATTGCTCTTTTTAGGTCGTTAAAATAGCATTTTATGCAATCATGGGAAGGGTCAGGGCAGGTTCTATGACACATGATATCACTTCCTTTTCTGGTTAGGCTGATGCTGTTAACCGTTTCAGTCAAAAACGTTCATTGTTCTTAAACCTATCAAATTTGGCTGCGAAGAATGGGAACATGTTTTCCTCTGATGACTGATGCGTTATCTTTTTTGTTTCTTTTTGTCCATTTTCTCCAGTTCTGTTTCTGGCTGGACGCATATCCATCCAATGGTAATTAGGGCTGCAATTATTGTTATCCAGCTCAGCCACGCGGATTCAAGTGATTGAGTCAACGTGTTTCCCCAGAGAATAATTTCGCAGAATACTGCCCAGTAGATTCCCCAGAGAAGGAACGGAATGAAGACTGAAACATAAACCAGCTTTCTTTTCCATATCAACTTTATCTCCAATCCCTATGTTTCTGTCTGAACAGTTTTCCTTAAGTCTTTATGGTAACCTGAAACCATCTGTTAATGTGGGTGAAAAACTGGTTTTGTATATGCTTCAACTTTTATATCCATTCAATTATTTCTGTAATGCTTCTTAAGTATGTGGATAACCTTATTTGTTCGGATATGGACAAAAAGTAATAATGTAACCTTGTGTAACTTGGAGTAACTAAATTAACTCATATTGCTCGGGAAGCGTTGTTGATGGGGAAGCGCTCAGATAAGAAGAAAGCTAAGCTAATCAGTCTTCTTCAAGAGTATTTGAAGGATTCTAACAGAAGCGATAAAGAAATAGCAAAGGCTCTGGGCGTTTCGCAACCAACTGCATCTAAAATGAAAGCTAGGCTACTGGAAGAAGGTTTCATAAGACAATTTACTGCAATTCCAGACTTCGCTAAAATGGGCTTCGAAATTTTGGCGATTTCCTTTGTTAAATTTAATACGGAAAGATTAAGAGAGATGGAAGCGAGCTCAGAAGGTTGGGCACATAGCCAGTCTGGAATTATATTTAGTTCAAGGGCTGAAGGTATGGGGTTTGATGCTGTTACTTTGTCTTTGCACAGAAACTACGCGGAATACGACAAATTTCTAAATTATCACAAAAGATTTGGACATTTTGTGATTGAAGCGAAGCACGTCATCGTTGACCTTGTAGGAGGCATCGTTAAACCTTTTTCGTTCAAGTATCTTACAGAAGAAATGGAAAAAAGTCAAGATTAATGTCCTATTGACATATTTTCTTTCCTTTTATTTCGTTATCAGCCTGCAACTTCAGATAATCCTGTGGTTACGTGATTGTTCTTAAAACTTGGTACCACCAATATTGTCTGGCTTTTAGCAAAACTTATAACCCTCATTGGTTCTTTGTGGAGAGCGTAGTACCCCAACTTGAAACTAGCTTTATCTCCCCCTGATGGCTCAGTTTTATTTTGGTTGGGGTACTGCTTTCTGTTTCACCCTCTTTTCTGTTGCCTTTCGTGCAAAATATTGTGCATGCGAGAATCATGGTGGCTGAAGATAGAACAGTTTGGTTGCAAAAACTATGTGGCAAGCCTGAATCTGTTGTCAGTGGTTGGTTGTGGGGGAAAAATTAGGAGTGTTGTTTTGGGAGAAGTTTGAGTGGCGTGAATTTCAACCACGTATCCGGATGGTTGGCCCAATTCGGTGGTTGTGTTCACGCCAACTCACACCTACGATGGCCTGCCGCAACACAGGACACTATTTGTGTTGTCTTTGTGATATATAAATATATGGATGGATTATCCATCCCATACTGGTGAGAACAAAAAACAGTAAAATACAATCAAGAACATGTCTTACCACACATGTCAACTACTGATGCGCTGTTTAGGGCAAAAATTGTCTACCTAATCCTCTCACAAGACACTGAAGAAGCTCTTGAACTGCTGAGCCGGCACTATGAGGTTGCAGTGCCAAAACTTAAAGTTGGCATGCCAAAACGGTACTCAAAGAATCCTGCCTGTTACGTGGCAAAAAGCAGAACCATTCATGTTGCCCAAAGGGATGTTCTCTGGAATCCCTATGTAATTCTCCACGAATTCTATCATCACCTCAGAAGAGAAACAGACGCTCAGGGAGGCATCGAAAAGTATGCAAACAAATTTGCGAAGAACTTTATAGACGCCTACAGAAAAACAACAGTACAAAAAACGTGAAGTTAGTGGCTTGATTGGGTGGGTTTGGTTTGGATAAAGAACTTTTTGTTGAGCGAGCGGTTGTGGACAGCATCCTCAGTTATGCTCAGATGCTTCATCCCAGAGAATCGATTCTTCTTTTGAGAGGCACAGTTGACAAACATAAACTGCTTATCAACGACACACAACTTCCTCCCTTCGCAACTCATGGAAAATCCTTCTCCGCTTTTCCGTTGCATAGTCTTCCTATAGATTTCTCAGTCATGGGTGTCGCTCACTCTCACCCATCAGGCGCCCTACGCCCCTCAGCTACAGACCTCAACAAATTCTATGGCAGAATAATGATCATAACTGCATACCCCTACCAGTCAGAAAGTAACCTTGCAGTATTTGACCGACAAGGAAGCCCCCTGAAATACAAGATCATCTGAGCGTGTTCTTGTTTACATCCATCTTTTGAGCCATTCTAACATCTTTTTTGGGTGCACATCTATTTTTCTTTGGCAACCCATGTTTTTATGGCTTCTTCGACAGCTCTGGACAGATCCCCCTTTTTACCCCCAAATCGCTCGATTGTCTTGAACCTGAGCTCCTTTTCCAATTCATCAGAGATCGCCACGCTTATTCTACCCATTTCAATTACCAACTACACCAATTTTTATTATTTTATATTTTTTTGCAAGCCCCAAAGGCTAAGTATTTTTCCAATAAGCAAATTGTTTCATGTTGACCATTATTTTTGACGCCATTTTTTATTCACCTAAACTTGCTTATTTACATATGATACTATGTGTTTAGTATCTTATAAAGATATCGGATTAAGAGTTTAAGTGTTTTTTATGTGCACCGTGTATGAGATAAATTAAAATAAGTCTTGGGACTGTAACATAAAACCTTGAGGGTTCTGGCATGACCGAAGATAGACCCATGATATTAATGATAATCGAGAAACTGTTGGGGTTAACACTCATCATCATAGGTGCACTGGTTGCATTCGACTCCACTAATCCCCCACCAGGAGACATAAGCCAATTTTCAGGAATATTCACACTAGTTGGCATCGTAATCTTAGTAGCAGGAGTCATTCTCCTAATAGCCAAAACCAAATAACAACCCTTTTGCTACCCTATTAGGCTCCTAATAGCAGAAGATTGTTGAAAAAAACCTTTTTCCTGTTTTTCCTAAGCAAGAAAACTATTCGATATCCACACTCGTCAGCATATTTGTATCCTAATAGAGGTACATTGTTGAAAACAATCTTTTTTCAGAACTCACCCCAAATTATACCCAAATCACTATATCCTAAAGCACACAATGACCCTTTGGTCAGGACAAAAACCAAGGCACACTTTCTGTCATAACTAAATTTTGGCACTCATAATTTAGACGTAAACACCCTGAAAGCCCACAAAAACTTTTTTTCCAGAAAACAGAAGGCAATCCAAAAAGTTAAGTTCTGCCACGGCAACCATGATGGCTGGAGAAATTGGCTTTGTTTGCGTATGTTCTGATTACCGTGCAATCGGGTTCAGAAAGGGATTTCCTAAAACAAATCTCTGAATTCGAAGAAGTTGTAGAAGCAAATCTTGTCATCGGAGAAAACGACATTGTCATAAAAATTGACGTCAAAGACATAGCTCACATGGACAAGTTCCTGACAGACAAGCTCAGGGTGCTGCCGGACGTCTTCCTCACAACAACTATGATAATCACTGAGCAGGTTAAGCCAAAAACAGCCTAAACCATTGCCCTTAGAAGATACACGTAGCCTACTTCTATGAGCGCAGCTATCAGAAAGAGCAGGTAGATGCCTGCGAGAGCTTTCGTGGTCATGTTTCTTTTCAGCGTCCTTTCTATGGTCTGGAATATTCCGTACCCTTCGATTATGGCGTTTGGAGTGCTTAAAACAATGACCAAAAACAACGCTTCTACAGAGACCTTGTCATAAAATAGGGTGCTTGTCCTGAGAATGCTGATGAAAATCACCATGATTGTGAAAGCAAAGGCGAATATTCGGGGGTTATGAAGAACCATATAGTCTGTCTCATTTTTAGACATAAAATTCAAGACAAGCCCGACATAGAAGGTCATCCCAAGGAGAATCAGGGAAACCACCAGAACGTTATGAACAAAAATGAAGAAAACAGCCAAAGGGGCATTCGAAAAAACGTCTCCTACACTTCCAAAAAATGAACTATTCTCTACGTACGCAAAAACCAGCAACAACAGAAAAACTAAACCCAACATAACGGTCCTTTTTTTCGAATCCACTTTTTTTGTCTCCATAACCCTTTGAACCGAAACTAGAATACTGAAAGAATGGGCAACCACTTGAAAAGTATTGTTGAAAAGCCTAAGGCCATATTCAAAAGAACCAAAATCACCACGGCAACAACCACTGACGTTACTCCCACAGCGATGGCACCAAAAAATCCTGTTTCATAATAATGCCTAACCAAAAGCAGCCAAGCGACTAAAGACAGAATTATCGCAAGCTCTAGACTGAAAACCGAAAGGCAGACAATCAAAACAAGTGTTCCAAGAACCGAGATGGCAAAGGCGTCTTTGAAGCTGGTTCTGTCTGTTCCAACTACAACATTGCCTGCCAGATAGAAGATGACTGACAAAACACCAAAGATTATGACAAAGGAGATTGCGAAAAAAAGCAAATCAGTTAGTCCAGCTTGCTCAAGCAAAGTATCCAGCTGGAGTGCGGCAATAGACGCTGCCAACATAAGCTGTCACCAAGTTATCCTACGAATACCGTTGGCTAGCAAATAAAGGATTTGTTAACCAATTCAGTTGAATCCAATCATATCCCACAAAAAATGACAGTTTACGGGGCTAATTCCCTGCCCAAATTCAACATAACTGGCAGCTCTTTTTTCCCAGAAAGGGGTAACTCTTTAAAGGAGGATGATTCCAGAAATAGAATTCCGACTAATAGGAAGTTGATTTTATGAAACTAGAAAGCCCTGCCATAATTGGAGTTGGCAGGACAAATTTTGGAGAACACTACGAACGAGACCCCGAGTCTCTGATTGATGAGGCTGGGCTCCAAGCACTTGATTCAGCGGGCATAACACGAAAAGATTTGGATGCCTGCTACCTTTCAGACTATTTCCTTCAGGTCACAAACAAGATAGGCTTAGAAGAAGGCTTCTTTTCTGAACTTCTGGAACTTCATGTTCCCATGGAAAAAACAAGGTCCTTCAGTTCTGCACTCCTCAATGCCTGCCACGCAGTTCAATCAGGAAAATATGACGCAGTGTTGGTGGGCGGGATGGAAAAAATGACTGACCGTTGGGACAAAATCAGAGACGACCTCATGCTCCTCGAAGACCCATGGAGCTATTATGCAGGATGCACACCCGAAGCAAACCATGAACTTCTCCTCAAAGAATACATCAAAAAATATGGAATCTCAGGAGAACAACTTCAAAAATTCTACTTGGCTCTTGCCAAAATCTCCGTTAAGAACCACCAAAACGCCGCAAATAACCCCCTCGCCCAATATACAAGCCCAATAACCGTGGACACTGTATTGAAGTCTCGGACCAAAGCTTGCAAGGCCTTAGGGCTTTTTGACTTTGCACCCATATCTGATGGCGCCTCAGCCCTGATTCTTGCTAGCCCAGAGGCAGCCAAACGCTTTTCAGACGTTCCAGTTCATGTTTTGGGTTCCTCTTCAGCCACTGACTACATCACCTTTCCCTCACGGGAAGACAGAACAGGATTCATAGCCAGCACCTTAGCTATGCAGACAGCTCTCAAACAAGCTAAAGTCGAAATCAAGGACATTCAGATAGCTGAATTATATGATCAGTCAACCCTTCTAGAGATGATATCATTAGAAGACTTGGGCTTCTCTAAACGAGGAAAAGCTTGGCTTGACATCTACAACAGCTGCAAAGACTCTTGTAATTTCTACGAAATCGATGGAAGAAAACTCTTCGTAAACGGGAATGGAGGCTTAAAGGCTGACGGAAATCCCTTAGGAGCCACTGGAGGCGCACAAATCTTTGAGATTGTCAAGCAACTCAGAGGAGAAGCTAAGAGCCGACAAGTGGAAGTTAATGGAGAATCACCGCGGCTGGGTTGTGTTTCAGAGTTGGAAGGCTTTGGTACAAAAGCGTACGTCCACATTTTGGGGAGGAACTAAAGATGAGCAGTGAACCTATAGAAAGACGGGTCTCCTACATCGGAGACAGACTGAGAGGCAGCCAATGTACTATCTGCGGAAAAGAGTACTTCCGAGGCAAAAGTTACTGTGGCAACTGCGGAAGAAAGAGCTTCGGAAAAATGAAGGACATAGACTTCTTCTACGATAAAGGTACTCTAGAGGCTTCTACTCTTGTTAGCCAGCCCACTAACCGATTCGTAAAAATGGGCTCATACATTTACGGAATTGTCGCATTCCACGACGGAAAAACTAGGGTTCCGGGAAGGCTAACCGACATCCTGATTGAAGACGGAAAAACTGACATTTCCTGTTTTGATGGAAAAGATGTTGTTCCACGGTTTAGAAGAAGACATTCTGTGAGCGAAAGTGACATCATTCCAACAATCTCCCTTGCCTTCACGCCTGCGGATGGTTACTATCCACACCAAAAATATGAGATTGCAAACCCCAAGAAGGAATACGAGACTCCTGGAATAGTTGGGTACGGCGTCTACACCTCAAAATTCAGAATCAAAGAAGGAAACATGGAACGGTCTGTACCTTTCATCGATGAAGATGCTGTCACTGCAGCAGTAGAGGCAGGAAAATTGGCTATGATTCATTCTGGGGTCGACAGGTTCCTTATCAACAAGGTTTACGTCGGCTCAGAATCGAATCCATATGCAGTTAATCCCATAGCCTCCAAAGTAGCCCAAGTTCTGAAGCTTGGTAAAGTAGAAGGCCACGACGGAATACGGAGTGTGGACGCAATCGACACCGAATTTGCATGCAAAGCAGCCACAAGCATGTTCAAGGACGCAGCCTCTCTAGTATATTACCTAAAAGCTAACAAAGCCTACGCCATGACTATAGGAGCAGACAACTCCCAAGCCGCACCCAGAAACGAGATCGGAGGAGAACTAGACCATTTCGTGGGTTTCGGTGCTGCCGCCTTCATCTTCGGCATGCAAGATGTTATAGCTGAAATTGAGGGCTGGTACTCCTGCACCTCTGACACGCCCGACTTCTGGAGAAGAGACCTTGAGCCTTACCCCAGACATGGAGGGCGATTCACTGGAGAGCCCGCCTACTTCAAACACGTCTTAAAAGCCTGCACAAACCTCATGAAACAACTGAATCTCAAAGTCGAAGACGTTGACTACTACGTCCCTCACCAACCAAACCTAAGATTTCCAGTCAAAGTTGCCCGCCAACTAGGATTCAAAGAAGAGCAATATCTGCCAAGCCTGAAAGTAGGCAACTTCGGCAACACCTATTCTGGCGCCTCACCAATCGGATTGGCGGCTGTACTGGATGTTGCTAAACCAGATGAACGGATACTGCTTGTCAGTTACGGCTCTGGAGCTGGAAGCGACGCCTACTCCTTCATGACGACCAGTCAAGTATTGGAGAAGAAGAAGCGGCAGAAGTTTACGGTTCGTCATCAGATTGAAAACGAGAACTTGGAATACGTGGATTACAACACTTACAGAAGGCTTAAGCACGGACTCTGAAACCTGTTGGTCATTTAGTTGAGTTGTTGGGAGGGCTGTTTTTTCTGTGCTTTATTCGGCGCCACAAGAGAATATTTATTAAATATTAATATATAATACACTTGTGACATGTAAACCACCCACGGAACCAAAAATGAACCTAAACAACCATCTGGATTCTCAATACGCATTCTCCCTTCATAACACTTTCAAAGAAAAAACCCCAGAGACAACAACCAACACAAACTTCTCAACTACTATAAAGAAAAAACGAGGCGTAATTTAATGGCAGTAAAAAGAGGAATGATCGTATGGTTGTCTGCCTTTGCAACTTTCTTAGCTATGTTAAGTTCTTTCAGCATAGCCGTCATGGTGGTTAATCAGGGAGCAGACACCCTCGTAAACCCCTACATACTAGGCAACATATTTGGCAATCTCAGTGCAGGAACCTACTTATGGATATGCATAACATCAACTTGCATTCTTCTAGGCGTCACATTCATAATGGCATACCGTAAACAGCCCCCAAACCCAGAAATCGTTAAAATGTTCCTGAAAGTAGGCGGAAACTTGGCTGCCCTCAGGAAAGCCCAAGAAGCCTCAATAACTGAAGTGGCTGACCAGATTGAATACGGCAGCAAAGTAAACCAGAAATTCTTCACAAAAGTCAACACAGACTTGGAAGAAAATGGCAAAGAAACCCTTGCCCTTCTTGCAGCACAAAAAAGAATGATCAAAAAAGCTCGCACGGACATGATTTCCACGATAGAAAAGAAGACAGATGAAACTGGACAAACGATATCTGCTGACCTGAAAAAAGAGCGGGCGGAGCTGCAAGAAATTAAAGCTAGAATCGAAAGAATCGAAGGATGCATGGTGCCAACCCAAGCTGAACTGAAGAGCCTAGCCAACCCTGAGGACATAAAAGGCATTGGTCCAAGTTTAGGAAATGAACTTCGTGGTCTTGGCATAAACTCTGTTGGCGACTTCCTTACAACTGACCCTGCTATCATCGGAGAAAAGACGCGCGTTTCACAAGAGATGGCTGAGAACCTGCAATCCATGGGTCAGCTTATGATGGTTCCTGGAGTAGACGCGAATGATGCTGAAATACTCTTAGAAGCGGGCATAAAATCAAGAAAAGCGCTGGCTGGTCAAGACTTGATTAAGCTTTGCAAAAAAGTGAATAAAATCGCCAAAACCTATGTTGACCAAGGCAAAATTTCTAAGGAAGAATACCCGACAATAGAAGAAGTCTCTTCTTGGATAAGAAGTGCCTGACTGCATTTATGACACTATTATCTCAGTGACAAACTTGACCCAGAATTGTGCCCACTTGTACTCTTCAACTGGCAGCATTAGTCTGAATGGTCCGCCCGAGTCTTGAGGAAGAGGGATGCCATTCTCCTTATACCCTACCATCATCTTCGTGTCTTCTGCTTCCCAAAGCGTATAATTCTTAACATAGTCGTCAATTGCAACAACTGTTATCTTTCCTGCTCTGTAGGAGACGTTCGCTGCTTCAAGCAAATCCATGATTGATATGCCTGTCCAGTTTGAGGTTCTGGTTCCGCTTCCAGGCGCAAACTCGGCTTCTATTGTGGTCTCTGGGAGTGTTGATATGTTTTTGCCGCTGATGGTTATCGGGTTGTCGACAGCGCCGGAGATAGACAGTGTCCAGTAGTCTATGTTCACTTCAGAAACATGTTCAACTTGATGTTGCTCTGAGAAATAGGGTGCAATCAGCTTCACTGGTCCTCCCGTTGCTTCAGTCATCCACTGATTATCTTTCACGAAAACCAACGTTATCCTGTTGACGTCTTGGAAGTATGGGTAAACTGTGCTGTTCCATGCTTGAAAAATGTTTAACGTGGCTTTGTGGCCGTCTGAGGCTGTTATCTCAATTGGTCCCGCGTCCCAGTTCATGCCGCTTCTGTTACAGAATTCATACAGCTCCACGCCTATGTATGTCACGTTTTCGCCGTTAACTTTGGTAACGACCGTCGTTAGTGGCATTTTAGAGATTTCGTTCAGTGACCACGTTTTCTCCTGCTCAACATTGCCCATAACTGCTACTTGCCACTGGGGAGGAGTCCCACTAGGCAGACTGATGGTTTCTGTTTGAGGAATGTACATGATGACGAAAACTGCGGCAATAACTAGTATTGCAGCGATGCAGACTGTTACAATTATTTTTATGTTTTTCTTCATTTTCTGTTCCTTGTCCATGCTTCTTTGGTTGTGGTTGTTTTGTTTCGTTTTTTGGTTGCCTAGTTAGACTACTGAAATGTGAAACCGATATGTTTTAGTAGGAATAACGTGACCATTTTTATAAGTTTTTGTGACCCCCGAAAACACGAACTATACAACAACGAGGCAAGAAAAACATTGAAAAAGACATGGGCACTCTTCGGAATTTATGTCCTACTCCTGACACTCAGTGTGCTGCCTCTCCAAGCTGGTTGCTTAAGTTTTGGCTATACCGAAACCTTTTCGGCGGCACCATTCAGATATGACTTGCCGTCAGGAGCCAACTTTTCGATAATCTGGATTACCGACACACAGTATCTTTCCGAAAGCCATCCAACATATTATGATAGCCTCTGCCGTTGGATAGTAAACCACGCAGAGCAATACAAAGTCAAGATGGTAATCCACACTGGTGACATGGTTGAGGATGAATTCAACTGCACACACTGGGAAAATGCCAACCAATCAATGAGCATCCTACTAGACGCCGACATTCCCTACTGCTGGAATGCAGGAAATCACGACTACAACGAAACATTCTGGATAGGCAACCAATACACCGCATTCAACCCTGAAGTTATGGAAACAAAGCCTTACTGGATTGATAATGCAGTTGATGGGCAAAACACTGCGGTTCATTTCAGCGTCGACGACTGGGACTTTTTGATAGTAAACATTGCCTATGACGCAGGTGATGATGTTTTGGATTGGGCAAACAACCTGTTGGATACCTATAACGAATCCTGTGCAATCGTCGGAGCACACGTTTATTTGAACACTACAGGTGGATATTCTAGCAAAGGCAAAGACGACGCCAACTGGCCACTTAACTTCAAAGAAAATGTGTTAGACACGCACCCTAACGTGTTCTTGACTTTAAGTGGACACCAATATCCCACATCTGGCGTAAGGACTCAGGTAGGCGGACGCCACGAACTGATGTACAATCGTCAGGACACTGACAACCAGATGGGTGCTGCAAGCCTAAGAATCATGGCCTTCGATTTAGTGGCTGGAACAATTGATGTCCAAACATATTATCTCTACTCAAATCACTTCTTAGAAGACCCCGACAACCAATTCACGTTAACCACAACATTCTACAACGACTACATTCCCGAAGACAACAGTTCTAACGACAACACAACCCTGACGCTTCCAGCGCACCTCATTATTTTGGCGCTAGTAGCAGTAATAGCCGCTGTCTGTGTCATCGTATATTGGGTGTGGCGGCGGCGTTAGTCTCACTGAAACGCTAACCTCTCTCTTGTTGGCATAAAAAATTGGCTGTGGGCTTTCCTTTGTTTGGGAGAAATAGCTTACAATATCCACCCGAAATATTTTTATGTGCATATCGAAATGACTTTCACAGAGAAAAATAGGGTGAATTCACAAATGGATAAAAAGATTATAGCAATTGCAGTAATTATCATAGTTATCGTAGCAGCTGTTGCTTCTTGGCAACTTCTATTTAATCAACCATCAAACGAGGTAAACATTGAACTCGATCCTTTGACACTAACCGTTGTTGGTGCCGATGGACAAGAAACAGTCTTGGACGAAAACACCATACTAGACCTTGAAGCGACAACCGTACCTGGAGGATACAAAACCAGCGGCGGAATCATTGCCCTTGTCGGCAACTTCACTGGCATACCCATTAACACCGTTCTCGACTTAGTTGGAGGAATGACAAGCGACTCCACATTAACCGTCACTGCTTCAGACGGATATTCGATGGTTTTCAGTTATGATCAAGTAAACGGGATTGGCTACAACACTTACGATCCTGACACTGGAAGCGAAACCGCATCCACTGGTACTACGACTTTGATGGTCTACTACTTATGTGATGACGAGAAAGTTCCTTCAGACGCTGGACCCCTAAGGATGGCTGTTGTAAATTCTGACGGACTCCTTACTGAAGGTCACTTCTGGGTCAAGTTTGTGTCCAAAATCGAAGTCACATCGGCCGTAGAAGACTGGACAGTTACTGTCAGCGCAACAACCGACCTGTACATGGACCGTGCAGCCTTCGCAGCAGACTATAACCACTTCGGAATAACATGGACAGACGACAGCAACGACGTCTGGAAGGGCACAGCACTTTGGCGATGGGTTTCATGGTGCAACTACAACGGTGGAGTCAGCAACGCATCTCTTGACGCTGGATACAAAGTTGAAGTCGTAGCTGGAGACGGATATTCAGCAATATTTGATGACAGTGTCGTAAAAAACAACGACGGTATCATTGTTGCATCAACAATAAACGATGAAGTTCTTCCTGATCCTTACTGGCCTCTAGCCATCGTCGGCGAGGGACTTTCTGGGTCAGAGAAAATCAAAAACATCGTACAAATAAACATACTACTAGATGATGAATCGGGCCCAGATGAAGGCTGGACTTTACTACTCAACGGCACAAATGCAGTGAACATGTCTCAAAGTGTTTTCGAAACTCAAGCCACCGCAGTCAGCGCATCCTGGACAGACGATGACCTTGACGAGTGGACAGGCACTCCTCTCTGTAGAATCATGTATTGGGCAACAGCCAACAACGTAATCAGCAGCGACGCTTTGACAGGTGGATACGTCGTCAAAGTCATTGCAGGAGACGGATACACTGTTATCCTTGACTGCGACAGCATTCAAGACAACGCAGACATCTTCCTTGCCGACAGACTAAACGGCGAACCTCTAACAGGTTCCAGCTATCCTCTAAAACTCACAGGATCTGGCATAACAAAGAAACAGACAGTCAAAGGTGTTGCAGAAATACAAATAGTGCCCATTCCGACAGAAATGACCCTAACTATTGTTGCTGCTAACGGCACCGAAGTCGTTTTGACTGCAACTGACATAGTGGGTCTCGACTCATACACTGCAGAAGGAGGAACAAGATCAAGCAGCGGCTCAGTCAAAAACATTGGCACATACACTGGCGTTCCCATCTTAACTCTTCTTGAAGAGGTTGGTGGAGTATCAAACGGTGACAGCGTCAAAGTCATTGCATCCGACGACTGGGAGACAACCATCACTTATGAGCAGCTGAATGGAGGAGACATAGCCACATATGATTCGGAAGGAAATCCGGTGGAAGCTACTGAACCGTTGACAATGATTGTTGCTTACTACATGGATGGAGAACCATTGTCTGCCGAAGACGTTGGAACATTAAGAATTGCTCTGGTTGGACCTGAAGGCGTAATTACCGCTGGAAGCGTGTGGTCAAAGTTCGTGGTTACAATCGAAATCGTCGCAGCAGGGGCATAGAAACAACAAGGATACTGAGACAACATTGAAACGAATACACATCGCATTCGCAGTCATTGCAGTGGTGGTATTACTCACCTCCACTTATTTTTTTGTTATAAACTACGTTTTTGTGAATCCTTCGAAGCAGGTTCTTACCGTCCATTGTGCAACAAGCCTGCTGTTTCCATTAGCAAAAGTGGAAGAGGATTTTGAAAAGGTTCATCCTAATGTTGATGTACAGATTGAGGGTCATGGAACAATTCAGGTCGTAAGGCATGTTACCGAGTTAGACATGTTGGTTGATGTGAGTTTTGTAGCAGATTACGGGCTGATACCTGTTATGATGTATGATACTAAGATGCCTGACAGTGACCAAAGCTACTCAGACTTCTACATCCGCTTTGCAACCAACACTCTTGTTCTAGCCTATACGAACCAAAGCAGATATGCTGATGAAATTAATGCAGAGAATTGGCACCAAATTTTGGTTCGACCTGACGTAACATTGGGGCTGGGTAATCCTCAAATTGCTGCTATAGGCTACCGTGCCATAACAGCAATCCAGTTAGCCGAGAACTACTACGGCAACCCAACTCTATTCCATGACCTGATAACCGCAAATTTGAGTCCGCCCATCAACTCCCTTTCTGATGGGGAGAACTACACAATTACTGTGCCAGAAGTTCAGAATCCACTAGGAGACAAGCTTAAGTTGAGAACTAGCGAAGTGGGTCTAATTGCTTTGCTGGATTCAGGTCACCTAGACTATTGCATGATATACCTCAGCAACGCAAAACAGTATGGCTTCAATTACATTGAACTTCCAGACGAGATCAATATGGGTTCGCCAGAGCATGAAAGCCTGTACGAAAAAGTTGAAGTGGTTTACCAGCATCAAAGATTTGCCACGATTTCCCTTGACAGAACAGGCGAAACCATTTACTATGGCGTGACGATAGCTAACAATGCGCCTAATCCTGAGTTGGCAGCGGAGTTTCTTGAATTCCTGTTAAGTGGGCAGGGAAAAACTGACTTCGAGTTGGCTTATCATCCTGTTTTTGACCCCGCTTTCACTGACAACATTGATGCTCTTCCCGAAAACCTACAACCGTTGGTCACCCCAGAACCCTAAAAGCTCTATACAAGTTCCCGCTTTCATCAAGTGTGAGGGGATAGAAAGTTTGGCTTGGCTGAAACAAAAATCGCCCTTCGTCATGGTGTCCTTTGTTTTAGGTGCAGTCATGGTTCTGTTCTTGATGGTGCCCATATTCAGTTCCTTGGGGATTTCAGTTTCAGGTCTCGGAGATGTTTTAACTGATGGCAGAACCCTCAACGCCATCTGGGTAAGCTTTTACTGTGCCCTCTTAGCAACAGTTTCCATGCTAATTTTGGGAGTTCCCTTCGCCTACCTGTTTGTCCACAACAGCTTTCCAGGCAAGAACGTGCTGGATTCGCTGATTGACATACCTATCTTAATTCCTCACAACACTGCAGGAATAGCCCTACTCTTTGTTCTAAGACCAGATTCTCCCCTCGGGACAATGTTCTCTATGTTGGGCATCTCCTTCTTGGACACAGTATGGGGCATAATCATTGCCATGGCTTTTGTCAGTGCGCCCTTTATGATTCGAAGCGCTCAAGAGGCATTTTCGTCAGTAGACCCTGAGATGGAAAAAATTGGCAGAAGTCTGGGAGGAACCCGATTCAAAGTTTTTGCAAACATAACTTTTCCGTTGGCATCCAGAGGAATACTGACTGGCTGTCTGCTTACATGGGCTCGGGCAGTAAGCGAGTTCGGGGCAGTTGTGTTAATTGCCTACTTTCCGAAGACGGCGCCCATTCACTTGTATGACGTGTTTGTTAGCGAAGGCTTAGCTGCTGCGCTACCAATCAATGGGCTCCTGATTTTGCTTGCCATTGTGATTCTTGTAGTCTTTAGAGTTATGGTTGCCAAACCTAGAAAAGACGTCTATTCGAACCAGAGGTGAAACAAGATGGGGCTTGAACTAAAAGGAATCTCAAAAAGTTGGCGTGGATTCAAGCTGAAAAACATTGACTTAGCTGTCGAGAACGGCGACTACTTCATCATTCTTGGTCCTACGGGAGCAGGAAAAACTCTTCTTCTTGAAACAATAATGGGCTTCCATAAACCTGACAAAGGCAGAATCTTTCTGGACGGCGTGGACATAACAGATATTCCTCCAGAAAAGCGGAACATCGGATATGTTTCACAGAAATGTATTCTCTTTCCTCACATGAACGTCCGCCAAAATGTAGAATTTGGTCTAAAGATGAGGGGAACTCCGAAAACTGAGCGCACTCAAGCAGTAACTCAGGTTCTTGACGTTATGGGACTTCAGTCAATGGAGAGCCGTTCCCCTGCAACCTTGAGTGGTGGAGAAAAACAGAAAGTGGCTCTTGCACGGGTGCTCGTAACAGAACCGCAGACAATAATCTTCGATGAACCTTTAACCTCCATAGACGCTGAAGCAGCTCGTGAACTCAAGCTAGAGTTGAAGCGGATACATAAGAGCGGAAAGACAATGGTTCACGTAACACACAACCAAATTGAATGCTTCAGTCTAGGCAACAAAATTGCAGTAATGAACTCGGGCGAAATAGTGCAAACTGCAAAACCCAAAGAACTCTTCGTAACACCCGGAAACAAGTTTGTGGCAAGGTTTCTTGGTTACGAAAACATTTTTGATGCAAAGCTTGTAGAAAAGCAGGGTTCATTGTCTGTGGTTAATGTGGACGATATCAAGTTGAAAGTCTCTGAAACGATAGACACACCAGAATGTACTGTCGCAGTTAGACCTGAAGACGTCAACCTATCCTCTTCTCCAAAAAGAAATGGAGCCAAAAATGTTTTGGAGGGAACAGTTATCGAGTTTGTGGACCAGGGACCTACAGTTTCGGTGATTGTTGATGTTGGACTTTCTTTCAGTGTAATCCTGACCAAAAGCGTTTTTGTTGAAAAGAATCTTGAAATTGGACAAAAAGTGTGGCTCTCCTTCAAAAGCGACTCAGTCAAAGTGATTAACTGAACATTCTGGGGAAAGGTTAAATAGAGTCTCAAGCCTCTATGGTTGCGTTCTAAGATGATACGAAGACTTATCCTAGATGTACTAAAACCCCACAAACCCAGCGTTGTTGAAGTTTCAGAAGCTCTCAGCCACCTAAGCGGAGTGGAAGGCGTAAACATCATTATCAACGAGATAGACCAGCAAGTAGAAAACGCAAAAATCATTGTTGCTGGAACCTCAATAATCTATGAGGAGATTAGAAGCAAACTACAGGAATTTGGTGCTACAATCCACTCAATTGACGAGGTTGCGGCTGGAAAAAGAATTGTTGAAGAAGTAACAACGCCTCAAGATCAATCTGCAAGAATGTAAAACAGGTTTAGACATCCGAAATCTTTTGGAAACACTCGAAGACTTAACGGAGTTTGGCTCAAACCGTCTGTTGTGCTCCCAGCGCTACTACTATTAATACTGTTATTGCTCCCGCTACCAGTGTTTGGATTCCATAAAGTAGAGCATTTTCTTTGGCAACTTTTCCTAGATACACGCCAAGCAAAAACAAAGTAATCAACGTCACAGCAATAGCTGCTATGTAGGCGACTTCAATCGTTATTAGCCCAAATAGCAGAAGAAAGAATGGGGACAACGAAATAAGTGCAGTTACAATTGGTGACCCTCCATCAACTATGGCAGCATAGATGGAAACAAAACGTGTGGCATCAGATATCACACAATCATCAAGTTTAGTTATCATCGCGGATTCAAGTTCCTTTAGGTCCCTTTTTCTTTCCGCTCTTTCAGTCATGTATGCGCCTGATATTCCTGAAATTCCCATGGCTAAGCAGGTGGCCAAACCAGCAGTTACCACTACTTCTGGCGCCCCGTCAGAAACCAATGCACCCACAATTATTCCGAGCATGGTCATGGAGCCGTCAAAACCGTTTTTCACGAAGTACCTTCTTGCGATAGGTCCCATCTCAGTGATTTGGATGTACATTTGGACTCGTTTAATCAGAGCTCTTAAACGGCTAATCAAGTTCCTCACAACAAAAAACTTCTGCGAACCCTATGCCAGTGATGCAAAAACGTGTTGCATTTGATAATGCCATTAACTGACCAGACTTCCCTTGTCTTTACCTTGGCTGTTCGGTATTAATGAACCTTTTCCTAACTGCTCAAGCTTTCATTTTTTGTGCCCTTTTGACCAATTGGACGTTTTACATTAACAGTTATTAGGTGGTTAATAAGACACTTTAGCTGAATAAGAAACACATGTAGATAGGCATTGAATGTTGTGGAGAACTCGTAAAGATGTTTGTTCAGGATGTATTTGAGGTTCTGTATTCTCCGGTTAAGGCTTTCAAAAAAATCATTGAAAAACGTGATTTCAAAGGAGTCATTCTGGTCCTAGTGATTGTCATAGCTTCAATGCTAATCTCACAGTATGTTACTGCTTCAAAGCTTTCAATCGAAACCAGAACACCTGAAACTGATGACTGGACTGAAATGCTGACAACCCCCTATAACTGGGCATCCAACGGGTCTATTTCATGGGATTCTGCCGATTACCAGATGGGAAATGATGATGGCAACTACAGCATCAGCTCTTCAGCCCCTGACGCAGCGAGCATCTGGCTAAAACTCACTGACATAGGTCCCATCAGTTGCTCGGAGGATGGTCAAAAGGAACTGTTCTTCTGGATTAAATGGATCAATGAAGGCGAATCGTCCCCAACTTCAGGAACTATACGATTGTTCTCTGGCAGCGAAGACAGCTACTTTGAATCAGACATCGCCTCTTTCTTGGCTTCAAGCGGAGAATGGGCAAACGTTACCCTTGATGTTGGTTCAGGTCAGGGCTGGACTTCATATAATTCTCCTGACTGGCAAGGCATAACCGGAATGGAGTTTGAGATGGATTGGTCTTCTTCGGCGAATCTGACAATGAAAGTTGATGGCCTGTTTTTCAGGAGATTTGTTCCCTACCTTGAAGCTGTAGGAACTGGCGGTGTGATTCAGATTACATTGGTTAGTCTTGGAATGCCTTTCATTGTGGACTGGATTCTTTGGTCAGCTATTCTGGTGGTTGTAGCAAAACTTTTCCAAGAAGACCTTGGACGCTGGGCGAATCTTCTTGTCATAATCGGATATACTTACATCACATCAGCTGTTTACACTCTCGTAAACACGGCTTTCATTGCATCTCTTCCACCCATAAACTGGTACTTGGACCCTTCTCTCGCACAAGCTGTGCTTAACGAGTTGTGGGTTCCCCTTCCAGCATACACTGTGTCCTTGTATCTTCCGGTGATAGGAAGCATTTGGACAGCCCTTCTTGCCGCAGTTGTAGTGCGCCTCATGGTGGATACTAACTGGAGAAAGGCTTTAACCATCGCATTAGTCGCTTTTGGACTAAACTTCGTCTTAAGTCCATTAGTGCAGCTGTTCATAGGCGTCTAAAACGGGTGATAGCTTCCAGCCATTTGCTTGATAGACCAGAAACTGGAGCATGCATCTGTTTTGTTGGGTTGAAGATGCGTTTCTATGGCTCTAAAGATGCTTTTTGATGTTGGTGGCAAAGCTTATATTCGACTTTTCTCCTCCTTCATTTCGCCAACAAGAAAGAGCAAGCGTAAAATCGTTCTGATGGCAGGCTGGTTCATTTTGGTGGCGTTGGAATAAACGGAGGAAGAAAGATTTGAAAATTAATGAATTAAGAGATGGAAGCCGAAGAGTTGACATTGAAGCAAATGTGATTCAGAAATCAGAAACCCGCGAAGTTCGTTCAAAATTCACAAACGAAACCTTCAAGGTTGCCGATGCTACAATCGAAGATGAAACAGGCACCATAACTTTGACTCTGTGGAATGAACAGACTGAGCAAGTCAATGTCGGTGACCGCGTCAAAATCGAGAATGGCTACATCAAATCCTTCAGAGGCGAGCTTCAGCTTAACTCAGGAAAATATGGGACATTAACTGTCCTTTAGACACACTTTTTCTGCATTAGGTTGATTGGTGAATCAGGATGCCATACGAAAGCGACGGATTTGACCGAAGTTTCCCTCCTAAGCCAGTTGAGCTCGGAAAAGAGTATGATGTGGAAATTGAGGAGACTAGCCGCCGAGGAGAAGGAATAACAAGAATCGAGGGACTTGTGGTCTTTGTTCCTAACGGCAAACCAGGGGACAAACTGCGAATCAAGATAACTAACATCGGCAGAAAATTTGCAGAAGCAGAAGTTGTTGGAGCCGCAGAAGAAACAGCTGAAACAGAATAGCTGTGTTCACAATTTTTCTACCCCTAAAATCCATTTTCTTTAGAATGTTTTTTCACTACTTCTGTGCTAAGAGTTAATGTTAATATTAAAGAGGAAATATTAACAAAGAACGTAACCATTTAGAACCTGTTTAGCCCGGTGGTGTAGCGGCAATCATGGAGGCCTTTGGAGCCTTCGACGGGAGTTCGAATCTCCCCCGGGCTACCAAGCGCTTACTTCTGGACCGACTGTTGCCAGAGGCTTGATTGGTATTATGTTCGCTATTTTGTTGTAATACTTGACTGCAACTTCAACTCCATAAACCGACTGTATGCCCTCAGGAGTTAAAACTGAACAAGCATCACCTGCTGAAAATATTGTTCCATCTTTCATCATCACAATTTTGTCACAATATCTAGACGCAAGATTTAGGTCATGAATTGCGACTACTGCGGCAAGCTTCTGTTTTGTAACTAGCTTGCGTGTTAGCTCCATTACTTCTAGCTGGTGTTTTATGTCAAGGTTGCTTGTTGGCTCGTCCAGCAAAAGAACCGTTGCTTCTTGGGCTAGTGACCTTGCAATAAGTACTCTTTGTTGTTCTCCGCCACTGAGTTCGTTGAAGTTTCGTAACGCAATATGTCCGATGCTTAGTAGCGCTAGGGCTTCCCATGTTTTTTCAACATCTTTTTTGCTGCTTTGCCATGCGATGTGTGGTCGTCTGCCCATTAAAACGATTTCAAAAACTGTCATTGCTTGGGGGTTAACCGAGCTTTGTGGAACGTATCCTATGTGTTTGGCGATTTCCAGTCGGCTCATCTTCTTTAGTTCCTGTTCGTTGATTAGGATGTTTCCGCTTTTTGGTTTCAAGATTTTGTTTATGCATTTGAGTAGTGTTGTTTTTCCTGAGCCGTTGGGGCCTATTATGCCTAGAATCTCTGATTCGTGGAGTTCGAAAGACACTCTGTCAAGGGATAATGAGCTGTTGTAGCTGAACGTGACTTCGTTTACTGTTAGTTTCATTTCTGTGACCTATCTTTTATGTGGAAACGAAAAGTATAAGTGTTACTCTTTCATGAAACAGTAACACGGTGTTACCAAAATGAATAAACGTATTACCCTTGCCATAATTCTTTCAATTATAATCATCAGTTCAGTAATAATTGCTGGATTTACCCTAAACTGGTTCGCTCAAACCGAACCATCAGGAAGTGAATCACCCCAAGGTTCCCCACTGGACCTGACCCTCGAAATTTTTGGAAACGCAAACATGGATGACAAAATAGACGATGACGACGCAACATACAT
>Ga0272441_10005640_pt1 | contig 21559 bp, 19 predicted proteins | sample SSMProp6N_FD_193582 | JGI IMG/M metagenome (GOLD analysis project Ga0272441, IMG submission 193582) | Marine sediment archaeal communities from Little Sippewissett salt marsh, Falmouth, MA, United States - SSM-Prop-6N | ecosystem: Environmental > Aquatic > Marine > Wetlands > Sediment ... | reverse complement strand
GATGTCATCGAATTTTCGATCCGAGAAGCCCAGCCTTTTCTTGATCTCCTCGATAATTTCCGGGTCCATCGGACGGGGGTCATTGAGCTTTGCCAGCGCCGTGTCGCGATCCATCTGATGCGAACGGACCAGCGCCGAATATTCACACACCCGCAGATTGATCCCGAATTTCTCCGGGAGATAATAATTATTGGTGAAATAGGCCGTCCGATTTTCCATGTGATGTCCGCCGTACCACTGCCAGCCATAGGTGTCACGGAGGAATTGCTTGACCTCTTCCTTGTTATAATCGAGATAATACAGCGGGCGGAGTTTTTTTATCTGGTCGAAAATCATCCATTTGAACCAGCGGTGCATCCAGAGATTCGGCAAGGTCTTGATTTTCCCCGAACCAAATTGACGCGAGATGGTCTGCACGTATTTGGCATCCATGTACACCCAGCCGGGCGGCGTGATTCCCTCGGTGCGAAAGGAATGCCCCTCCCAGATGTACTTGATGCCGTATTTTTCCGCGGCCAGGTAATGCGTGGTGGCCAGTGAGATATCCGACGGGGTATCGATTTCCGGCACCGACGCCAGGAAAAACGAGCGAAACAGGTCAGTATATTCCTTGTTGTCGACGACATGGGTGAACAGATCGACATCCAGTTTCTCGGTCATCGTTTTGATATTCTCGACGGCAATCGTTGAATTCCAGGTGTTGTCGAAGTGGGCGGCCAGCGGCCGCAGGCCCAGCTCGCGGGCCAGGTGAAGCATATACGACGAATCACATCCGCCGCTGACGCCGATCACGACGTCATACTTCTTGTTCTTTCCGTCACGGCGCATGTTGGCCGCCATCTCTTCGAGAATTTTCCGCCCCTCGGGACCGGTGGGGTACTCACGGTCCATCTGTTCGTGAAGGCGACAGTAATTGCATACGCCTTTATCGTCAAACGTTATCCTGGGAATAGTTTCGTCGTAAATACATCGCGTGCAAATTTGTGTCATATCATCCTACTCAATCGGTATTCCGTTGGCATCAAGAATGTCATCCAGAGTTTCTCTCTTCGGGAAGTTAATCAAAACGCCCAAACCTTTTTTCTGGTACACCACCATACTCCCGGTGGCAACCGCCGATGCCCCACCGACCGCGACCGCCCGGGCAAAATCCTCGATATGGCCCGCGCCGCCGTGGGCGATGACCGGGATATTCACGCTCGACGTGATCCGTTTCAGCAGTTCGGTGTCGTACCCTTCCCAGGTTCCCTCTTTATCGACCGATGTCACCAGCAATTCCCCGGCGCCCAATTGCTCCATCTGCCGGGCATACTCGACCGGGTCGATTTTCGCCGATTTGCCGGTCGTATGATTGTAGACTTCATACTTGCCCCAGAGGGACTTTTTCACATCGATCGCCACGACCACGCTCTGCGCGCCGAAGACTTCGGCGGCTTCCCTCACCAGTTCGGGATTCTGCAGGGCTGATGCATTCAATGAAATTTTCTCCACTCCAATATTGAATATTTCGCGAATATCTTCGATAGTCGTGATACCACCGCCATAGGCCAGCGGCATGAAACACTCGTCGGCTATTTCCCGGATTTTTTCGAACGGCGGACGGCGCCTTTCCCGCGAGGCGGCGATGTCGAGAAAGATCAGTTCGTCGACTTCTTTTTCATTATAGATTTTAATGGCATTGACCGGATCTCCGATATATGACGGATTCTTGAATTTCACCGTTTTCACCAGCGATTCGTCGCGCAACAACAGACACGGAATAACCCTTACCTGTAGCATGCCACTTCCATTTCAGCGAAGTTCTTCAGCAGGTGCATCCCGAAGCGGTGACTTTTCTCCGGATGAAACTGCACCCCCATAATGTTGTCATGTTGCACCGCGCAGGTAAATTCGCCGCCGTAATCGCAGGTTAGAACCACGTCGGCGGCATCGTTACAAACTACATGGTAGGAATGCACAAAATAGAAACGAGCTTTGGAATCCATATCCTCGGTCAGCGGTGACTGGCCGACCCGGCGCACGACATTCCATCCCATGTGTGGAATTTTGAGTTGAGACTGCTCGCCAAAATCGAATTTGACGACCTCGGCGTCAATCCATCCCAGGCCATCGCGCTGTCCCTCCTGACTGCGCGTGGTCAGCAGTTGCATACCCAGGCAGATACCCAGTAGGGGTGTTTTTTCTTCCAGGGCCTTACGATTTAACACCGGCAACAGCCCGTTATCCGTAATCTGTTTCATACCGTTGTCGAAAGCACCGACGCCCGGCAGAATCAGTTTGTCGGCAGTGGCGATTTCATCGGGCTCACCGGATATGACAGATGCGCAACCGACTTTTTTGAGCATGTTTTTGATTGAACCCAGGTTGCCCATGCCGTATGAGACGATAACGATCTTCTGCTGTCCCATGCTTATTTGGCTCCCGGATTTTGTTCGCCCGCCCACCAGTGATAGACGTTGTGGGTGTAGTTAAACACAAAACCGAGTTTGGTGTGCAGGTTTAACGATGGCAGATTGTGGACTTCGAGACCGGTCGTAATCAGGTCGCATTTATCCCTGAAATAGAGCAGAGTCTGCACAAACAAATCATGTCCAATGTTTTTGCCCCGAAGATTGGGATCGACCACCAGGAAGCGACCGGCCGCCACGCTGAGGTTATTCGGGGCGGGATATTTTTCTATTTTTTTATAAATATACAAACCGGCGGGGCGGTCATTGATTCGGTAGACCAGCAAAATATCGCCGTTGTCATACGAGGATTCCACCAGTGACGAGTACATTTGGTTAACCCGATCCCGGTCAAAGTTACCATCCAGATAAAACCGACCACCCGTGAAATACGATTGCGCCGCGACGGTCTTGAAGAATTCCATTTCTTCCGGCCTGATCAGCCCGAATTGTTCATTCCGTTTGCAGTCGGTGTATTTCTCATGCCGCGTAAAAAAGCCGTCAATCCAAGTCAGGATACTGCGAAAGCCATGTTTCTGCAGAGCGGCGTTGGCAAGCCCGTCCCCACTGTCAATACTGACCGAGACAAAGGCCGTGCCGTTGGCACGGCAATCCTGCCGAAATCTGTCAAGAAGACGGTGTATGACCAGGATCGCGTTGTCAGTGTCAAGGGAATGATCATACAGCAGATAATCAATGCCGAGACAGACAAAGCCATAATGGCGGGTATCATAATCAAGCTCACGGAACGCCAGCACCGCAACCACGCGACCGTTGTCAGATATTTCCAGTAATCGGTTCGCATCCCTGTACCCTGACAGCTCACGCGCGAGGAATTCGGCAACGTCCGCGTCGCCAACTCGCGGCCAGCGCGAAAACCGTCGATATACGACGGTTTCGCAAAATTCCTGCAGATCCTTCTGCATCGGTTCGGTATGTTTGCCGGGATGTATCATGCGGGACAGAGTAGCACCGTATCGACCCATTCGGCGGTTCGTTTGATGCCTTCCTCCAGGTCAACCTTCGCCTTGAACCCCAGCATCTCCTCGGTTTTTTTCACGCTGGGAATTCGCAATTCCACGTCGGCGGACAGCGGCGGGTCATGCACTATTTTCGATTTTGATTCCAGCACCCGGCACACGGTCTGGGCCAGCCCCAGCACCGTCATCACGGCGCGACCATTGCCGATATTGAAACTTTCGCCGACAGCGCGGTCATCCTCGATGCAACGCATCATGCAGTCGACAAAGTCATCGACATAGCACCAGGCCCGAATCTGGTTGCCGTCACCGTCAATATGAATTTCCTCATCACGCAGGGCGCGTTTGATAAAGACCTGTATCGCCCCTTCGCCGGTCTGCCCGGGGCCGTACACATTGAACGGTCGCAACGTCACGGTCGGCAGTTGCAACTGGCTGTGGTAGGCCTTGGCCAGGTGTTCCCCCGCCAGCTTGCTGACAGCGTACACCCAGCGCGCCTCCCCGGCCGACCCGGCGACAGTGTTATCGGCTTCGGATGACTTGAACGCCATCGAACCGAACACCTCGGAGGTCGAAAAATCCAGCACCCGTCCCGTGACACCGTTGACATAAGCCGCCTCCAGCACGTTAGCGGTGCCGATCATGTTCACCCGCATGGTGCGGATAGGGTCTTTGATAACCGTGTCGATCCCCGCGACCCCGGCGGCGTGGACTACGATCTCGGCATCTTTCATCGACCGGTTCAGCAGGTAATAATCAAGAACGTCGCCGCGAACCACCTCGACGTTGGGATGATCGGCAAAACCGCTGGCGGTCAGGGTATCGCGATGGAAATTGTCATAAACGACAATTCGGTTTTCCTCGGCGAGCTTTTTAATTAGTGTATTGGCAATAAAACCGGCACCACCGGTAATAAAAATGCGTTTTCCTTTAATCATCTTATCCCCTTGTATTCCGTGATGATTGTCCTGATAACATACTGCTGTTCCTCATCGGTGATCTGGGGGTACAACGGCAGTGCCATCGTCAATTTATCCGCCATCCAGGCGTTGGGGAAATCCTCATTGCGGATTCCATATTTATTCTGATAATACCCCAACAGGGTAACCGCGTGTGTACCCTGCCGGGTTGATATACCCTTTTCCTCAAGCGCCACCATCAGGTCATTTCTCCTGCGGTTCAAATCCGGGAGTACCGCCGTTGAAACGGGTTCCGGCGTAAACCGGCACACATACGACTGATAGCCGTGAAGCATTTCCGGCGGGCAGGACGGGATTTTCAGAAAATCCGCGTTTTTCAGCAATTCGTCATACACGGTCGCCCGCTCCCGCCTTTTTTTATTAAGCCAGTCAACCTTTTCCATCTGGGCCACTCCCAGCGCCCCCTGTATATCGGTCATACGGTAATTATAACCGAGGTGGTTGTATTCCGAAAGCAAAAAGGCGCGCTTGGAATCATGGCGGGCAAAATCGGAAAGCGATGCCCCGTGATTACGAAGCGCCTGGAGCAGTTCATACCGCTTTTCATCGGAGGTGACCAGCATCCCCCCCTCGCCGGTGGTAATCGCCTTGCGGGGATGAAAGCTGAAACAGCCGAGATCGCCGAAATTTCCGACGTGCTTTCCCCCGAACCGCGCCCCGAGACCGCAGGCGGCATCTTCCACAACCATCAGGTCATGCTTCTCGGCAATCGCCATGATACGGCTCATGTCGCAGGAAAGACCGAACAGGTGGACCGGGACCAGGGCCCTGGTGTGCTCCGTGATTTTCGATTCGATCTGCTCGAGATCGATATTGAAGGTCTCCGGATCGATATCGCAAAAAACCGGGGTCGCCCCGACATATTCAACCGCGTTGGCGGTGGAAACCCAGGTGAAAGCCGGAACGATGACTTCATCGCCGGGACCGATACCAAGCGCCACCATGGCGAGATGAAGCGCCGCGGTGCCGGACGTCACGGCAACCGCAAACGGAGATTCCGTGAAGCGGGCAACGGCTTCCTCCAGCCGTTTCACATAGGCGCCCTGCACCACCCAGCCGGATTTGAGCGGTTCCCGGATCAGTTCAAAATCACGCTCATCGAAGTACGTTTTTGCAATGGGAACTTTCAAATGAATCAACCCCGCTTATCATCTTTCGTGTAACCAACATTCAGTTTCACAGACCGATGTATATTGGTCGTTGTGCCCACTATATTTATTGTTCATCTATATGTGCAATCGCGTCAATTTGCAATTAAAAAATGACGCGGAATGGAATTTGTAATAATAAAACATAAACGAATCTTTATATTGACAGCCGCTCCTGACGGAAATATGTTTTGTTATGGTTGGGATATACCGAGGTTGGATGACATAACGTATTTTTGGCCACATGACCTCACGGGGGCGGTGGGCATACATGATTGACAACGGGCGAACATGCTGTTTAACTCCCTGCACTTTCTCATCTTCTTTCCGATAGTCGTCGGAATATATTTCTCCATCCCGCATCGCTTTCGCTGGATACTGTTGTTGCTTTCCAGCTATTACTTTTACATGTGCTGGAAACCGGAATATGTCCTGCTGATCATCGCCTCGACCCTGATCGACTATTTCGCGGCGATTAAGATGCACCGGCAAACCGTGCGCGCCCGGCGCCGGTTGTTTTTAATTCTCAGCCTGCTTTCCAACCTGGGGTTGCTGTTCGCGTTCAAGTATTTCAACTTTTTCAGTGATTCGGCGCGGGTGTTGATGCATTCAATCAGTCTGTCTTACGATATGCCGACCCTGAATGTATTGTTGCCGGTTGGCATCTCGTTTTACACGTTTCAGACCCTCAGCTATACAATCGATGTGTATATGGGCAAGCGCGAGCCGGAGCGGCATCTGGGCATTTTTGCGGTCTATGTCGCCTTTTTCCCGCAGTTGGTGGCCGGGCCGATTGAGCGCTCCACCCGTCTTTTGCCGCAATTCTTCGAAAAACACGAATTTGATTACCGCCGGGTGACCAACGGAATAAAGCTCATGCTGTGGGGCTTTTTCAAGAAAGTCGTCATTGCGGACAGTGTTGCGGTGGTGGTCAACCAGGTTTACAACAATCCATATAATTATGAAGGCATTCCGATTCTGATCGCCACCTATCTGTTTGCGGTGCAGATTTACTGCGATTTCTCGGGGTATTCGGATATCGCCATCGGCGCCGCTCAGGTGATGGGATATGACTTGATGCAGAATTTCCGCATCCCCTACTACTCCAAATCCATTTCCGAATTCTGGAAGCGCTGGCATATTTCTCTTTCGACCTGGTTTCGCGATTACCTGTATATTCCTCTGGGGGGCAATCGCACCACTAAACCACGCTGGTATACCAACCTCATGGTCGTCTTTCTGGTCAGCGGACTCTGGCACGGCGCCAACTGGACTTTTGTTGCCTGGGGCGGCATTCATGGCGCCTACCTGGTTTTGTCAATCTGGACGCAACATTTGAGAGATCGAATCTACGACCTGCTGAAAATTAATCAGCAATCGCGTCCGGCCCGCATCTTCAAGATGTTTATTACCTTCCACCTGGTCTGTCTCGCCTGGATCTTTTTCAGGGCCAACAACATCGGCGATGCATTTTACCTGGTGGGCCATCTCTTCACCGGCATTGAAATTAAGTTCGGCGGTTATTATCTCGGTTTACCCCGGGCCGAGCTGTTTGTTTCGGTCTTGATGATAATGGTAATGGAAATGGTTCATCTGATTCAACGGAAAAAGGATTTCCGCGAAGTCCTGGCGGTAAAACCGAAGTGGTTGCGCTGGTCGGTTTACTATGCCTTTGTGATTGCCATTTTGCTACTGGGGTCGTTTAACAACTCAAGCCAATTTATATATTTTCAATTTTAACGATGAAAAAACTGTTTGTGAACATCGGTTTATTTGTAATCCCATTCGCGGTCTACGCGATTCTGGTTATTGTCGTTGACCCCTTCAATTATTTTAATGTCAGCCACGTTATACCCGATGAACTTAAAGCGGAAACATCCTGCCGCCTGAATTATCGCCTCTGGAAGATGAATGCCTACCGGCGACAACCGACCGACAATATTCTCCTGGGTGATTCGCGCATGCTGTTGCTGGATGCCGACAGTATTTCGGCACGCACCGGTGAGACATATTATAACTTCGCCTACGGCGGGGGATCGCTTGATGAGGTAATCGAGACCTTCTGGTTTGCCGACAGCATCGTCTCCCTGAAACACGTCTATATCGGGCTGAATTTTTCGATGTTCAACGGTTATCACACGGTTAACCGAACGCATCAGGTGCGGAAGGTATTCGCCAATCCGTTATTGTATTTGATAGACAAAGTCATGATAAAGGCCGGAGCCATGCTGGTGGCACAGGCATTGTTCGATGCGGAGTATGAAATCGAACGACCGGAGATGACCCCAAAACAGTTTTGGGAGTATCAGGTTGCTGTCACCGCCAGGAATCAGTTTGAACGATATACTTATCCCGATGATTACTATCAGCGACTTTCCGAAATTGTATCATACTGCAATGACAGGGGTATTACGGTCAATATCATTATTTTCCCGGAGCATATGGACCTGATTAACCGTTACTTCGAACTGGGTTTGAAAGAAGAATATGACCGATTCAAGCAGGATATTCATCGACTGGTCAAGACCCATGATTTCAATTACGGCAATCCCATAACCGAAAACTGTGCCGATTTCACCGATCCCTATCATTTTACCACCGACGTCGGCCTGCAACTGGTTGACGAGATCTGGTAGTCAGACAATCCTACAAGGTTTGATTTTTCAGGATTTCCACGATGCGGACGGCGGTGTGTCCGTCCCACAATTCAGGGATTTCTCCGGATTTGCCATTGCCGTCGATAACCTGCTCGGCGGCATTGAGAATCCTGTGCGGGTCGATCCCGGTGATAACATTACTGCCAACCTCCACCGTGGATGGCCGTTCGGTATTCTCCCGAACCGTCAGGCAGGGAATGCGCAAGTAGGTGGTTTCCTCCTGAATCCCGCCCGAATCAGTCAGGACAAACTGCGATTCCGACTGCAGGCGGAGAAATTCAAGATATCCCAGCGGATTGAGAATACGCAATGTTTTGGTATCATTGAGATCGGCCAGATGGTTTTCCTCAATCATTTTGCGGGTCCGGGGATGACAGGGAAACACTACCGGAACCCGCCGGCCAATCGTCCTCACGGTTTCAAGAATACGTCCGAGGACCTCGGGATTATCGACATTGGCGGGACGATGCATGGTCATGGCAACATACCGTTTCGGCTCCAGCTCAAGCCGGCTGAGAATATCTGACTCACCGGCCTTTTCCAGATTACCGGCCAGCGAGTCAATCATGATATTTCCAACGAAATAGACTCTTTCATCCGGAGTTCCCTCGTGCCTGAGATTAACCAGCCCTGATTTTTCACTCACGAACAGGATGTCTGACAGGCGGTCGGTCACGATGCGGTTGATTTCCTCCGGCATGGCATTATCAAAAGAACGCAGACCGGCCTCGACATGTGCCAGCGGAATACACAGCTTGGCGGCCACAATCGCGGCGGCAAGGGTTGAGTTGATATCACCGAAGACAATCACCAGGTCGGGGCGGTCTGCCAGAAACGTATTTTCCAGCGCGATCATGATTTTGGCGGTCTGCTCGGCATGGGTCCCCGATCCGACATCGAGATGAACATCCGGGCGCGGCATGGCCAATTCATCAAAAAACAGCTTTGACAGTTTGTGATCATAATGTTGGCCGGTATGAATCAAGACCGGCGTAAAATGCTCCGGAAATTTCCGCAATTCCCTTATAAGCGGCGCGGCCTTCATAAAATTCGGTCGTGCTCCCACCACCAGTGCCAACTTGCGTGTCATGTTGCTTTCCCCGTTTTACGGTCTATCCTGTTGCATTGCATGGCGTCAGTTTACAGCCCCTGCACATTGTCTTGCCTGATCTTTTCTATTTCGCTATTTATGGCAGGAAATTGAAAAATACAATGAAAAAAAAGAAAACCAGAAATGAAATGAACGAATCGAATAATAATTAAGGCCGGGGTCAACCCCGGCCTGATCTATAGAGTAGAGTATGTGTAGAGAGACTACCTGGCTCAGTCGTCCAGGCCGTCATTTTCAAGAGTACTGTTGGGGCAGTACGTTTTCCAGCGTCCCGCAAAATACCCCAACTTGTTGTCGGTATTGGCTCTCGGCAATTTATAATGTCCCTTGAGGATTCCCTGAGTGTTTCCATTGGCATCATGGAAGTATCCCATGAACTTACCCCCGGCATGTCTGAAGGCATTGCCATTGGCGTTCGTATTCGGGTGCGGGGTGTAGATTCCTTTGATCAATCCCTCGAAATTGCCGGTGATGTCGATGTATTTTCCATAGAAAACATTCATTGTCAAGCCGTCAAATTCCATCGGCCCCCATTTTCCTTTCAGGTGACCGAGCAAAAATCCGCGGTTGGACATCCAGCGGCCATAAAAGATGCCTTGGCCGGTGGAATCGACGCCCCAGCGTCCCTCCAAAAATCCGCGCGGGCAGGCCATCGGCGTGACTTTGCAGGCGCGAAGCACCACCGCATTGGTGGAGTCTTCGAGATAAATGATCGTATCGAGCGCCGCCAGTTCTTCCATCGTCAGGGTAATGGAAAAAGGCGTCGTGTTAAATGTCACCGTGTTCGGCGCAACCTCCGCTACCACTTCCGTCTCGATGGCCGGAGGATCGTAGATATAGGCAAATATCCCGTCATGGTGAACAGTGGTAAACGATGCCCATTCCACCAGCTTGCGATCATAACGTTCCAGGATATAATCCTGACCCGGCTCAAATCGAATCAACCTGCGCACCACAACGGCACCATCGTTGACTTCAAGCGATCCGGTCCAATCGGTGACATCGGTAATGGTTGAGTCATATTCCAAAGATCCCCAGATCACTCGCAGGGCATAAACGCCATAGGCATCGTTTTCGACGATGGATTCAACGACGGGAGTGCTTGCGATAACATCGGCATATTCTTCATCAGCAGTCATTTCCTCGGCAATTACCGGATCACCGAACGCGGGGGCTTCATCGGTCGGTTCATATCCGCCGAATTCTGAGGCGATAGAGTCGCTTTCATCGGAAGTCGCGGAGTTTTCACTTGAACAACCGGCAAACAACCCTGCCAATCCCAGGATCATTGCCAGAATGAGAAGTTTGCGATACATAAAACAGCTCCTTACTTGATGGTGTTGATTCAATATATACCAAACAAGTAACAAACCGTGTGCCAAAAGCACGGAGGCACCATTATGGGTTGCCGGATAACGGGTTAAAAGGAAGAGGTCAATCGCGACACCGGGGTGGGCGCGTACCCTTGGGTACAGACGATAAATCATTGCCCCCTGCGGGACAGGTCACATGCAATATTAAAAACCGGGTATAGTTCAAGACAGTGAATTTTACGGGCGTAAATCAGATCAATTACATGCTTGACCAGGCGGTCTGTTCCAGAGCCCTGGCAATAACATCATAAGACAGGTTTAAACGCGAAGTTCTTTTCTGCGGGTCGATAAGATCAAATCCGTCAACCACCACCTGGGGCGACTTTACCTTCGTTTCCCACTCATGAATCGTGGCCGAAATCCCGAGATTTTTAACTGCTTCCTTTACAAATCCCGCGGCTTTAATATGATCAGCCTTATTCTTTGAATAAATAATATTAATTTCCATACATCCCCTCGAATGTTTCAAAATATTCCTTTTTTGAAAACTATGTCAACAAAAACTTCGGTGTTGACGAAGAAGTCGAGTTGCAGATGAATGGTTAAATCGGTACCATCACGTCTATCTCACATCTCTATTTATTTAAACAGACGTTTTGGCATTCAGGTTTCATCTTATGACAAAGAACCCAAAAAAAAATAACGACGATGTACTATAATAACATTAAGAAAAGTACAGTATTCTATTCAACTATAACCGAATAATCATCGCATGACATAACCCGGCCGATTTCCGAAACGGATACGTCTCTTACACCGGCGTCTGTCAGAAAAGATTTTGCGCGGTTTTCGGCAATGGCAATCAACAATCCCCCGGAGGTCTGGGCATCATACAGCACGTCGGTTTGAGATTGGGACAGTGAGTCCGGGAGGAAAACCCGGTCTTTGAGATATTCTCGGTTGGCCTTGGCGCCGCCGGTGAGGGCGCCCGCCTCGGCATACGCCAGGGCATTTGGTATCAGCGGCAGTCGGTCAAAGCGTATGCACAGGCACACATTTGAGGCTTCGGCTATTTCATGGGCATGCCCCAGAATGCCGTACCCGGTAATATCAGTTGCGGCATGAGCGCCGTGGGCGATCATCAATTGGGCCGCGTCGCGGTTCAGCCGGGCCATGAGTTTCGTAACCAGGGCAATGTCTTCATCGCCGGCCTTGTTCTGCTTGATGGCGGTGGTGATAATCCCGGTCCCCAGCGGCTTGGTGAGAAAGAGCCGGTCACCGACACGGGCGCCGGCATTGGTTACGATTTTGTCAACATCGATTATTCCGGTGCAGGCCACGCCGAATTTTAGTTCGTTATCCTTAATGGAATGACCACCGACCACCACCGCGCCGGCTTCATGGATTTTTCGGGAGCCACCCAGCAGGATTTTACTGAGAATGTCAGGGGGCATTTTCGGAGGAAAACCGACGATGTTTAACGCTGTCAACGGACTGCCACCCATGGCATAAATGTCAGAAAGGGCATTCGCGGCGGCAATTTGTCCGAAATAATAGGGATCATCGACAATGGGCGGAAAAAAGTCCACTGTCTGCACCAAAGCTTGGTGGTCGTTGATTCGAAACACTCCGGCATCATCGGCGGTATTGAATCCCACCAGCAGATCGGGATTGACTTCTTTGGGCAATCCTTTCAGCACGTCGGCCAAAAACTTTGGCCCGAGTTTCGAGGCTCAACCGGCACACGACACTTCGGCGGTCAACCTGATCGTAATGTCATTCTTGCTGTTCATCTTAATTACTCATAACACAACGCAGGTAACGTGGTTCCATATCCGTCCCCATTATCCGTCTATTTCCCCTGGCGGCGAAGGCTCCACAGGCGGCCGCGTTGTTTCCGCCGAATGTTTTTGGGAATATCGGCGCGGATTTGGTTTACGAATTCCAGAATCTCGCCTGCCCGGGCATTCGCCCCGGATTTATCGAGCGCGTGATACAGCCAATAGGCGGCCTCGACCACGTTATAGTAATTGCCGGGATTTGCTTTCACCCGATCAAAAATAACCTGATATTCCTCGACCGCCCGATCATATTGCTCGCTTTTATAGTACGCTTCCGCCAACGGCCAACGAAAGGAGATGCCATCGGGAAACCGCGCCAGCATTGTCCTGCAGAGTTCAATCGCCCGGTCATATTCCCGTTCATGCAACCTGACCCAAATCAATTCAGACCTGGCAACATCGCGTGAAAACAGGCTGGAATCAACGGCCAGTCGAATTTCCCGAATGCCCTGGTCCCTTTCATTCTTAAACAGGCCGACCGTTCGTAACAGGCCCGACTTGACCGACTTCCAATAATGATATGTTCCCAGCCCCAAATACAAATCATACAAACTCGAATCGATTTCTATCCCATTACGATACCATCCCTTAGCCTTAAAACCATCGCCAAGGGCGGCCAATTTCGACCCGAAACGGGCTTCCCAGATTGATCGATAGGCATACTGGTGACCGATATAGAGATAACACAGGGCAGAATCTCTTTTAGAACATGATATCAGTCTTTGCTCGGCGAATCGCGCCACGCTGTCAAGTAACGCAAAAAAACTCGCACCATACAGGTTCTCCTCCCGGTCGATCATCTCCGCCTGCTTAACCGACGCCCGAAACAAATACCCGGCGGGATCGGTTTGATCATGGCGATGCATGTTCTCAAACACTTCATACGCCCGTTCCCACTCTCCATTTAGCATGGCCACCATGCCATGGTCGATATTTTCAAGTTTTTCGGGGGATAGAAGGTCTGATTGTGCCGGGGCGAGGAAGATCATGAATGCCAGCAGTGCCAAAAACATGTCACTTCAGGAGTTTAATAAAGACTTTGGTGCTGTCATAGGTCTCGGCGAAATATGAGTTTTCATCGCGTAGTCCTTTAAGCGATAAAATCTTGTCGGTAATTCGGCGGGCGGTTTCCAGGTCGCCATCGCGATAAAAGACTTTGGCGTCAACCAATTCCAACTCGAAGAAGCCGATATCGTCGAAATACGGCGACTTCTTCCAAACTTGCCGCAGGACTCGTAATTTCACGGTGGCTTCCTCGAGCCGATCCAGGTACATCAGCGACTGCGCTAACAGGAGCAGACAATACGGGTCGTTGGCATTTCCTCTTTCCAGAGAGTCCGCCAGCGCTACGGCATCCTCATACCGTTCTTCGCTGAAATAAATACGGAGCAGTGACTCGCGAGCATTATAAGAGGCCAGAAAACCGTGATCGATGGTCTTCTGAATCTGCCCGATGCCCTCCGCGCGGCGATCCGAGACAAAGGGAAGCCATAGAAAACCCTCCGCCATTACGGTTTTGTAATAATTATAGGCTCCCAGTCCGACATACGCGTCATAGAAAGTGCTGTCCAGCTCCAGCGCATTCCGCAAATGGGAACTGCACCTTAATCCATCACGAAAAGCCTTAAACCAGCGACCGTGAAATGCCCGTTGGAGGGCCCGATACCCGTACGATGCTCCCGAGATAAATCGCCAGTTGGCGTTTTCAGGATCGGTATCATGCAACTGCTCGGCTCTTGTGATAGCATCGGTCAGCAATAGATCAATCGTATCTTTGTAGCGATCATTGCGGAACTCTTCGGAAATGGTTTGATAAATGGTGCCTTTGAGAAAATAGCCCAGAGGATTGTCCGGTTCGGCGCTCATCAACTGCTCTGCCCCGTTGAGGGCCTCAGCAAATTCATTGCTCCAGACATGTTGTGCGATTTCAAGCACCGCTGAGTCGCGCACTTCGGTATACACCTCGGCCGAAACCTGCGACATGAAGATACCAGTTGCCGCAATATAAACCAGGGTACGGATTAAATGTCTCATGCGAGGCTTATACATCACCCCGTAATATTGGTTTCAATCCGCAAATGGCAACAGTTTTTTAGATAGCGGAAAAGACCGTTCTGACTTCCGGCAGGGGCAGGGTTTTATCTTCCGAAACGGCGATCATGATCATGCTACCCTCTTTCCAGTACATTATCTGGCAATTTTCGCAGGTGTACCGGTAATAGTCGGATCCGTCAACGGTAACCTGCTCAAATCCGGGAAGACTAACATTATCGCTATTTCCGACAAAAAGCGAGACCATGGATTGACCATGCGCGAATGTCAGGTGTGCGAAACGGTTGTTTTGGATATTATCCAGGCAGGAACCGACCATAACATATCCGGGGATTGAATCATTGACGCTGACCGGGATACTGCTACGGATAAACGCCAGCACTTCCGGGTCACAGGGATTGCCACCGGGTTCCGGAACCGGATTGGCATGATACTCATGCACACCCGCCATATGAGACTGCTCAAACGGTTCAATAAAGGTGTGGTAGCGATAATATCCGGCGACCGAAAACGCGGCCACGACACACAGGACCAGCGCCGCGGCGGCGGCAAGGATTACTGCCTGATATCGAAACGGGCGCCTAAAAAAACCGGATGGTTTTTCATCGGCATCGTCAATTCTGTTCAGGATTCGATTTCTCAGGTCGTCTGCTTTGGCAGTGGTTGAAGCCTTATCGTGCACGAAGGTCTTGAACATGGCCTCGAATTCATATCGCGCCATACAATTCTCGCAGTGGGCGAGGTGTTCCTGGACTTCCTTTACATCGATTTCGCTGGCTTCTTTATCAATTACATCATACAAACGCCTCAAGGCTTCTTCGCAGGTCATTTGGCGGCTTCCTTAATGAATCCATTTTTAACGGCGTAATCCCACAGGGCTTTTTGAAGCAACTTCCGCCCCCGATGCAGTCTTGACTTGACCGTACCTATCTGCAGTCCGGCAATGTCGGCAATTTCCTGATAGCTGAACCCTTCAAGGAATGACAGGACCACGACCAGTCGGAAGTCTTCGGGAAGTTCTTCAATGGCGCCCTTTACGTCATCATCAAATACCTTTGCAAAAAAGTGTTGCTCCGGGTTATCCGAGGGACCTAACGCCGAAAGCTGGCCGAACAGAAAGTCATCATCCACATCCTGCAAATCAACAACCTGCGGCGCACGCGATTTGGCGCGGTAGTTGTTGATGAAGATGTTCGTCATGATCTTAAATAACCATGCCCGGCAATTCGAACCCTCTTCAAACTTGTCCCAGAAGCGGTACGCTTTCATCAACGTTTCCTGAACCAGATCATCGGCGTCGTTTTCGTTTTTCGTCATGCGCAACGCCGTGCGATACAACGAATCAACGTGAACCAGCGCTTCCGCTTCAAATTTCTCTTTTTTGCTCATGCCACCCGACTATCGTTGTCCTTCTGATCGAATACTTTTCCGAATCGGGTAACTGCCACACACAAAATATATAACAGTTTCCCGTCCGGTCTTGTTCCGATCAACTGCATTCCAAGACCAGATTTACCAATCACATACGAAAAGAAAAAAAGCAGTTAACATTTCTGCGTTTTCAACTTGAAATACATGATGGTCGATACCGATCAGGGAATATTTACTTACCAGTAATATAATGTTGATTTAGCGTCGGGGCAACCGCAAAGACCGAATTGACCGTAATTTTGATCACTATTTCACGTTTATTTATTTTTTCAATGCCCCACCCAAATACCACAATGGCACTTATCTTGATGTAGTCCATAGACATAAGATATTCTGGCGATAACGGGGAAACACGAAATTCATGTAAAACATAGAAGCAATGGCTCGATTATCACAATTTCTTTTTATTCTTCAGTTTGAAGGCATATATTCCGACATAGGGTATAGGATGAAAACCGTAATTATATTTATTTTCAGCGGCCTGATACTGGCACTGCTGTTTGCGGCCGGATGTGACGATAACGGCGTTTTTAAAGACCAAAGCGGTTTTTATGCTTTTATGGGAGCGGTAAACAAGAATCTTGATACCGATTCACTGGTTTTGGCCGTTTCTCTTAAAAAGGATGATACCGCGCTGACCACGGCCGATATTTCGCTGAACGGCGACACGCTCGAATTCGACGGCTCACGGTATCTGTTGTCATATGATGGCGCCGATTCTCTAAGTGAAGGCCATTACCTGTTGAATGTGGCCGATTCAACGTTGTTTTCAGATACGGTTGGATTCGACCTGCCCATCGACCTGCAAATAACATCGATTGCGCTACCCTCCACCCGGGTCAATGCCGGGGGCGTCCCAGTCCAGTTTGCGTGGTCCAACGCAGTGGGGGCGGATGGGTATATTTATGCAACAGTGTTGAAAGACTCGGCGTATAAATCGCTCGGCTATGCCGCCTTCTCAACTGATTTTGCCAGGCTGGCGACCATCCCACCCGATGCATTCAGGTTATATTCCACACTTGATACCGGATGGTATTATGTATATGTCTACGCTTACACCGGCTCGCCGGCATTTGACGACAACCTTCCGACCGCGTTTCCGGCGAGTGGATTTGTCGACAGTGTCACCCATCCCTTTCTCAGCGGGATGATCGGAACGATCGTGGTCAGCGAGCATGACTCGATTCATGTCACCCAGGGCAAATAGTATTGCTTGGCCTGACGCTCTCATTTCATTACATTGGCATTCATGGATGATCGCAACCGTCAAAAACTGATCAAGGAACTTGCCGCGCTCGGCACCGAGCAGGCAAATCCCGACACCACTGATATCGACAGTCTCTCCCCGCTTGAAATTTGCAAAAAGATAAATGACGAGGATCAAAAGGTTGCGGATGTGGTCCGGCGGGCGCTTCCCGAAATCGCCAAAGCCGCGGAGATAGCTGCCAAAACCTGGAAAAGCGGCGGGCGGATAGTGTATATCGGCGCGGGCACATCGGGGCGACTGGGAGTACTCGATGCGGCGGAATGTCCGCCGACTTTCGGAGTGGATCCATCGCAAACGGTGGGGTTAATATCCGGCGGCTATGACACGCTGATTTTATCCAAAGAAGGAGCCGAGGATCATGAGAACTGGGCGGTTGATGATCTCAAACGAATAGAACTGACCGCCAATGACTTTGTAATCGGGATCGCGGCCTCGGTGCGAACGCCATACACCCAAGCCGGAATTGCATATGCCAAAGAGACCGGATGCAAGACGGCCCTGGTAGTTTGCAATGACGCCAACAGCCTGAAAACGTCTCCTGATATACTGGTTGTTCTGAAGGTCGGGCCGGAGGCGATAACCGGATCGACCCGGATGAAGTCGGGGACGGCGCAGAAAATGACATTGAACATGATCACGACCACGGCGGCGGTGCTGACCGGCAAGACTTACGGCAATCTGATGGTTGACCTGATGGCGCGCTCGGAGAAACTTCATGCGCGGTCACGCAAAATCCTGATGGAGTTTCTAAACATCGATTATGATAACGCCGAGGTGCTGTTAGAATCGGCAGACGAATCAGTAAAAATCGCAATTGTGATGAAGCGTCTGGGGATTGACCGATCAGAAGCAGAGAGGCGCCTTGAAAAAGCGGATGGCTTTTTGCGGCGGGTGATTGGGTAGAAGCATAGATAAAATGCAATACACATTATTCATAGCCTTCCCCATGTCTACGATACATAATATAAAGGTTGCCGTCCGACCAGAAGGCGATCTTGTTGCCATCGGGTGCATAGACCGGAGTCCAGCATCGATCATTGCCATCCGGGGGTGAGAATATGGTCATTTCGGTCGTCAGGTAATTGTACACCCCGATGCTGTCGGCAATGGTTTTGTCACCATTATCACACGCTAATTGGAAAAGTATTTCTTCGGAACGCGGATTAAAGGATACATACGCCAGACCGCAATACACTCCCGAATCGGGTTCCGGCCTCACCTTCCAGTAATAGTTGTAAGCGGTCGAGTCTTTAAGTTCAATCAACGTTTCACCCAGAAGCGCAAGTGTCCCATCATGATTGAGAACCGGAGTGAATGGAATATAGCGGTATGGTTTGGGGGCAATTCGCACCGAGTCGGCCCATAACAGATTAACGCGATAGAGGCCATCATCCCCCCAGCACAAAACATGATTATTTTCCAGAGATGCGTCTTTGTCAGCCTTGATCAGGCGTCGTTCGTTTGTCTTGCCGTCAGCGGAAGATGCCCGGTTAATGGTAGTATGCGTATAGTACAGGTTTCCTTCAAGAGTGACTCTCGGCCCGTCGAATTCGTGTAGAGGCTCACTCCGGGAGGGAAAAAACTTGTACTGCCAGAATTCATCCAGAAGCGTAGTTGTTTTATTTTCGATATCGAACAGCACCAGTTTATTGAGAACGGAATCTTCCGCGAATGAACTTTGCAGATGAAGACATAATTCATTGTCGTTTACCCATTCGAATCGATGCGGGTAAGATGAAAACTCCGTTATGGTCGTGCTATTGGCCAGCGTATCGGACAGCAATAATGATTTACTCCCAAAAAACGCCAGCCTGGAGCCATCCGGAGACCATTTGAAAGGCCCCAGCATTGGTTCGCTTGAACAAGGTCCAACTTTCACCGTCTTCACTATTTCATATTCTCCGGCGCGGCCGGTTGTGGTAAGGATGAGAAACGCAGACAGCACCAGAAATAACAAGGTACCAAGAACATGTTGTTTCATTGGGTTTCTCCCAGTTTAGATTAACGTAATGGAATGCTGAGCATTCCGCCCTTTTCACCAATTTATGTCTAAATTCAAAATCAAAATGCGTTTACAATGAACGCAATTATTTCACAGACGCAAAAGATGCCGTTTTGTACAATAAAACATAGACGTTAATGTAAATGTAATCTCTTACTGGCAATTGGTCAATAGAGAATTACATAATGGCGGTGAGTAACGTTGCTGGGATATAGTCAAACCCAGCATTTGTTATCAACTGTCACAATATTGTGCTACAACATCTTATGTGATACGTCAACATCTTTTCCACATTATATCCACACATAAATATCAATACAAAAAGGCGGGATATCTAATAACAACCCGCCTTCTTTTAATTATTTGAGCTGTATTCTACAGGCAGTTCAACTCGGTGCCTTCGCCATACAGATTGTCGATCAGCGCCAGGATGTCAAGCAGGTTGATGGCCGAATCGGCGTTGACATCGGCGGCATTGGGGTGCTCGGGCGCCGGGCCGGTCGGTGAACCATAGAGGTAGTCGATCACAAACAATATATCCAACAGGTTGACCGCCTCGTCGTTGTCGGCATCGCCGCAGACATAATCACACACATCGCCAACTCCATTGCCGTTCAGGTCAAGCTGATCGGGATTATAGTCCTCGGGGCAGTTGTCACAAACGGTGCCGACACCATCGACATCCTCATCTTCCTGCCCGGGATTGTATTCATAGGGACAATTGTCACAGACATCCCCGATATCGTCTTCATCCGGATCGGCCTGCGTGGGATTATAATCGTCGGGACAGTTGTCGCAGAGATCGCCGATGTCATCGGAATCGCCGTCCTCCTGTCCGGGATTATAATCGGCGGGGCAGTTATCGAGAGAGTTATTGATACCATCACCGTCCTGATCGACTGAAACATACGCATACAGCCGTTCACCGACAATGGAATCGACCGTGATCGTGACACCGGTCAGGCCATAATAACCTGAGCTATTGGGAAATCCGGTCGGTGTCAGGCTTTCCTGACCGTCAACTTCACTTGAGAAAGTAGCCGCCTTGCGGGTTTCATAGGGATACCACCACTGGGCCGAGTCGGATACGAAACCTTCTGGATTGCTGTAAGCATCGCGAGCGGGATCATAGCCGGCATCTACCACAGCAACGGTATAATGTTCATAATCCGGGGTACCGTTGTTGATCCGCCACCAATCCACTTCCAGTGAATCGTGAATATGCGTTATCAGAAGACCGCGGTCGAGCGAGTCGGCCCCGAAACTGACCCAGGGCCAGAGATAGGTACTGAAATCGGAATCAAATTTATCAAACTGGGCGGTCGAGGCCGGGTTGCGATATTCCAGCAGGAAATACTCGCCATCCTCAAGATTGATCGGGATTTTGTATAGCGAGCTGTCCGGAGTGGTTTCGATATTGTAAATGACCAGGTCAGTGTATTCGCCGTCATCAAGCAGAATCGGTTCGATCCATCCCAGCTGGATTTTCATCCAGCCGATATGATGGGGCGGGGTGATCTGCCCGATAGACATCAGGCCGTACCCCCCATATCCCATCAGGCACCAGTCGACCACGGGATGATCGTTGTTGTCATTCGGGGTTTCATAGGTAATGGTTTCGAGTTTATCGTCATAATCATACATATCCGGCATGCCCAGGTTATGAGTCAACTCATGACAGGCTACGGAGATACGGTTAAGCGTATCCTCACCGAGAAACATCTGAGGATTGACGGGATTGCGCAGGGGTCGAGTTTCCGGGGAAGTGCAATAGTGCGAAATCATGATGCCATCATATGGCCCGGGACCGTAGCCGGGATAGTATGACAGGGCAAAAGACCAGATATCGTTCAAATCGCCACTATCTTCCTGGCCGTTGCCGGAGCGCAGGAAAATCACGGCATCGGCGATTCCGTCGTTATTTCCATCGTACTGCGAGTAGTCAACAACGGGATCGAGATCAGCCAGGACATCCTCCATATCGGGATAATAATAATTGGGATCATAGGCCCCATCCGTATACCAGTCACGCACGTCACCGGTCACCGCCACTTGATTGTATGAAGATTCCTCGAAATAATCGGCAACCGATCCGCCGGGATAGACGCCATGAGAGAAAAAGATACTGTCAAAGGTGGCTTGAGAATAGGCACCGGGGCGGTCGGTCCATTGCAGGAGAATTACCAGAATCTTAAGCGAGTCACCGTCAAAGCGGTAAGCCGCCATTTCCTTCATCATTTCGGCACTCAGTTTAGCGCCCGGTTGTTCGCCGAAACAACGCATCATGGCGGCATCGGGGACATCATATACGATTGCCCGACCGATATGCC
>Ga0272441_10005638_pt1 | contig 21567 bp, 11 predicted proteins | sample SSMProp6N_FD_193582 | JGI IMG/M metagenome (GOLD analysis project Ga0272441, IMG submission 193582) | Marine sediment archaeal communities from Little Sippewissett salt marsh, Falmouth, MA, United States - SSM-Prop-6N | ecosystem: Environmental > Aquatic > Marine > Wetlands > Sediment ... | reverse complement strand
GGGTCGGTGGACGCCTGTTGAAAAACCTGGTCGATGCACTCCGTCGCTCCCCACTCGTAGACCTCGTCATCGGTGCCGATGAAAAGCTGATAGCGCTCCATCGCCTCCCATAGCGAGGGCGCCTCGCCGAGCATGCTCACCAACAGGCTTCGGTAGGCGAGGACACGCGCGTTGACCGTTCCACTTCGTATCCTGTTGGTGTTGCAGTACTTGTGGACGACCTCCTGCCGCTCCTCGGCCGGGCCGACGAGTTCCTCCGCGGCGGCCTCGAGGAACGCGGCGATGGCCGCCCGCCCGCCGTGCCGATGCAGCCCCGCGACGAGATCGGACGTGCAGGACAACGTCTCCCCGTACTGAAACTCCGCGGTGCTCTTCAGGGTATCGATGATTACGGCGGTCAACGGTGTTGAGAAGTCACGGTCATGCCACGCTTCGACGACGACGTCGAGCCGGCAATCATCATCGTACGGTGCTTGCTGACGCTTTCGCTGGCGGAGGTACTTCCGTGCGACATCCGCGAATCGCTCAGCCGGTTCGAAGTACAGGCCTGCGAGAGCTTCCAGGCTCTGCACTTTCTGTGTCTGACCGGTCTCGCGCAGCTTGGGAAGCAGATGCTCACGGATCCGAGCGGGGTCTTTCTTCTGCCAGGCGTGCCGGACGAGAAACTCGTCCATGGAACGCAGGCGGGCGGCGGAGTCGTCGCCGTGGCCGTAGTGCGTCACTCGGGCGGTGTAGGTGCGCGCCTTGCGCTCAGGCTTGGCCAGGATGACTTCCTCCGCCAATGCCGCCAGGGGCTCGAGGTCGGCGTTCTCCAACTCGGCCAACACAATCAACGATTGAAGCGCGATCTCCCGTACGGCGGGGTCGGTGTATTCGAGCATCGCATGACACAGCTCGTCGTGGACGCGACGACGCGTCTTCGCGTGTTCGGCCTGGTTCTCGTCAATCGTCGTGTTCCGAGTGTACAGATGGGGGAGCGCGAAGTCGTCCGAGTACAAGCCCCACGCGGCGCACCTCGGCAAGTACACGAGTTCGCGTCCGTCCGGCTTGACACCCTCCTTCGACTTCATCCACTGCACAAGCAACTCGCACAGCGCAAGCCCCTGCTTCGGATTTGACGCCGATGTCTCGGCTGTCAGATTGACAAGTTGTTTCGTGACCTGCGGGACGTCGCGCTTGTGGAGCGCCTGCAGATGCCGAATGACCGTTCCTGCATCCGTCGCCGCGTCCAGCAGGACGAGCCGAACCAAGGCCGCGCTCTCGCCGGGCTTCTTCTCAAGCACTGCCTCGTAGGATCGCCGGGCTTCGTCGTGGTGTTTCAGCAATTCGCACGCGCGGCCGAACTGTAGAAGCCGCGTTGTGCTGCCGCCGTCGTTCGGTCGGAGTTCCGTGAGGACGGCGTCAACGAGGTCGCGACGGTCCAGTTCCGCTGTGAGTTGTTCGACCGGATACATGTCCCAATACGAATTCGTCTGGTCACGCAGTTCGCGAGCCCACGCTTCGTACTGGCGGCGAGCGAGCTTGACGGCCTTCTCGCGTTCTCCCTCCTGGAGCAATGCCCGAATCTGATCGGCATGCTTCGTTCCGGAGGATATGCCTGGTCCGGAAGACCAGCCTGTCGGTGTGGGTGTTGCCACCGCCTTCCGTTCGAGCTGCTGGGCTTCCTCGGAGAGCTTGAGCTGCTCCAGCGCTGCGATGAGCTCAAGACGCTGATGGCCCTGCAGCGGCGCCCGGCGCAAGCGCAAGGCAGCCTCGCGGCCCGCCGCCACCGCCTGCTCGTCGTCGAGCTTCTCCAGCGCGCAGGCGACGATCGCGGCGTCGATACGCTGGCGCGTCTGGCGGTCGAGCGGCAGGAAGCGGGCCGTGTTCAACAGGGAGAGCGACTTGGCGAAATCACCGGCCTGTCCGGCGTGGGCAGCCGCGAGCATGTACGCGGCCGCGGCCGGCTGCTTCGAGGCCAGCATTGCCGCCAAGCATTTCTCAAGCGTCTCCTCGTCCTCAGCGGCGCAGGCCAAGAGCGTTTTCAGAACGGGGTCCTGGGCCTCGTCCAGGTGCTCGGCCAGGTTGAAGTCGATCGCGAACACCGTGCCGAACGGTATGGTTGCAGCGCTGGGTCCCAGGACATCGATCACGTGCGAGGGGAAGCCTGGCAACTCGTGCGGCGGCATGGGAAGCGAGCGAATCATCTCCTGGTCAGAGTACGCGAAGCCGAACAGCCCGCCGGTGGACCTCGCGCCGGCCGAGCGGTAGCGGGTCACCTCCTCGTCCAGGAACTGCACGAACGCGGCGGCATCCTTGCCGGCGGCGAGCGCGCCGGCCACGCTGAGGAAGGTGTACTGCTGAATCTGACCGCCGCTGGCCGACAACTTGGGATACCAGCCGACCAGCAAGCCCGTAAGCATCTGCCGCGCTTCGTCGGGCACGGCCGCTTCGCCGAATTCACTCATCGACTCCGGTAAGCCTCCGAGGATCTGTGCCGTGGCCAACGCGGAATACACGTTGGGCTGCTGGAGATCGCGAACGCCATCGATCGCTTTGCGAAGCAGCGTATCTTGCTCAGGGTGGGCACGGAGCGCGGTGAGGGCGGCGAGATAAGCCAGTTGCGGACGAGTCTCGGCGAACATGTCGTAGTAGCGCTGCGATCGTTCAAGATCGAGCGAGGTTGGAGCCGCTTGAACGCTGTTCATCACGACCCACAGCGCGGCCAGAGCCGGTTCGTCCCCGTGCGTCTCAAGCATGTCGGGGGGGATGGTCTGGAGGCTGAAGCCGCGATAGCTCATGGGCAGCGCGAAGAGCAGTTCAGCGATCGTAACGCCTCGCTGCTTGACCGCGGCGATGACGCGGGCACGCTCCGGCTCGGAACACAACTCGGCCAGCCCGTGCAGATGCGCCAGTGCGTAGTGGTGCGCCTCACCGATCGAGTTCGGCTGGTTCACTGTCGTTCGCGCGCCACCTCCCATGCCGGGGTAGGAGAGGTAGGATTGCTGCCCGGCGCGGTGCGTATACGCAATCATTTCCGTCCAGGTTTGGTCGAGCAGCCGCATCGAGTCCGGTGGCAGGAGCGATTGCAGAATACTCCCCCACGCGGACCACGGCATCTGCGTGGACTGGGCCGCGTTCCCGGGAATTTCCTGGTCCATGTCGAGAATGCGCAGGAACGCGTCCGTGGCCTCGGCCTCTCGCAACTCCTCCTCCAGGGCCACGGCCGACAGATACGCCAGACGATAATCCTGCGGGAATCGCACTGCGAAATCGTCAAGGAAACGCGTCACGCGCCCCCAGTCTCCGGTGCCAGCCATGGTGTCGGCGATGCCCTCGGCGCCGCGCGCGTCGATCTGGTCACCGCCCGCCAACTCCAGCAGCAGGGCGTAGGCCTTGTCCTCATCACCGGCAGCCAGGTGGATCCGCACCATGTGCTGCTCGACGCGTCCGGTGTCGTCGATCTCGGCGGCTTTCAGAAGGGTCTTCAGTGCCCGTTTGTACTCGCCTTCGTTCTCTTCGATCCGCGCGATGGCGAGCAGCAGTCTCGGGTCATCGGGCTTGATCCGCGCGGCTTCGAGCAGCGCCTTCCGCCGCTCTTCGTAGTCCTGCGAGACGCGGTAGATCTCCGCCAGCGCCAGACGCGGTTCGATGTTGGTGCGGCTGTTTCGGCTGCGCTCCTGGAACGATTCGATCAACTGGCTCAATTGGCCGGTTTCCATGGCGACCTGCGCCAGCGAGCTGACCCAACGGAGCTTGCCGTTGATGTCGTCGGTGCGCTGATACAGCTTCCAGTAAATGCGTTTGGCGTCCTTGAGTTTGCCGACGTCGCTGTACGCGGACGCCAGTGCCACGAGCAACTCGACCTTGCCATCGAGCTGTTGCGCGCCCCGCCGCAGGACTTCCAGCGCCGTGGCGTCGTCGCCGACCATTTGGTGCAGCTTGGCTTCGTGCAGCCATGGCGACGCGCTGCCGGGGGACAGGCGTTTCCACTGCGGGAGCCATTTCTGGGCCTCGTCGATCTGCAAGCTGCGCGTGTAGAGGTCCACCAGTTGACGCACGTACACAGAGCGCTTCCCACCCGGCAACGCGATCAACTGTTGCAGCGTCTCCGCCGCCCGCGTCCAGTCGTGTCGCTGGCTGTAGAGACGCACGCGCGTCGACAGCCCGAGCGGGTTGTCCGTTGGCAACGTCGCCAGCACATCATCCGCCCCCGCACTGTCGTTGGTTTGCTCCAGCAGCTCGGCCAGCAAGCAGGTTGTCGCCACGCCCCGCACAGGTTTCTCGCGCAACTGCTGGATGAGGTGGGCGAAGCCATCGGCATCGCCGGCCAGTTCGCCGACCCGGGCGATGGCTGCCTCCAGAGCCTGCGGTTCAGATGCCAGCTTCACTCCTGCCACCGCCCAGGGCAGGGTTTCGGTATGCTTCTTCGCCAGGAGGGCCGCGCGGCACAACTCGGCGACGAAACGCGCATTTTGGGCATGGGCCTGCACGCGACCGGCGAGCAGGTCATACGCCGGCTGGTGCTCGTTACGCGCTCCAAGCGCGCGGGCGATCTGCAGGAGGCCCTCGACGTCGGCCCCCTCCGCAAGCTCCATCCACAAGGCTTTGGCTTGGTCCTTGTGGTCGTTTCGGTAGAGGAACTCGGCCTGGGACTGGCGGGCGTCGATGCTGTTCGGGAACTCCGTGACCAGACGCTCAAACATGCCGGTCGCCGCTTCGATCTGTCTGAATTGCTCCAGCGTCCGGGCCGTGCGCAGGTATGCGAATTCGGTATGGCCGGCCTGCTCGATGTAGCGATCGAGCGTTGCCACCGCCGCCGGCGTGTCCTCCTGCTGATACTGCAGCCGCGCCAACTGCGTGAGCAACTCCGCGTCATCGGGGTGTTGTTGCACAAGTGCAACGAGCTGCTCGGTCGCATCGGCATGACGTCCGGCCTCGCTGAGCATCCGGGCATACGCTTCGCGCAGCGCGCGATCGCCCGGCATGGCCGCCAGAATCCCGCGCCACTGTTCGATGGCTGCGTCGGCTTGCCCGGCTTCATGCAGGACCTGCGCGTAACGCTTCCGCAACGTGACGCGATCGCCGTAACGCGTCAGCAACTCGGCGAGATGTTGGCGGAGCCCTTCGATATCGTCTTCGTGGCGAAACACCTGCTCGATCTGGGCGAGGATCTCACGCTCCAGCCACGTATCGCGGCCGACCTGGTCGAGCGTGTCCGCGTAGGCGGCCAGGGCGTTTTCACGTTGCCCGGCCCGTTGGTGGATGTCACCGACGCGCAGCCGATAGAGGACAGCCTGGTAGTTGTCGGTCGTCTTGGCGATGAGTGCTTGGCTGGTGGTGAGGGCCTCGTCCAACAGCCCCTCGTCGATCTGAAGCTCGATGATGTCCTCGTACAGGTAGAGATCGTCAGGGTGCTCCGCCAGCAGGTCCCGCCAGACGGCCAGCGCCTTGTCACGCTGCCCGTCGCGCACGTATAGCCGGCCGGTGAGCTTGGTGATGTTGGCGGCCAACTCGTCGTCCGGGCCGGCTGTCTGTGCTTTTTGCAGGTCGCTCAGCGCTGTTTCAAAGTCGAGCGTCCGCGCCTCGACCTCCGCTTTGTAGAACCACGCTGACGCGTTGTCTGGAGCAGCGGCTACGATTCTTCCGTATACCTGTAACGCCTCGACGTTCCGCCCCTGCTTGGCATGGAAGATTGCCAGAAGCATGCGGTCGTTCGTCGCCTGGCTCTCGTCGGCACACCGCTGGAGGTACTGGCCGAGCTCGGCAGCCGTGCCGGTATCCAGCCAGGCGTTATGGAACTGGTCGAACAGGTATCCCGGTTCGGGTCGGCGGCGCAAGGCGTCGTGGTACTTGGCCACCTGCAGAGGGATGTCCGGAGCGGTCCAGGCAGCCACGCACAATAGACCTGCTACGAACGCGCCGAGCACGCGACGTTTTTGACTTGGGCGCATGGCACCCCCTCTTGAGGTTTGTACCACCCTTGGAGCAATGCCGCGGAAGGCCCATATCCGACAGCATCAGCCGCCCACTATGCCCCGGCATCACGCCCCGGTGGAAGGCATTACTCGCCTCGAGGACGACTGGGCCTTCAGGCTATCACTACTAACAAAACCCAGCATCGTTTGCAAGAACCGATTCAGCGGCGGTTGCCGGGCAGAAGTGGCCTGCAAACAGACGTGGCGGCGACGGCCCCGAGCATTTGCACCGGGGGATACTTGGCGCCGGGTTTCCCGGGGGTCGCGCTCGGGTGTGCACGCGTCCAAAACGTTACGACAAAGCTGCGAGCGAGCTATCGTCTCTGATCTGCGCCGTCAGGAGTCAAACGCTTCTTGGAACATGCGGAAGTCGATCAGATCGGCGTCGCCGTCGTGGTCCAAGTCCGCAATGTGGAACATCTCGGGTGTTACGCCGGAGGGCGGGTCGAAGACGTCCGGCCCACTCATCGCGTCTGCGAACATCTCGAAGTTCTCGAAGTCCACGTTGCCATCATCGTCATAGTGCACGACGTACTCGATCGATACACCGCCCAGCACGGTATCCGCGATCTTGGCCGTCACGTGCACCATCTGCTTCTCGCCGCAGTCGGCGTCGGGCGGTGGTGTAATCACAACATCGATATCATCCGGGCAGTCATAGGCCGACATGGAGATGTCCGGCGGACTGAGCTCGACCGTCCAAGGCGGATCGTTGGGGTATTCCCACGAGGTTTCGAACTCGATCAGCGACGTGTCTTCGGTCAGCGTGTTGCGCACCTCGAAGGTCGCGGCAGAGGTCGCCACAGTGTAGTTGTGCAGCGCGTAGTTGCTACGGTAGTTCGTGTCCGGGCCGTACCCGATCTCAACCCACATGCAACGGTGGTTGGGGTTCTGCGGCGTCCATTGCATGGTGACTTCGCTGGTCCCGGGAGGCAGGTCGACGATGCGGGTACCGATGTTGTGGAACGCGACGATGGACGGCGTCAGCCGCGCATCGCCGAAGTTCACCCGCACATCCTCCGCCGTCGTTGTGCCCGTGTTCTCGATCTGCACGCGGATCGTCGTCGTGTCTCCCACCCGCGGGGGGGTCGCATCGACCGAGATATCCGGCGACAGCCATGACGTGTACGTCGGCGGTTGATTGTGAGGCCAACTCGCGAACTTCAGATCGATATCGCCCGACTCCGCCGCCAAGCAGGCCTCGTAGCCGTTGATGTAGCCCCAGCCCCATTCGTTGTTCCAGTCGGGGTCGATGGCCGGTTGGCTGGGCGTGCCCCGCCGCTCGGCCGAGCGGATGAGCAGGTCACGTACGGATTCGGCGTTGATCCGACCTCGAGAGGGTGTGGCGTTCATCGATTGCTCGATGAGCAACGCAGCCAGCCCCGACACGTGCGGTGCCGCCATCGACGTGCCGCTGAGGGATACGACTCCTGCACCGGTGTTGGCCGCCGCAGCGACAATGTTCACGCCCGGAGCAGTGATCTCCGGCTTGAGCTCATCAATGTCGTCATCGTCGCCATCACTGGTGCGTGGTCCGCGGTTGGAGAAAACCGCGATCTGGTCATCGCTGCGCCGCATGGAATTGCGATCGTCGCAGGCCGCGACGGCCAGGCAGCGATCCGCCGCCCCCGGCCCACCGAACCCGGTATTCGCTGGGCCGCCGTTGCCGGCGATCCCGACCATGACCAGTCCGAACGCCGTTCCCAGGTCTACGAGTTGCGAAAACGGTTCCTGGCCATCATCGTTCCCTCCCTCGACCCAGAAACTCATGTTCACCACGCGGACGTTCCACGCCTGGCGATTGTCCAGAATGGCCTCAAGTCCGCGCTGCGCCACGGTGAAGCTACCGGGAATGCCCTTCACATCGATCAAGCCCGCCATGTCCGCGACACCCTCAGAGAGCATCCCGGCTTGCTGTGCCAGTGCTATGGACGCCACGTGCGTACCGTGACCGTTTGTGTCGACGGGGTCCATGTACGTGTCAAGAAACGCGTCATAGCCCGCCACGAAGTTCGTGTAGGTAAAGCCACTGTGCGTGTTGTCAACGCCCGTATCGAAGATCGCGATGTTCACGCCACTGCCATTTAGCCAGTAGTCATCCTCGACATTGCCGTCGCATTCGGGTACCGCCCCCCAGCGTACGCAGATGCTCGGCACGCTTACATCCAGAGCCGGCACCGTGTACCGGTCCTTCTCGATGAACACCACGTTGTTCAGCGCCATGATGTTCTGGGCCACGCCGAGGATCGTCTCCGCCGTCACGCCGTCGACGACCACTGTCGTCAGGTACTGCGATTGCCACAGCGTCAGCGTCGGGTCGATCGCCATGATGCCATTCAGGTCATCCTGCGTGACGCAGCAGCGGTAATTGACGATGAGCCGGTACGGCGGATCGATCGCCGGCGCCGTCAGCGCATCATCGAGGCCGTCGTTCGGCGACTGGTCGCGCGACCATTGGAAGTCGTCAGCCTGCCAGCTCGGTGGCGTGTAGTTGCGCACGATGGTCGGGTTTTGCGCCAGCGCGCCGCCCATCGGCGTCGTCGTGACGACAAGCAGTGCCAGCCCGACCAGAACAAAGCGGACAGAACGGTGCAGATCGGGAGTGATCGGTGGTGAGAGGTGAGGGTTCATCGTTTCCGTCTCCCTTCGGTGTAGGATGTGCCGCGTGGCGGCGAGCCCGTAACGCCACCAAGCTCACCTTATTATACCCAAAACCGAATCTGCACCGCAAATGTCGTTTTGCGTTGCCGGCAACGATGGGCAGTCGCCCCCCTGACCCCATCGCTGCCATAAGCGCGTTTGCCCGCGGCGTTTGCCGCGAGTTCTGGGCTGGCGCGGTAGTGCGTTTGTTTGGGTCTTGGCAGGTTCTTGCGGCTCTGTGGGCGGCTTAGCTTTGTCGGCTGACCTCGCCGGGCTGCATACACGTCGCACAGCGTGTTCCGCGCCCTTTCTCGAACACGGCGGGCGGAGTAGGATTCGATCAGCACGGTCGTGCGTTGTCCCGCTGGGCCGCGGGCACCACCGGGTCCTGAGCTGCGAGCGGTTCGGGAGAACGGTAGCACTTGTGAAACGCACACGCCCCCGTGCAGCAGTTCTTTGGGCCTGACAGACGATGGACTTTCCGATCTTTCATCTGGACTTCTTCGGAAACCGAACCCTGATCGGCGTCATCGCCATCGTGCACGTGTACATCAATCACGCGCTCGCGGTCGGGGCCGCACCGCTGATCCTGGCGATGGAATGGTGGGGCTGGCGCCGCAAGGACCCCGAATGGGACCGCTTGGCCTATCGCGTTCTGTTTGTGTGTTTCATCGTCACGACGACCGTCGGCGCACTGACCGGCGTGGGCATCTGGCTTTCCGCTTCCCTCGTGAACCCCGCCGCCATCGGCAGTTTGATTCGCGTCTTCTTCTGGGCCTGGTTCTTCGAGTGGGGAGTGTTTGTCACCGAGATCATCCTGATTCTGGCGTATTTCCTGACATGGAAGCGCTGGACCGGCTGGCGAAAGCCGCTGCACATTGCCCTGGGTGCCGCGCTGAGCATCATGTCCTGGCTTACCATGGCCGTCATCGTGGCCATCCTCGGGTTCATGATGGATTCCGGCGTGTGGCCCGAGACACGCAATTTCTTCCATGGCGTGTTCAACCCGATCTACCTGCCCCAACTCCTCTTCCGCACACCATACGCCATGATGTCCGCGGGATTGCTGACTCTGCTGCTGACGTACTTCCTGACGAAGCGACGGAGCGAATTGCGTGCCCGGGCGATCCGCTTCGTCTCGCTGTGGACCTTGGCCTGGACGCCCGTCTGCGCCATCGGGGCCGCGTGGTACTGGCGTGTGATCCCCGACCACATGCTGGCGAACATCCCGGTCTCGCTGGCCACGCAGGCCCTGGAAGGCTGGTATCTCACGCTGGCGTGGATCATCGCGGGGTCGGGGGCCGTGATTCTGCTCGTGATGTTCTGGGGCGCCGCGGCACCACGCCGGATGCCGCGCGCCGCGCTGCTCGTTCCCTATGCGCTGTCGATCTGCCAGTTGGGCTACTTCGAGCGGGTTCGCGAGTTCATCCGCAAGCCGGTCGTGATCGAGGACTACATGTACTCGAACGGCATTCGCGTCGCCGATCTGCCGTTGCTGAAGGAGCAGGGGCTGTTGGCGCACGCGACGTACGTGCCAGTGCGCGCCATCACCGATCAGAACCGCCTCGTCGCCGGTCGCGAGGTCTTCAAGATCTCCTGTACGCGCTGTCATACGTCCGGCGGTATCAACGCCGTCACCGACAAGCTGCGTGGGCTGTATGGCCCGTCGCCGTGGGACCACGACGTGCTCATCAGCTACCTGGCGACGATGCACAACACACGGCCCTACATGCCGCCATTTCCGGGCAATGACGAGGAGGCGGGTGCCCTCGCGGACTATCTCATGTCGCTCTCTGAATTTCCGATGCCGCTGGAAGGAGCGCAGACCGGCGGTGTGCAAATCCCAGCGCGACGTGCGGAGAAGGGGGCGGAGATGATCAGCGGGGCGGGACCGTAAGACCCCGAGTGAATCGGTACGCCGAACGCTTGCCGCCCAAGGACGGAAGCTCAGATGGATCCGACCAACACGATGCCGCTGCCAAACGACATTCCCCTCCCGATGCCGCTTGACCAGGTGCTCGGAGAAGCGCTCCTCGTGCTCTCGTTCCTGGCACACATCCTGTTCATCAACTTGATGATCGGGGGTTCGGTCCTGACGCTCGCGTGCGAAATCGCGGGCCGCAAACGCCCGGATCTCGACAAGCTGGCGCACGAGATCACCAAGACTGTCACGGTCAACAAGAGTATCGGTGTCGTGCTCGGCGTTGGCCCGCTGCTGACGATCAACGTGCTCTACACGACCTACTTCTACTCGGCCAATGCGCTGACCGGCAAAGTCTGGATCATGATCGTGCCGCTGGTGAGCATCGCGTTCTTGCTCACATACGCCCACAAGTACACCTGGGAGAAACTGGCTCCATTCAAGGGGCTGCACATTGCGCTCGGCGCCATGGGCACGCTGCTCTTCCTCCTGGTTCCGTTCATTTTCCTGACCAACGTCAACCTGATGCTGTTTCCGGACAAGTGGCTGGAAGTGAAGGGGTTCCTTTCAGCGCTGGTGCTGCCCAACGTGTTGCCGCGCTACGCCCACTTCGTTCTGGCGTGCGTCGCGGTCACCGGTCTCTTCCTGGCGATCTACTTCACCCGGGCGGGCTATCCTGTGGAGCAGGTCTTCCCGACGCTGACGCGTGCGGGTCTGCGGCGAGGCTTCTACGGCGTCACGTTCGGCACCACGCTGATGCAGTTTGTGGTGGGCCCGCTCGTGCTGTTCACGTTGCCACCGCGCGGCACGACGTGGCACATGGTGGGCATTTTCGTCATCGGTGCCGGCCTGGCGATCACCGCCACGGTATTGCTGTGGCACGAGGTCGTCGCAAGCGATCAGCGGATCGGTTGGCGTTTCGCCCCCATCGTGGCCCTGCTCACCTGCACCGTTCTGTGCATGGGCTATGGCCGGCACCTGTACCGTGAAGGGGCCATCAGCGAACACCGCGAACTCGTCCAGCAGAAGACGGTGGAGTATGCTCGGTTGGCGGCCGCGGCGCAGCGCCGGGCCGAGTTGGGCATTGACCTCGCGCCTGCGGTGGGCTCGCTGGGCCAGCGCGTCTTCCAGAGTGTTTGTGCCGCTTGCCACCAGGAAGAGAGCGTGCTTGTCGGGCCGTCGCTGGCCGAGATCCGCGAGATCTACGCCGGCAACCCCGATGGCATCGTCGAGTGGACCCGGGCCCCCGGAAGAAAACGCCCCGAGTACCCGCAGATGCCGGCGTTTCGGCTCCCGCAGGCGCGGCTCGAGGCCGTCGCCGACTACATCCTCAATCCCTCAAGTGACGAGCCGACCACCGTCCCCTCCACCCAGCCCGCGACGCAGCCGGCCACCACACAGCCGTGAGAATGCAATGCAATCGCTACTTCGGCGTTACCTCATCGGTGGACTCCTGCACGATGAACTCCATCGCCCGTTGCACCGGAATTCGCACCACGCCCCGTTCGCGATCCACCCAGCCGTAGCTCTCCTTCGGTGCAGCGGTTTTGGCGGGCCGGGGTACCGCTTCCGCCTTGTCGCGATGAAACAGTGTCTGCAAGCCGATGATGACCGGGAAAGCCACGACAACGGCGACGGTCGCGATCAGGATCGCCGACGATGGCCGCGGGTTGGCGTTGGTCTGCGTCGTCATTACACGTTCTCGAAGGTCAGTGATTCCTGCAGACGCGGGTCGCGCTCCGGCACCAGCGAGTGGGCGCGCAGGGCGTGGACGGCGGCGGCGACGCACAGCCCGCCCACGCCGACGAAGCACGCCAGGTCCATCCAATGCAGCCCGATCCGGCCTGCGCTGACGCTCGGCATGACAAGCCAGTAGATGTCAAACCAGTGCAAGGCCAGCACCCACACGCCGGCGGCGACCAGCCAAGCCTTCCGCCGCTTTGGAAAGCGCGAAATCAGCGCCAGGAACGGCACCACGAAATGGCCGGCAAGCAGAAAGAGGCTTGCGCCAGCCCACTCGCCGTCCTGTCGCTGGAGATACCAGATTGTTTCTTCCGGGATGTTCGCATACCAGATGAGCAGGTATTGTGAGAATGCGATATATGCCCAGAAGACAACGAAGGCGAACGTGAGCTTGCCAATGTCGTGGTAGTGCTCGATCGTCACGGCGTGGTTGAGCCGACCGCTGCGCTGCACGAGGTACACCACCACGGCCAGCAGCGCGAAGAACCCGACCACGCCGCCGGCGAAGTAGTACACACCGAAGATCGTGCTGTACCAGTGCGGCTCCAGGGACATCAGCAAGTCGAAGGCGGCGAACGTGGTCGTCAGGGCGTACACCACCATGGCCGGCGCGCTCACAGCCTGCATGCGCAGCGTGAGATTGACATCTCCGGTGGTGTCCTGCCGAACCGACGTCGCCAGGAAGTAGCGCGCCAGTACCGACCACACGACGAAGTACACCACGATGCGGACGATGAAGAACATCGGGTTCAGGAACGGGCGTTTCCACTGCAGCAGGGGATCGTCCGCGACGGTATCGCCACCGGCCCAGGGGTACAGGTAGGCCATGCCGATGAGCACCGGGATGCTCAGGATCCCCAGGACTGGCAGCGTGGCTGCGATGCCTTCCGCCAGCCGCCGCAGGACGACGCTCCAGCCGGACCGAGTGACGTGTTGCAGCAGGACGAAGAACAGGGCCCCCAGCGTCAGGCTGAGGAAGTAGCTGAAGCTCACCAGGTAAGCGTGGAAGAATCGTTCCCACCCGGCGGTTGTCCATCCACCCGCCAGCCCGGCAGCCAGTCCGGCGACACCGACCACCCCGGCGACGCGGATGATGCGCGGGGCCAGGTCATCCAGGCGTCGGGCTTCGTTTCTGATGTCAGCGGGTTGATCCACGCGGATTCCTCACTCAAGCTCGCTTCGCGTTTCCGGCGGCACGTCGTCCATCGTGGCGTTCTGGCTGCGCTGGAGCGCGCGGACGTAGGCGACGATGGCCCACCGGTCTTCCACCGTGATCTGCGGGCCGTACGCCGGCATCGTGCGTACGCCACTAGTGATGGTGTCGTAGAGTTCGCCCACCGCGCGCCCACGGACGTCGTCCTGATGAAACGAGATCGGCGGCACCCACGTACCCTCGCCCAACTCGTTGGCCCGGTTGGAGACAGGGCCATCGCCAAAACCCAGGCTCCCGTGGCAGGGGGTGCAGGTGATGTCGAAGCGCTCGCGCCCGCGCTGCATGACTTCGTGGGTAATCGGTATCGGGAATGTCGTCGCCCACCCGTCAGCGATCTTCCCCGTGTGTAGGTGCGTGTCGGCGTGCAGTTCGCCGTGCGCCACCGTGTTCGGCACCGGCATTCGCATCGCCCGGCCATCCTCGAAGAACGAACTGGCCTGCTGTGCCTTCAGCTTGGGCTGTGTGTCCATATCCGGAATCAGGTGCACACGCGGGTGCAGCGATTTCACGATCCGGGCCCGGGCGATGAGCAGCGGCGGCACGGCAGCCAGCGCCACCGCGATCAGCACGCCCGCAACAATCCATCCGCGCATCGCCCTATTCCTCCACCGGTTCGACAGCCAGCCCGCCCAGCGAGTCCAGAAACGCCCGCGTCCGCTCTCCATCGAACCGCGGATCCGCGGACTCGACGCTGATGCAGAACCGATCAGCCGTCACACGCCGGAAACGGCGACTCGTGAACAGCGCGTGGTACCACGCTGGCAGCCCGTTCAGCACGATCATCCCGACGAAAGCGGTCAGCGCTGCAAACAGGATCGTCAGCTCAAAAATGACGGGAATGTTCGCCGGCAGCGAGAAGTACGGCTTCCCGCTGATGAGCATCTTGTAGTCGAAGGCGTTCGTGTAGTACTGCAACCCGAGCCCGATCAGCGCCCCGCTCAGCCCCGCGCCGAAGACCAGGTACGGCAACCGCGTCGGCTGGAGTCCCATCGCATCATTCAGGCCGTGCACGGGGAACGGCGTGTGGGCATCCCAGCGGGTGTAGCCCGCGTCGCGGACGCGCTCCGCCGCCTCCAGCAGAGCCGCGGGTGTGTCAAACTCGACCAGGTAGCCCCACAGTCGCCGGTCTGTCCCGTTTGTCGTCGGTGCAGCGCTCATGGCGTTTCCTCCAGTGCATCGCCATGATGCTCGTCGTGCAGGTGTGGCGTGTCGCCCCAGTAGTCGCCGAGCCCGCGGTGGGGGCCGTGCTCGAGCCCGGCTTGTGGCATCACGCTCTTGACCTCCGCCATCGCCACGATGGGCAGGAAACGGACGAAGAGCAGGAACAGCGTGAAGAACAGGCCGAAGCTGCCGACGAAGGTGAGGATGTCGACCCAGGTCGGCGTGTAGTAGTCCCAACTCGCCGGCAGGAAGTCCGCGCTGAGCGACGTGACGGTGATCACAAAGCGCTCGAACCACATACCGATGTTCACGACGATCCCGACGCCCATCAGCACCCACAGGTTTGTGCGGAGCTTCTTGAACCAGAAGAGCTGCGGTGCGAGCACATTGCAGGAGACCATGATCCAGTAGGCCCAGGCGTACGGACCCAACGCCCGGTTCACGAAGGCAAACGCCTCGTTCGGGTTGCCGCCGTACCACGCGATGAAGAACTCGATCACGTACGCATAGCCGACCATCGAGCCCGTGACGAGGATGATCTTGGCGACGTTTTCGAGGTGTCGCATGGTGATGAGCTCTTTGAGCCCGAAGAACTGCCGCGCCGGGATCGTCAGCGTCATCACCATCGCGAAACCGCTGAAGATCGCCCCGGCCACGAAGTACGGTGGGAAGATCGTCGTATGCCAACCGGGGAGTTGGGCGACGGCGAAGTCGAAGCTCACGACCGAGTGCACGCTCAGCACCAGCGGCGTAGCCAGCGCCGCCAGCAACAGGTACGCCTTCTCATAGCGCAGCCATTGCCGGTTTGAGCCGCGCCACCCGAGTGCCAGGACCCCGTACACAATCGCCCGCAGACGCGTTTTCGCCCGGTCGCGCAGCGTCGCCAGGTCCGGGATCATCCCCATGAACCAGAACATGAGCGAGACTAGGGCGTAGGTGCTCACGGCGAAGACGTCCCACAGCAGCGGGCTGCGGAAGTTTGGCCACATCTGCATCTGGTTCGGCAGCGGGGCGAGCCAGTATGTCACCCATATGCGACCCACGTGGATCGCTGGAAACAGGCCCGCGCACACCACCGCGAAGATCGTCATCGCCTCCGCGAAGCGGTTGATGCTCGTGCGCCACTTCTGCCGAAACAGGAACAGAATCGCCGAGATCAGCGTACCGGCGTGGCCGATGCCGACCCAGAAGACGAAGTTCACGATCGCCCAGCCCCAGCCGACCGGGTTGTTCAGGCCCCACACGCCGACGCCCGTTACGATCAGGTAGAACACCATCGCCAGTAGCACAAGCGTTCCGGCCGAGGAGATTGCAAAGGCGATGTACCAGGCGCGCGGCGGCTTCGGGCGCTCGGCGATCGAGCAGACCGTCTCCGTGACGGTCGTGAAGTCGTTGTCACCGAGCACCAGCGGCGCACGCCGGGTCGGGTCTTCAACTGTGTTGTCAGTGACCAGTGTCGTCATGTCGCTCGTGTGTTTGCCCCACGGAGTCTCCCGCCGGTCGTCCGACGGCCGGGTTGCGCAGTTTCGCCAGGTACTTCGTTCGCGGCTTCACGTTCAGCTCCGCCAGCAGCGCGTAGGCCCGATCGCGCTCGTGCAGTTCGCTTACGCGGCTGGTCGGATCGCTCAGATTGCCGAACACGATCGCCTCCGCCGGGCAGGCCTGCGCGCAGGCGGGGATGATCTCGCCATCCGCGATCGGCCGCTGTTCGCTGTGGGCGGCGATGCGGGCGGCGCTGATCCGCTGCACGCAGAAGGTGCACTTTTCCATCACGCCCCGGCTGCGCACGGTCACTTCGGGGTTGAAGGCCATCTCTTCGACCTTCGTGAGGTCTTTCCAGTTGTTGAACCAGTTGAACCGGCGAGCCTTGTACGGGCAGTTGTTCGAGCAGTAGCGCGTCCCAACACAGCGGTTGTAGACCATCTCGTTCAGGCCTTCCTTGCTGTGCACGGTCGCGGCTACCGGGCAGACTTGCTCGCACGGGGCGTTCTCGCAGTGGTGGCACGCCAGCGGCTGGTGCACGACCTGGGCCTCATCGGGCGCACCACGGTAATAGCGGTCGATACGCAGCCAGTGCATCTCGCGCCCGCGCCGCACCTCGTCCTTGCCCACCACCGGGATGTTGTTCTCCGCCTGGCACGCCACGATACACGCCCCGCAGCCCGTGCAGCGATTCAGATCGATCGCCATGCCCCAACGGGACTTGTTCATAAACTCGGGTTCCTGCCACAGCGAAACCAGGGGCGGATGATGGACGGCGTGGCGCGCAAACTCGGGGTGGTGGGTGTACTCGTCGACATCCGCCTCGCGAACCAGCATGCCCACGCGGGCGTTCTTCTCGCGTCGCCCGACCGCCGAGTCGATCGCCTGATGGTCTTGCGTGGTCGCGAGCACGTGCCGGCGGCCGAGTTTGCTTACACGAACCCCCGTCGCCACGTACAGCGATTCCGTCGTACGCAGCCGATATGCATCGCAGCCCAAACCGTCGCCGACGTGACCGGCCGCCGTGCGTCCGTAACCCAGTGCCACGGCGAGCGAACCTGGCGCCTGGCCGGGTTGTACGAAAGCCGGGATCTCGATCCGGCGACCGGCGTGCTCGAGCGCCAGAACGTCACCACTCTCGACACCCAGCCGCGCGGCCGTCGTGGGCGCGATCAGGGCGGCGTTGTCCCAGGTCAGCTTGGTGAGTGGGTCCGGCATCTCCTGGAGCCAGCCGTTGTTGGCAAAACGCCCGTCGAGGACGCGGTTGTCCGGGGTGAAGACGACCTCGATTTCGCCTTGGTTAGGCGGCGCGGTCCAAGTCGCCACTTCCGCCAGCTCCTGCTCGAGTTGGCGCATCACTTGTGGTGTCGGCGTCACACGCGGGTAGGCAGTGTCCACGACCAGGCCATCATGCAGCGCACGGCGCCAGAACGTCTCGAAGTTTGCCCCGTTGTGCGCCTGCTGCAACGCGCGCCGCACGATGTCGAAGCCGCTCGTTTTCTCTTCTCCGAGTAGCAACGCGAGCAGTTCGACAGGTGTGCGCCCGCCGTAGAGCGGTTCGATCAGCGGCTGCACGATGCTGAGCGTGCCATCCGATGCCCGGGCATCCCCCCATGATTCGAGATAGTGGGCTCGCGGCAGACGCCACGTGCATGCGCGCGAGGTCTCGTTCTCAAACAGCCCGAGATGGATCGTTGTCGGTACGGACTCCAGAAGTGTGGCGAAGTCCAGGTTGGCCGGGGCGTCGTAGGCTGGATTGCCGCCCAGCATCACGAGCGTTTCGACCTTGCCAGCCACGATGTCCGTCTTCAACGTGCGGAGCGCGTGGACGCAGGTCGGTCGCTCAGGTTCCGGATCCGGCGTGTAGGTTACGGCAGTCCCGACGTGGCCCAGGGCGGTATTCAGGGCGTGAATCAAGGCGTGGACGGCAGGCGGCTGGGCCGGGCCCGCCGCGATCACCGCCCGGCCGCGCGCGGTGAGCAGGTCCTCCGCCATCACACGCACCAGACCCGGCGGCAGTACCCGTTTTGACGACTCGGCCGGAATGCTCGCCGCCAGCGGCTGCAACGGCTCTGGAAGATCAAGTCCCTCGTCGAGCAGGGCGCGGGCCAGCTCACACGCCGCCGCCGGCAGGGCTGTGGCCGGTATCGCCACCCGGTGATCGGCCATGCCCCCGGTGATGGTGTAGGCACACTCCACGACGTACAGCCGGTTCAACGGGCCGCTACCATCACGCTGTTCGCCGTGCTCGTCCACGTCGCGTCCCGTTGCGAAACCGCGCGTGTGTGCGATGGCCTCCGGATGCCGGCCGAGCAGGTCGGCACCCAGGCAGACAATGACATCGGCGGCTTCGATCGCGTAGTGCGGTCGGTAGGGCGAGCCGAAGACCAGACGCGTTCCCTCGCGCTCGTGGTCGTCCACCAGCGGCTCATAGACGTACCACCCGGCCTGCGGGAAAGCCTCGTGGAAGCGTCGCCGCATGTCCGCCAGACTCAAAGACGACGAGTGCTCCGTTAGCACAGCCAGACCGGCGCCTCCGCGAGCGCGGAGGGCTGCGAAGTGCTCCTTGGCAAGCGCCGCGAAACCGTCCCATGAAGTAGATCCGACCGAGTCATCGTCCCGCTGTCGGGCGGGTGCGGCACGATCCGGGTCGTACAGTTCGAGGATGCTGGCTTGGGCCACAGCATCGCTCGCCCCGCGATTGGCGGGGTGATCGGGGTGGCCGTCCACCTTGATCGGTCGCCCGTCGACGCTGGTCACCAGCAGACCCTGGGCCACGCCGCCGATCTCCATCGCCGTCGCGTAGCGAACCGGCATACCCGGCGTCCGCCCCGCCGGACGCTTCACGTAGGGCGCGATCGTCTCCTTTGGCCAACGGCAGGCTGTGAGCCCCGCTAACGCCGCCGAAGCCCCCATGATCTTGAGAAACTGTCGCCGCGAAGCCGGCGTGCACAGGCTGGTCGCGAGCGTCGGGAACTCACGCTCGGCCAGCGCGCGGAACTCGGGCGTGTCGGCCAGCTCTTCGAGACTGCGCCAGTACGCTTTCCCGGTTGCCGTGTCGCTCATCGGTGACATGTGCTGCAATCTTCCGAGGGCGCCACCTGCCAGTCCGCGAGGAGGGCTCGTTCCCCCTCCGTGGCGTCAGCCGCTGTCCAACCCAGATCCGTGATACGGCTGAGCGGCCGCAAGTGGGGCCGTGGATTCCGATGACAATCGAGACACCAGCCCATCGTTAGCAACTTGGCTTGGTAGACCACGTCCATCCGATCCACACGCGCATGACACGACACGCAACCGATCCCCCGCCGGACGTGGGCGCTGTGGTCGAAGTAGCTGTAATCCGGCAGATCGTGGATGCGCACCCATTCGATTGGATGACCAGTGCGCTCGCTCAGCCGGACGGCCTCGAGTTGGACGCTTTCGGCTCGAATCCTTGCGTGGCAGTTCAGGCAGGTCTGTGTCGGCGGAACCGACGCATGCGCCGCGTCCTCCACGCCGGTGTGGCAGTAGCGGCAGTCCATCTTCAACTCGCCGACGTGCAACGTGTGGCTGTATGCGATGGGTTGAACGGGGGCGTAGCCGACGTCCGTGGTGCGCGGCGACGCACCCAGGACGAACACGCCGACCACGTAGCAGGGGACGCCGACCAAGATGACGGCGATCAGCGGCCGCAGCCGGTTCACCCACTTTGGGAAAACGAACAGTTCCATTCGATCTGCTCAGACCTCCGGCACACCGGGGCTGACCCCGAAAGGGGATTTGATTTGGCCCTGTTCACTCCAGTGCATCGGATAATAGCCTGATCAGTACGCGTCCGCCAACCCCCGCCGAGCGGTCGCCATCCCAGGGTCAGTCCCCAGCTGTAGCAGCGTTGTCTTCTGGCGGAGGACCGTGTCTGCGTCACTCAAACGGATAGCGCAAGCCCCAGTCTGCTCGGACGCGGTCCATCAGCTCCATGATCGCTAGCGACTCATGGAGCGGAAGAAGGTCACTCTCGGTCTGACCGGTCCGCAAGCATGAGCACACGTGCGCCACCTGGTAGTGGAAACCGTTCTTGTCCGTGTGCGGTTGCTCGAACGTCTCGTCGCCGCTGGGGATGCGCAGTGTGACTTGTTCGGCGTTGAACCAGTCGGGTGGCAGTTCGATCAGACCCTCCGTGCCCTGAATGACCGCCCGGTTTCGCATGTGTACCGCGATCGCGCTGAGGACGACCGCGAAGGCACCGCCCTCATAGCCGAGCAGAATGGCGGATTGCTCGTCCACACCCCAGCGCGGATGCAGCCGGACTGTGCTTTGCACGGAAGTGGGGTCGGTGCCCAACAGCGCACAGGCCAGATGCATCGGGTAGCAGCCCACATCCAGCAGCGCTCCGCCAGCCAACTTCGGGTCGATGATCCGGGAGGGGGTTTCCAGGTCGGCACGAAAGCCGAAGGACGCGTGCACGCCGCGCAGCTCGCCGATCGCTCCCGCATCAATCCACTCCTGTGCCCGCCTGATCGCCGGCAGGAAGCGTGTCCACATGGCTTCCATGATGAACACGTGGCGCCGCTGCGCCGCGGCGATGACCTCCCGTGCTTCCGACGCGTTGACGGTCAGCGGTTTCTCGCACAACACGGCCTTGCCGGCTTCGATGGCGAGCAGGCAAGCGTTTTTGTGACCGGGGTGCGGCGTGGCAACGTAGACGACGTCGACGTCGGGGTCTTCGACGAGCGTCTGGTAGCTGTCGTATCGACGTGGGATGTCGTGCTCATCGCCGAAGTGGTTGGCGCGCGACATTCCACCTGTAGCGGACGCGACGGCGAGCAGTTGTGCCTGATCCGGCAACCCGTGTACGGCCCGCGCCAGCCGATGGGCGATCTGTCCCGGTCCGATAATGCCCCACGCGATTGGATCTGCCATGATTGAGCTTCTCCTGGCCGGCCGGCGGTTCGACGGTCGCACGTCGACCACCCGAGCCGCGGGGGAGCATTGTACGACTTGAAGCTGAAACCGTCAGACTTTGGGGAGAGGCGTGTGCGATCACCGGGGGTAACAGCGGGCGTGCCGTATGGTGAGGTTCATTAGCACTTGGTGGTGGCAGCCTGATGATGCGTTTACGGCCAGAGCGCCGCGACAGCTACGATCAGCCAGATGGCGATCCCGAGGATCAGTTTCGCGACGGTGCCGGCGAGCCGGCCGACGCCGGCGCCGAGGCCAGCTTTGAGCGAGGGTTGCATTCTGCGTCCGGACTGAAGCTCGAGGGCCCACGCTCCGATCGCTGCCCCGCCGCACGTCCCCACCAGCGAGCCCACGACGATAATGGGGATGACGATCGTGCCCACGATTCCTCCGATGAGTGCGCCGATCAGCGCGCCGACAGCGCCTCGCCGACTTCCGCCCGCCTGTTTGGACCCCGCCGCCCCGGCGAATAGTTCCAGAAGCTCTCCGGCCAGCGCGAGCGCGACGATGAC
>Ga0272441_10005637_pt1 | contig 21567 bp, 12 predicted proteins | sample SSMProp6N_FD_193582 | JGI IMG/M metagenome (GOLD analysis project Ga0272441, IMG submission 193582) | Marine sediment archaeal communities from Little Sippewissett salt marsh, Falmouth, MA, United States - SSM-Prop-6N | ecosystem: Environmental > Aquatic > Marine > Wetlands > Sediment ... | reverse complement strand
GTGGCCGCCGGTCAGGTCGGGCCCGCCGTACTCGCCGCCGCCGCCGGTCGGCTGGCCGAAGGCCCACAGGCCCTGGGTGGTCCAGCCGGGATCGCCGGCCAGATCAAAGGCGATGGCGACCTCGCCCAGCTCGATCTCGCACTCGTCGGGGATACCGTTGGGCTGGCAGTCGAGACTGGTGCCGTCGGCGATATCACACTCGTCGGGGATGCCGTTTTCGTTGCAGTCCTGGCTCGTGCCGTCGGCGATGTCGCAGTCGTCGGGAACGCCGTTGGCGTTGCAGTCGTTGCCTTCCAGCTCGCACTCATCGGGGATTCCGTTGAGATTGCAGTCCTCGGACTGGCCGCAGCCGGGGACGTCGCACTCGCCTCCGGGCGGTCCGCAGTCGATGTCGCAGGGATCGGGAATGCCGTTGTCATTGCAGTCCGGCGCGCCGAAGCTGAGGACGGCGATATAGGTTCCCCAGATGTTGTCGCCGTGCCCGTACTCCTGAATCGTCCAGAACGTATTGTGATCCAGCGGGTCCAGCGTGCTGTAGCTGTAGTCGCCCCAGCGGTTCCGGCCATAGGGGTCGACGTTGTTCTGCGGGCCCGTGCCTTCCTTGAACATCTCCGGCTCGGCCATCTCCCCGGGCGGATCGCCGGCGACGCGGCCGGTGAAATAACACGCCGCATACTGATTGGCGTTCGAGCCGGTGAAGCCCATCACCGCATCGCCGGACTGGTTGACCATGATCGAGGGGAAATAGTAATAAAGGGAGCTGTCGGCGACGGTCCCTTCCTGGATGAGCGTGGTGGACTCGGGTTCGATCTCGTACCAGCGGCAGGCGGCGCGCCCGCCGACGCTGATCGTGTGGGCCGCCCACAGCGAGCCGTCGCGGTAGACGGACATCATCAGCCGGTCATCGACGGTGTTGATCGGCGTGGTGCTTCCCAGCGCCGGGGCGTTGGGCGGATCGCTGAAGTAGGAGACGCTCACCGTGCCGAGATCGGTCATCGTCGGCGCTGTCAGCGGCGGATTGACGCGGCGTACGCGCAGCGAGCTGCTGCTGTTGATCGAGATGAGGTACTCGGCGCCGGGGTTGCCGTAGGTATGCGCCGGCTGAATGGCGCCCTCCCAGGGCAGGTTGCGCCAGGCGGTGATGGTGCCCAGGCTCGGCGGGGTGGCCACGAGCGGCGCCTTGTCCAGGGCGAAGATGGTCATGCCGGGACCGCCGACCATGTAGGCAGCGATATAGATGCCGTGCTCGTCCACCCCGAGCGTGGGATAGTCCGGCCAGCGACCGACATCGGCGCCCTGGGCCGTCAAGAAGCTCGTCTTGAACCAGTCGCCGGTGGGATCATCGGTCAGCGAGACGGCCAGGTAGATGGTGGCGGTGGCGCTGAAATCGCACACGTGCACGATCCACCGCCCGCTGTGGTGATCGAAGACGCAGCGCGGGTCGCCGTTCGAGCCGGGGAGGAACGACCCGAGCAGGATGTTGATCAGCTCCGCCCCCGTGGCCTTGTCATAGACGGCGAAGTTGCGGTTGACCGTCTCGACATAGTGGTCCGGGCCGATGGCGCCGTCCGAGTCCGGTGGATAGCTATAGGAGCCGGCATCGCCGCGGAGCACGCCCTGGAGGCTGTCCAAAAGCGTGGGAGGCGTGCCGAGGTTCCGTGACGGCTCCGGGCCGCCGACACGGAGCTTCTCCCGCTCGGCGTCCGGCGGCGCCAGCGGGCCGTGAACGCCCTCGCTGTCCAGGGAGAAGTCACCGGTTCCCGTCTCCCAGGTCAGGCCCGCGTAGCCGGACCCGGTCAGCTTGGACCGGTAAGACAGGTCATCGAAGTCGACGACGACGGGCTGCGGGGCGGCGCGTCCGACCGCGGCGGCGGGCGAGTAGGTCAGGTCGTCCATGCCGTACCAGCCGGCGCCGCCGAATACCGGCAGGGCCACGATCTCGATGCGGTCCACGCCCAGGAGGTTCATGTCCATCCAGACCGGCTTGCGGCCGATGTCGCGGAACCAGCCCGTCCGGCCAGCGACCTGGCCGTCGCGATAGCCGATCACGCGGATGCCGGCCGCCCACACGCCCTCGTCGGCCTGGCCGGCGAAATACGCCCCATGGACATCGACGGGGTCGGGGAAACCGATCCCCATCCTCGTGTCGCCCCACTTGTTGACGGCGTTATGCGCCCCGGAATGGGGGAAGGTCGTGGCATTGCGGCTGGGGACCACCCACACCCCCTGCCGGCCGTTGCGGTCCTTCTCGTTCACGGGCGGCACGGCGGTTCGGTCGCGCTCGATCGCCGCCGCCATCGACTCGATGTAGGAGGGGCCGCAGAGGGATGGATCGAGCCGCTGGCCTTCGATCGCGTCTGAGACAGCCAGGGCTGAGTCACCAAGGGGCGCCAACGAACAGGGCCAGAGGAGCAGGAGGACGGCGAGAGTAGGTCTGACTGAGCGCATGGCATCCTCACACTTTGCCTAAGTACTTGTTTTTACGAGGCATACAGTTTCCTCCCCCGCAGTAGGGTATTATCGGCCGGCGAGGGGAGCCCGTCCAGACCTCAATCGACGATTCCAGGGCCTTCGGTGGCTTGCCAGCCGGCCCGGAAGTCCGGTAACCGTCTGACATGGGCTCGTGCCACGTGCGGGCGGGTCGCTGCCCGGCGAGTCGGGGCCGAGGCCGACCGGCCTGCCCGCACGCCCGGGCCGGCCACGTCCGACCATCAAATATGGAGAATATTTCTATGCAAGCCTTGAAATCTAGACTTGCGGATAAGTAGAACCGAGGTAAAGTGGTCCTGTGGGCCATGTGGCACGGTACGCCCGAGCCATGACTGTGTCACCACGGGGCTGGATCACATGCTTGTTTCGGACTGAGATGTCGGTCCGGGAGTGCGCGCCGAAGCGCTGCGGTCCCGTGAAGGGATAAAGCGGGATTCGCGCGTGGCGCCGCCTGCCCCCAACGGGCGGGCAATATTCCATAGAAGAGAGAGAGTTGACGACGGGCTCGTGCCAGGTCGAAGTGTTCGGCCGCGAGTTCCGCGAAGTGTGATCGCGTGGCGTTGGGCCTCGGCGATAGTGGAGGATTAGGAAATGAAATACATTGTTGGAATTGCGGCGTGTGTGACGCTCAGTGCGACCGCCTCGGGCGACATCATCTTTTTCGACATTGGAGCCGAAGGTTGGGATCCCTTCCTGAATGCTGTGGCCGCCAACGGCTACTACCAGGAATCGCAGACGGCCTGGCATCTGCTGGCGGACTGGGGCATCACGGGCATGGACGGGCCGGTGGACACCAATACCGAGAACGGTGTCATCCACCCCGGCGACATCCCCTGGAACCTGGCGTTTGACTCCAACCTGAGTCCGTGGGGCATTCCCGCCCCGGCCGGTCGCGGCCCCGGCGGCAACGGTCTCGTCGGAGTCGGCCCCAGCGGCGGCTTCGGTAACCCGAGCAACGCCCTGCTGGCCAACTACTTCGTGGACAGCTTTGACATCTTTGTCACGGAAGGCTGCTGCAAGGCGATGGCCGTCAACGCCCTGACCCTGCTCGGCAGCAACTCCGTGGACATCACGGTGTTCGGCCCGAACGAGGTCGTGCTCGGGGCCACCGGCGGTCCCGCTCCGCCCGGCGGACACTGGTACGGCATCCTCATGACTCCCGATCAACCCTGCATCCAGCGCGTCAACATCTATGATGTGGGCGGCGGTGCCGAGGGTGTCATGGAAGTCATCAAGTACGTTCCCGGCCCGGGTGTGCTGGCGCTGTTCGGCCTGGCCGGCCTTGTCGGCACGCGCCGACGTCGCTGATACGCCAGAAGCGAATCAGTCAGCACCACAATCACACCGCGGGAAAGTTCCCGCGGTGTGCTTTTTGCCCAGGCCTGGCCGCCGCCGGCCGGGAGAAGCAATCCTGGCCGTCAATCCGGCGCAGGCGAAGAGAATCGCCCCGGGCGGGTCTTGCGCCGAGATGCGGGCCGTCACCACCACACCTGACGGCCCTGCTCGATGGTGAAGATGCGCTCCAGTCGGCGCGAGCCCTCCTCGACCATCCAGAACAGACCCCCGGATGGCACCGATTCGAACGCCACCGGCTCGGCGCCGGCCGGGTGGCTGCCCAGCGAGCGCCATTCATCATCCCAGATGAACAGCTCATAGCTCCGGCCCGGCTTGACGAGAATCATCGGCCGATCGATGCGCGTGTCGGCGTCGGGCGTGGCGGGCGTCGTGGCGGCGATCTCGACGGCCAGTTGCTCATCGGAGTCGGACCTCAGCGCCCTGACGTTTCCCGCTTCATCCAGAATGAAGGGAGCGGCGGCGGGGGCAAGCTCCTCGTCCACATAGAACGCCGGCAGATAGGCGATGCGGCGGCCCATGGCGGTGAAGGTGACCTGATCGCCGACGATCTCCCCCCAGTGGATCGCCTTCCATTCCCCGCCGTTGAAGACGCAGAGGTAGGCGAAACGCGCGCCCGGGGGCACATCATTCTCCAGGCGGACCGTAACGCCGCTCGTGGGAAGGTACTGGGCCGTGACATCCATGTAGTTCCGACCCGCCAGCCACGCCGGCACCTTCTCTTCCTCGGTCTTCCGCGCGCCGAGGCTGTCGGGCTGGAGGGCGAAGGTCTTCCGATACACCTTGGCGGCGCGGTTGGACAGGCCCGCCCGGCCCCTGCCCTGCTCGTCAAGCATCACCTCCCAGGCATGGTTGTTGTCGCGATCAGCCCAATACGGCGTGTAGTCCGTGGCCACGGGAATGGCGTTGGCCCGCATCGCGTAGCCCATCATGTTGCTGATGTCCTCGCACCGGCCCAATCGGCGCTCGTTCATCTCCTGGAACCCCTGATCGGTGGGATGAAGGTAATACAGGTCGCTGAAGCGCACCCACTGATGAACGTCCTGTCTGATGAGCCGGCCCGCTTCGCCCGGATCAGCGGGATTCTCCATCTTCCCGGCCAGATCGGCGTATCGGGCCAGACATGCCTTCCGCCAGGAATTGACCGGCTCGTTGCTGCCGCGGTAGGGCAGCACGTACTGGCAGAAGGCGTCGAAGGACAGATCCCCGGCCCAGGGCTTCTCCCGCCAGGCCTCGAACGCCAGGTCGATGTTCTCGATGAGATAGTCGGCCGAGACCGTCTCCACATCCGCATCGAAGCGCTTTCGCTTGAAGTCCAGCTCGCCGTGCTCGGCCTCCAGCACGTCGAGGACTTCCATCGCCTCGCCGAAGCCGGCGTGGTCAAGCGCATCAAAGGCGATCTCGTTCTTCTCGGCATCATAGAGGGCGGTCACGGTGTAGCCGTGGCCGTCCATGTTAGCGATGAGGAACTCGGCGGCCCGGAGCTTCTGCTCATCGCCTTCCTTACGGTAATGGTCGAGCACCCGCTCCAGCTCGCCGCGATTCTCACCCGCTCCGGCCAGCGTCCGCTCCACGTCGGCCGGCCACGTCGACGCACACCCGGCCGCGGCTCCCGCGAAGACCCACAACAGCGCCGCCGCCAGCCGGCGGACGACGACACGATCGAACCGTTGTCTATACGACATCGCCAACTCCCTATTGCCGCGGCGCTTCGGCGCTGCGGTCGCTACCAGCATACGCCATCGCCACACGCGAGGTCGATCGCGGCGCGATCGGGCCCTGTTGCGGGCCGGGCCGCGCCGATCACCAGTGCGCTGCGGCGGCTCACCGGCCACCGGTCACGAACGACCGGAAGACGCTGCCGCGACCTCGACCGGCGAAGATGGCATGTGATGGATCGGCGATCGAGCCGTCTAAGCGGTTGCCCGCAGGTCGTTTGCATCGTAAAGTAGCGGCATCGCCGGGGCGCAGGATCACCAACGGGTCATCCCTTCATCACCGCACGGGGAGAAAGGCTTCACGGTGCCGGGCATCCTCCCCGTCAGCGTTATCCGACTCCGGGCGCGATTCCCGGCTGCCCTGATGGCGATGCTCCTCATCGCCGGACCGGCGTCGGGACAACTGCGCGTGGTCAACTACAACAGCGCCAGCCTCAACGGCGATCAGGCGGCCCTGCAGAGCGTCTTCGAGGCGCTGAACGCCGATGACCGACCGGGCTTCGCCCTCCCCCCGCACCTCTATGTCTTCCAGGAGGTCCGCAGCGATGAGGTCGGCGTCCTGCATGACCTGCTCAACGCCGCGGCGCCGCCCGATATCTCCTACAGCATGGGCACCTACACAAACCACAACGAAAACGGCGTCGCCGGCGCCCAGGCGATGTTCTTCCGCGACGACGTGCTTCAGGAGATTGCTGATGAGCACGTCGATCTCCCCACGGGGGCGGGCCGGGAAGCCGACCGCTGGAAGCTGAAGCTCGCCGGCTACGACTCGCCCGATGCCTGCTTCTACATCTACAGCGCTCACCTCAAGGCATCGCAGGGTTCGAGCAACGAGCAGATCCGGCTGGAAGGCGTGCTCGTCATCCGCGCAGATGCCGATTCCCTGCCCGAGGGCGCGCACATCATCTACGCCGGGGACATGAACTTCTACGACAACGAGGAGCCGGGATACCTGGCGTTCCTTTCTCCCGGCGCCGCCCGGGCGATCGACCCGCTGGGAAGCGGATCGTGGGCCGGCCCGCAGCACGCGATCAAGCATTCCCAATCACCGCGCGTGGTCGCGGAAGGCGGCCTCATCGGCGGAGGGCTCGACGACCGTTTCGATTTCCAGCTCACCACGGGCGCGGTGCAGGATGGCGCGGGCCTTTCCCTCATCGAAGGAACCTGCCGATCGCTGGGCAACGATGGAAATCACTACGATCTGGCCATCAACGATGGGGACAACACCTACTACGCCGATGACATCCCGCGTTCCAACGCGCTGGCCGACGCCCTGCACGAGGCGTCCGATCACGTACCGGTGGTCGTGGACTATCAGATCCCCGCGGTCATGGACGCCGACATGCCCGATGCCCTCGGGCGGATCATCCAGGGCGCCGCGTGCGGAATCGACCTGACGGTGCGGAACGTGGTGAACGTCATCGTGCCCGCCGGAGGCGATGCCCTTGACTATGCGGTGACGGCCGATGGCGGCCTGGTCGGCGAAGCCGAGGGAACCATCGAAGCGCTCGGCCCGGAGCACGTGATCAACCTCGCGCTCGATGCCTCCCTGGCCGGACCGTGGCAGGGATCGGCCCTCGTGACCAGCGACAGTCAAGGCGCGCAGAACAACGCGATCGAACTTTACGCAATGGGCGACATCGTGCGTCCGGCCAACCCGTCCTTCTCCGCCGCCACGGATGTCGACGACCTGACGATCGACTGGCCGCTGCAGGCCGATACGGGCCTCCAGTTGCGCGAAGTTGAGATCTTCAACTTCGCCTTCGACGAGCTTCAGGCGCTGCTGGACATCGATGCGGCGGAGGGCGTCACCGGGCCGTTCCAGTTCATCGGCGGCCTGGACTCGGGAATCGGCCAGGATCCGGCCGTGCTGACCTTCGCCTTCGAAACGACCGGCGCCTCGCCCGGGCAGTACGAGGCGGCCATCACCATCGTCACCAGCGATGAAGACATTCCCGGCGAGGAGGTGTCGCCTCTCGCGCTGACGCTGGCGGTGACCGTCTCGACGAGTGGTGATGTGAACGGCGACGGGGAGGTGAATGTGATCGACCTCCTGGCCCTGCTCGCGGCGTGGGGGGACTGCCCCGACCCGCCCGATCCGTGCCCGGCCGATCTGGACGGCAACGGCGCGGTGAACACCAGCGACCTGCTCACGCTGCTGGCGAACTGGGGTCGCGCCGCGCCGCCGGCCGCCACCGATCACCGGCGCCTCTGATCAACTCCTGAGCGTCATTGCCCCGCGCAGACGGCAAAGTACTTGCGCCACTGCACCTGCGTGAGCTGCAAGACATTCCCATCCGGATCGGAAAGGACCGCGATGCGCGCGCCCCAGAGGGCGTCCTCCGGCTCTCGCGTGAAGGTGCGCCCCCAAAATAGCGGCGAGCGCCGCGCGGTGCGGCGCTCGTGATGATCCGCAAAAGTCGCCTCCGGATCGAGCGGGCTAGGGGCAGGAGCCCCACGCGGCGAGCAGGAGCAGCAGATCGACGGTGTCCACGTCCCCATCGCCGTTCACATCGCCCGGGCAGGTCTCGCCGGGATCGACCTGGAACTCATAAGCGCCCATGTCCACCGTGAGGGCAAAGACGGGAATGCCGGTGTCCGCGGTGGCCGGGTCATCGACCCCCCTCGGATTGTCGTCCAGGTCCACGAAGATATCGGTGGCGACGGCGCTGGAATCGGCCGCGTCAATGCAGGGCGAGCCGGGCCTCAGCCGCAGATCGCCGGCGGCGTCATCGACGAACATCGGGTCCAGATCGATGTTGCCCATACCCACCGCGCCGCCGGCAATGTCGCTGTAGGTGATGATGAGCACCCCCTGGCCTGCGAAGGAATTGGGCGTGTTGCCGTACACGATGCAGTTTATCAACCTGGGGCTGCCGTTGTTGTTGTATACGCCGCCGCCCTGGCCGGCCGTGTTCGTGGTGAACGTGCAGTTGGAAAGGATCGGGTTGCTGCTGTAGTTATACAGGCCGGCCCCCTGATCGGCGGTGTTGTCATGAAAGGAGCAGTTCACCAGCCTCGGGCTGCTGAGATGGTTGTACAAGCCGCCGCCTCTCTCGGCGCTGTTGTCGCGGAAGATGCAATGGGACACGATCGGGTCGCTGTATTTATTGAGCATGCCCCCGCCCTTGGTGCTCGAGCCGTCATCCGTGCCGGTGCCGCCCCTGATGGTGAACCCCTCCAGCACCGTGTCCAGCCCTTCGCCGTTCTCGCACGTCACCACGCTCGTGTTCAGCCCGCTGGCATCGATGATCGTGGCCTCGGCCCCGTCGCTGCTGCGCACGATGACGGCCTTACCCAGGAAATCGATCGCCTCGGGATAAACATCCGGAGCGACGATAATCTCATCGCCGCTCTGGGCGGCGGCGTTGATGGCCTCCTGGATCGTCGGCTCATCATCCGGAACATAAATCGTATCGGCCTCGGCGAGCGCGGCGAAGCACACTCCGGCCAGACCTGCGGCGAGCGCCAAATTGCATGTCATCTGTCTACCCTCTTTCTGATCTGCCTGATTCAGATCCACCGGCAGTAAACCACACGGCGGCGGCTTCTGCAAGGAAAAAACCGGACCAACCCTCTCGTCGGGCGGCACGTGTCCGCCGTCATTGGCCAAGCGTGCGCAGCATATTGTTGATGAACTCCTCCAACTCACGTTTCGTCGCGTCGGCCGGCGGATAGCCCGGATAACCCGGCGGGGGCGGCCCGACCACGTCGTATCTGATGGCGGCGCCTTCCGTGCCCATGCCGTGCAGGTTCGTGCCGGCGGCGGCGAAATCGAGCCCGCCGTCAATCGTCAGCAGTCTGGCGGCCACGCCGAGCAGGGCCGCATCCTCGCTTCCCTCACAGACCGCCGGGCTGGCCACGCCGTCGATCCTGGCCTTGCCGTGGTCCGTCTGGAGATGCTCGACCAGGAAGTGGTTGGGAATCTCGTAATTCCGCAGCAGCGCCTGGTCCCAGCAGGTGATGCACCGATACGTGCCGGAGAACTTCACCTCGTTCATATTCCAGATGTCCACGTGGGCTTTGGTGCTCACCGGTCCGGTCGTGCCCTGCCGCACGTCGGCCGTCGCCGGCACCAGCGTCAGGTCCGTCTCGGACGTCACCTGGGCCACGCCCGGGCTGCTGAAGGCCGCGGAGTCCACCGCCTGGAAGTTCAGCAGCAACTGGCTGAAGCACTCGGCGTATTCCGTGCCGTCCAGGAACAACTCGCCGGGCGTCCCCGTCGGCTGCCCGTGCTGGGCCGTCGGGTCCACGACCTGGAACGCGCAGGCGTTGTACTCCCAGGCCGAGCCCTTGGCGTAGTTGACGATCGTGGCGTTGGCCGAGAGGTGGTTCCAGCAGATCTCCTCGCCCTCCGCGTTCACCGCCCACGCCAGCACATAACCGCGCAGCACGCGATCGGCGGATCCGTCGGGATCCGGACGACCCGGCGGGAAACCGGGATCCATCACCGTCCACGGCGAGACACCCTTGGGAAGCCCGCTCAGCGCCGACCAGTACGTCGGCTCGTTCGCCGTCAGCCAGATCTGCACATCCGCCCAGTTCCAGCCGGTGTGGAGACGCTCGCCCGATCCATTACCCTCCACGATCGGCTCATCACCGTGGATGAAATACAACTGCACCCGCACGTCCTGCGGATAGTCGTTGGTCAGGGAAACGAACGTATCCTGGACCAGCGTCCCGGTGTCCGTCCACCGCACCTCCACCTTCGCCAACATCAGGAGGCTGCCCTTCTCCGTGCAACCGACGCGGTTGCTCGGCGCCGTGCAGTCCACCGAGGCGCAATCCGTGCCCAGACCCTGATAGAGACCGCCGGCCGCCGTGCACTCATCGACCGTCGTGTTGTCCAGGCAGGATTCATCCGGCAGGCAGCAGGCGCCCTCGCAACGGGTCGTCGTGCAGTCGCTGCCCAGGCCCTCCCATTCGCCTCCGAGGTTCAGGCAGTCCGGCTCGGACGTGTCATCAACACATGTGCCATCGTGCAGGCAGCAGGCGCCGCCCGGGCAGTCGATGTTGGCGCACTCGGTCCCGAGGCCCTGGTAGGTGCCGCCCGCGGCCGAGCATTCATCGACGGTCTGCGCATCGGCGCAGGTGCCATCGCTCAGGCAACAGGCGCCCTCGCAACGGCTGGTCACGCAGGCCGTTCCCAGTCCCTGCCACTCGCCTCCGAGGTTCACGCACTCCGGCTCTGTCGTATCATCAACGCACGAGCCATCCTGCAGGCAGCAGGCGCCGCCCATGCAGTTGACGTTGGCGCAATCCGTGCCCAGACCCTGATAGAAGCCGCCCAGACTGGTGCACTCATCCACCGTCTGGTCGTCCACACACGTCCCGTTCGTCAGGCAGCAGGCGCCCTCACAGCGGGTGGTGGTGCAATCGCTGCCCAGACTCTGCCACTCGCCTCCGAGGTTCAGGCAGTCCGGTTCCGTCGTGTCATCGACGCACGTGCCATCCTGCAGGCAGCAGGCCCCGCCCGGGCAGTCGATGTTGGCGCAATCCGTGTTCAGGCCCTGATAGGTGCCGCCCGCGGCTGTGCATTCATCGACCGTCTGCGCATCGGCGCAGGTTCCATCGCTCAGGCAGCATGCGCCCTCGCAGCGGGTCGTGGTGCAGTCGCTGCCCAGACTCTGCCACTCGCCTCCAAGATCCAGGCAGTCCGGTTCCGTCGTGTCATCGACGCACGTGCCATCCTGCAGGCAACACGCCCCGCCCGGGCAGTCGATGTTGGCGCAGTCCGTGTTCAGGCCCTGGTACGTACCGCCCGCGGCCGAACATTCATCGACCGTCTGCGCATCGGCGCAGGTTCCATCACTCAGGCAGCAGGCGCCCTCGCAGCGAGTGGTGGTGCAGTCGCTGCCGAGACTCTGCCATTCGCCTCCAAGATTCAGGCAGTCCGGCTCGGATGTGTCATCAACACATGTGCCATCCTGCAGACAGCACGCTCCGCCCGGGCAGTCGATGTTCGCGCAGTCCGTGTTCAGGCCCTGGTAGGTGCCGCCGGCCGACGAGCACTCATCGACCGTCTGCGCATCGGCGCAGGTTCCATCGCTCAGGCAGCAGGCGCCCTCGCAACGGGTCGTCGTGCATTCGCTGCCCAGACTCTGCCACTCGCCTCCGAGGTCCAGGCAGTCCGGCTCCGTCGTATCATCGACGCACGTGCCATCCTGCAGGCAGCAGGCCCCGCCCGGGCAGTCGATGTTGGCGCACTCGGTGCCGAGACCCTGGTACGTTCCGCCCGCGGTCGAGCATTCATCGACGGTCTGCGCATCGGCGCAGGTTCCATCGCTCAGGCAGCAGGCGCCCTCGCAGCGAGTCGTCACACAGGCCGTTCCCAGTCCCTGCCACTCGCCTCCGAGATTCACGCAGTCCGGCTCGGATGTGTCATCGACGCACGTTCCATCCTGCAGGCAGCAGGCCCCGCCCATGCAGTTGACGTCATCGCAATCGGTGCCCAGCCCCTGATAGAAGCCGCCCAGACCGGTGCACTCATCCAGCGTCTGCGCATCCACGCACGTTCCATCCGTCAGGCAGCAGGCGCCCTCACAGCGGGTGTTGGTGCACTCACTGCCCAGACTCTGCCACTCGCCTCCAAGATTCAGGCAGTCCGGCTCGGACGTGTCATCAACGCAGGTGCCATCCTGCAGGCAGCAGGCCCCGCCCGGGCACTCGATGTTTGCGCACTCGGTGCCGAGGCCCTGATAGGTGCCGCCGGCGGTCGTGCATTCATCCAGCGTCTGGTCATCGGCGCAGGTTCCATCGCTCAGGCAGCAAGCGCCTTCGCAGCGTGTTCCCTCGCAGGAGGTCTCGAGCCCCTGCCACTCGCCGCCCAGGCTCAGGCAGTCGGGCTCCGTCGTGTCATCAACGCACGCACCATCCTGCAGGCAGCAGGCCCCGCCCGGGCACTCGATGTTGGCGCACTCGGTCCCAAGCCCCTGGTAGGCGCCGCCCGCGGCCGTACATTCACCGACGGTCTGCATGTCGACGCAGGTCCCATCGCTCAGGCAGCAGGCGCCTTCGCAGCGGGTGCCCTCGCAGAAGGTGTCAAGTCCCTGCCACTCGCCCCCGAGGTCTGTGCAATCCGGATCGGACGTGTCATCAAGGCACGTTCCATCCTGCAGACAGCAGGCCCCGCCCGGGCACTCGGTGGTCGAACAGCTCGTGCCGAAGCCCTGCCAATCGCCGTCCACGGCGAGGCATTCCTCCTCGGTGAGGTCCTGGCAGGAGCCGTCGGAAAGGCAGCAGGCGCCGGAGGCCTGAGGCACCCGGAACGCTCCGACCACCCATTGCAGGGAGTCGGCCGCCACACCTTCCTCCGGCGGCGAGATCGGCTCCACCGTCGTGCTGGTCAGGCCGGCGGGAATGGCAAACTCATGCTGGTCGGAATCCCACTGCCAGCCGTCGGAAGCATTCAACTCGTTGATGAGCGTGGGGTTGGCGGTGATCTCGATGCGATCGGACCGGTTGGGCGTCGAATCTCCGGCGACGATGGTGAGCAGCGCGGTGCGGGGATCGACGGCCGAAGGATAGTCGAGGGTCACCGGCTCGACGAATCCCGCGTCATCGGGGAGGTTCGGCGCCCAGGCGAAGTCGCAGCCTTCGAAGACGGTGATGTGGTAGGAAGCCGGATCGCTCGGGTCCGTGTACAGCACAAGCAACGAGGCGCCGTTCAGATGATCATCCGGGCCCGGTGGCGTGGCATCCTCGAGCTCCATAATGAACACGCCGGGCGGCGTGAACACGGACTGCACGTAGGCAGTGAGATCGGCGCGATAGGCATAGGCGGCGCGGACCTCGGAAGGTACGGCGTCGCCGGCGCCGGCGGTCGGCGTTTCCTCGCTGCCGATCAGCACACCCTCCACGAGCATGCCGTCCACCAGGATCTCCGTGTCGCCGGGCAGGGCGGCGCGGCCACCCCAGTAGAGCAGGGCCTTGATGATGGGCCCGCCGATCTCGATGATCAGTGGTTCCTGGCCCGCCGGCCCGAGAAGATCGAGCTCTCTCAGTCCGACGCCGCCCACCGCCACCGAGACCCCCTGGCCTTGCAGTTCCAGCTCAGGGTTCGGCGTCAGGGCGGTTCCGTGGGTCGTGCCGGTCCACAGGAACAGACAGCAGATGAGCGGCATGATGTGGCAAGACACGGAGGAACACTTCAAGCGTACCATTCCTCACCTCCAATTGTGCCATCCACACCGTTGGTTGCGCCATCCACACCTCCAAGGTTTCTGATCCGGTCTGACGTGTGACTTGGCCCGTCATGAGGGCCGAATCACCTCAGCTTCTGTACTCAGTCCGTTCGTCCTTCTCCACCTACCTTTGGCCGCCCCGAGCTGATGGCGGGGATTTCATCTCCGTGTACCACACCAGCACGCGGGCGGGCAGAACAGGTTCTCGGCGCCCCGGAGCCGTTTCCACGATCAGGCCGCTGCCGGCGGCCACGTCCAGAACGTCATCTCCATTCAGGTCTCCGAGAGTGATGCCCACGGTGGCGGCAAGCCCCGTGGAGGGCAGCCCGCACTCCTTGACGTACTCCCACCCGCCGGCGCCGTCGCCGCGAAGGAGGAACACGCCACGGATGTAGCCCGCATCGATGCCCAGCCGGCCCGAGACCACCAGGTCCAGGTGCCCGTCCCGATCGATGTCGCCCAGGGCCAGCCCGATCGCCCCGCCCCGCATGTCGGGGAAGACGTCCGGCGTCTTCTGCCAGGAGCCGTCGGCCTGCTGCAGGTAGACCTCCGGCCCGTCGACCCAGTTGGCGGCCGCGATATCGATGCGGCCGTCCTTATTGATGTCACCCGTGGCAATCCCGGTGAACAAGCCGTAGGTGATGGGCTCGGGCAGCCCGGTTGACGCCGGCTGCCAGTCGCCCAGACCGTCGTTGAGCCAGACCCGAGGCCCCTCACAGTACGAGGCGACGATATCGAGCTGCTCGTCGTCGTTGACGTCGACGAGCATCACGCGGTTGGCCCAGCCCGAGGTGGGCAGGCCCTGGGAGCTCCTGGACCAGTTGCGACCGGTCCCGTCACCGAGATAGACGTTGATACCGCCCTGGTCGCTGGCGCCGATGAGCAGGTCAAGGAAGCCGTCGCCGTCCACGTCGCCGATGGCAATGTCCTCCGCCCCCTTGTACATCGCGGAACTCGCCGAGCCCGACCCGGTTGGAATCGCATCATGGGGATAGAGCGCCTCCGTCGCCGGCCGCCAGCGCCCGGCCCCGTCACCGAGGTAGACGAAGACGCCGTTGCAGTGATCGGCCACGGCCAGATCCGGATGCCCATCGACGTTGACATCGCCCACGCACAGACCGCCGCCGCAGGATTGAGGCGTCATCGCCAGGCCCCAGGAGGAATCGGTCCATCGCCCCTGCCCATCTCCCAGCCAGACGTGCGCTCCGTCACCGAGGCGCGGAATCGCCGCCAGATCGAGGAAACCGTCCTCATTGACATCGGCGAAGACGGGGTCGCACTTCCACATCCCCCGTTGCGGCAGTCCCTCGGTGCACGGCGTGAAGGTCACCGCCGACGGCATCGCCGTCGTCGGTGGGGGCGTGGGAGCCGTCACCTGGACCGCCGGCGAATCCGGGGCCTTCGCCGGTTGCGGTTGGGTGCACCCCCACAAAAGGGCAGGGACGGTCAACCAGATGCAGGCTCTCAGCACATTCAACTCCTACTGATTTGCGATGGTCAGGTCGCGATACCACTCGTTCTCGACCTTGACCCATCGCTCGGTCACCACGGCCGTCTTCGGTGAAAGCTTGGTCAGGCTCGGGTCGGTGAGCTTGTGGAGAACCTCCACGCGGATGTTCCCTCGCTCGCCGATGACTTCCACCCACCGCACGTTCCGCGAGAGGTATTCGATCAGCCCCTGCGCTTCGGCGAACTCGTCCCGAGGGATGTCGGACCGTGTTCGCGGATCGCTGAGCTGGAACAGCCGATCCCAGTCCCCGGCCTGCCGCGCCTCCCACGACTCCTCGAAGCGCGCCAGGAGGCGCTGCTCTTCGGCGGCGTCGCGCTGGGCCGGCGAGGCCGGATACTCCTCCAGCTGGCGCGGGGGCACGGGATACCATCGGTCCTCCAGGAGCCGCCACTTCTCCCACCGGTATGTGTCGCGGGGCGGGATGTCGGGGAAGCGCCTCATCGCGGTCCGGCTGTGGACCTCCACCCAGCCCATGCCGTCGCTGATGCGCACATCGCCGAGGCGGTACTCGAGGATATGGAAGGGCTCCTCCGCCTCACACCAGGCGACGAAGTCCGCCTCGGTCACATCTTCGACGCTCTTTGGATCCTGGAAGGGAAAGATCGCCGCCCAGTCCTGCTCGAGGCGGGCGTGCCACAACTGCTCGGCCAATTGCCTGAGGGCATCGGCCGATTGCTGGGCCGGTGGCTGGTCAACCGCAGGCGGCGGGTCGGCAACTACCGGGCCAGGCGTCGGATGCGAGCAGGACAGCAGCGCCGGCAGGGCCCATGCGGCGGTCGCCCACAAGAAAGCCCGCATCGCCCGATCCTTCGCCATTGTCCCAAAATGCGATCGCATCCGTGATCCATTCTACACCCACCTCTTCTTTCGCGCCGCACCGGCCCGGCCGCCCGAATCACGGCCGGCCGGCGGTGGACCCCTTCACTGGAAGACGACGGGAGCGATGGCAATGTGTCTGCACATCGCCCCCGTCGTCCGGTCAACTAGCTATCCACGGCTGCTTGCCGCATCCGTGGATCGCGTCCTGAGCGAAGATCAGTTGCTGCTCAGGAACGAGTTCATGAGACCCTGAGGGGTCATCGGCGGGGGCGGGCCCTGCGGGCTGAACTTGATGACGGCTTGGTCGAAGCCCATGCCGAACAGGTTCGAGCCGGCCGCGCCATAGTTGTTCCCGCCGTCGAAGACCAGGATCTTGGCGACCACGCCCAGCAGAGGCGCCGCAACACTATGCGGGCACTCGGCCTCAGCCTGCTCACCCTTGAAGCGTGCCTTGCCCTGATCGGTCTGGAGGAACTCCCTCAGGAAGTGGTTGGGCGAATCGTACAGGCTCAAGAACTGCTGATCCCAGACGCACACGCAGCGGTGGGCGCCGGAGAACTGGGCCTCCCACTGGTTCCACACCAGGAAGCTGGCCTTGGTGCAGATCGGGTCATCGTGAACCTGATTCAGGTCGATGCCGAGCGTCAGCAGCGTCAGGTCGGTGTCCGTGATGACCTGCGAAACGCCCTCGTGGCTGTACGCCGCGCTCTCCACGGCCTGGAAGTTCATCAGCAGGTACTCGAAGCACTCGGCGTACTCAGTGCCGTCCAGGTTCAGCACGCCGTCACCCACCACGCTGGCGACGCCCTGGAACGCCCAGGCGTTGTACTCCCAGGCGAAGCCGTGGTAATAGTTGACGATGGTGCCGTTGCCAGCCAGATGATCCCAGCGGACCTCATGGCCGTTCTCCGCATCGACGGCGAAGGCGATGATGTAGCCGCGGAGGTACCGTCCGCCGTGATCCGGATCAGGACGACCGGGAGGATCGCCCGGATCCAGGACGGTCCACGGGGAAACCGCCGGGCCGGGATAGCCCAGGCCCGTATAGGCCGACCAGTAGGTGGGCTGATTGCCCGTGAGCGTGATCTTCACGTCGGACCAGTACTCGCGACCTTCGAAGTTCCAGCCGGGATGGAAGCGATCGGTGGTCTCTTCCGGATCGCCCATCACGAAGTACATCTGCACATCGACCGACCCGGGATAGTCGTTGGTCAGCGAGATGAACGTGTCCTGCGTGAGGAAGCCGCTCTCGTCCCAGCGGACTTCCACCTTCGGGAAGATCAGCACGCTGCCCTTTTCGGTGCCGCTCACGCGATCCTGCACGGTTTGGGCAGACACCGAAGCAGGCATAAGTAGCGTGGCGACCACTCCACATAGAATTGTCCCGACAATACTCTTATGTCCCATCGATATTTCTCCTCTGTTGTTGAGACTATGGGATCCTGATGATTACGTGGGCTGACCGGTCACGGCGGCCCCGCCCGGTAATCACGGGCGACCAATCATTCTAAAAACTGCTGTCCGTCTTGCCACCCCCTTTTCTTCCGTTGCCTGAAACTCGAGATCCTTCCGAAACGATCCACACATCCTCTCAATGCACGCCTTTGGTGCCTATGTCGCGAGAGCCGCGCCGGAGAGTCGGCGGCCGTGGCCGATGCGGGAAACCGTGTTGGAATGCTTTACTTCCCCTCCGTCCGCGCCCCTCTATCTGCCGAGCCAACGTCCCAGAAAAACGACGCTCGATTTCTCCTAACTCCAGTAGTGCGTAGATTATAGCACCATGCAATAATCTGCAAGAGGCCAGAGACCAAAATCTTCCCCTCCTCGAACGCGGCCGGTTCACCGGCTCCGCCAACCGCCCCGACACCAGGCGGAACGCGCGGCGGAACACCGTGGCAAAGGCCAGCCTAACCTCAGCGAAACAAGGGACTTGCGGCGATCGCAGGATGCGCCGCTGCCACGCCGGACGCTGCGCCGAACGAGCCCGGGGCATCCTGTGATCCGCAAGATCGCACCATTAAAACTTCATTGCCCTCATCGCGCGCGATCAAGCTGGACAAGGTAGGCAGGATAGAGCGCCGCCGGCCCCTCCGTCCCGCGCCGATCGTGCCCTGTAATGCCGCGCCGACGCATCAAGCTCAACCGAAGCGGTGACTGCTTGCCGTCTGTCCCTTGGTGAAACGAAGTTCACAAGGCCGCCGATCCACCCCGGCAGCGAGCGCTCGGTCTTTCGTGGCCCGCCCAGCTTACCCAGATGAACGCCAACACTCCGCCCGCGGGTGCTCCGCACGCAAGATCCATGCACTGACAATGAACGACAGCCGCCCATCGCCCTCCGGCCGCGGCAGCGGGCGCCTCATCATTATGACAAAGCGATCCGATTACCCGGGATGTTGCGTTCAATGCCTCATCAGCGTGCCCCGGCGCACCGATGCCAGGCCAGCCGGCTCACGGCGCGCGCGAGCCGGCAAAGCGATGCAGGAGGGCAAACTCGCGAACCCAGCGGACCATCTCGATCAGCTCCTGCTCGGGGACGCGCCAGGCCTGCGGGCCTTGCACATCATGCTCGATCTGGAGGCACGCGCCGGCCCGGCGGTGGGCCGACTCATCCAGGATCCCCGCCTCGTGCAGGGCATCGTTTAATTCGCCGGGCGACCGCTCCTCGCTGCCGGCGATGCCATGGGCCCGTCCCAGCCGGCGGAGGATGCCGGCGAGCACGGCCCCGGCGCGGCGGGCGGCCTCCATAAGGCAACCGGCGTTTGCCAGGGCCTCGGCCAGCTCGATCACGTCTTCGCCGGCCTCCGCCAGCAGCGCCTCCGGATCCCCGAAGAACGCCTGCTCGCGCAGGCACTCGCGGTAGGCCGCCTCCAGGACGTCCAGGAACTCCTTGATGTGGTAGCCCTTCTCCGCGGCCCGCCGCTCCCCTCCGTAGACCTGGAGGGTTCGATAGTGCCGGCTCTCGTCGCCACAGGCGCGGCGGATCAGCCCCAGCGACCGGGCGCGGAACTTGAGCACCTCGATTCCGCCGGGCTTGAACGCCGCGTAGCGCTGCCCATCCCAGCCGCAGGCATAGAGGATCTCGTGCCCGCGCTGAATGAGTTGCTCGAACTCCTTCAGCGCCTCGGGATCGGCCCGGCATGAACGGCCTTCGGATTGGTCTGAGGGCGGATCGTCGTGCATGCGCGAATCGGCCTCGTTGCGGCTGTTGCACCCTGCGCCGGCCGCGCCACCGCCACCGCCGCCGGCCGCGCTGTACTTCGTCAAAATCGCCGCGCTGCGTCAGGGAAATGCCCTCCCGCCGACACCGGCCGGGAACAGAGAGCCCGGCTGCGGGCGTCCTGGACCCTCGATCGCGCCGGGCGCGGACGGCGGGGCTGCGACGCGTTATCGGACGTCGGGCTGTGGCGTCTGCGCTTCCCTGAGCCTATCCTGCCCGCGTTCGGCCCGATCAGAAGAGGAGACCCGCCGTGATCCGCACCGCCAACCCCGCCCTCCGCGCTGAGACCTTCACCGAGTTCGCCCAGTTCGCGCCCGCGGCGAAGGTGATGACGATCCAGGGCACGGTCAACAAGACCGCCATCCTGCTCGCCTGCTGCCTGGCCACGGGCCTCTTTACCTGGACCCGCTTCGAGAATGCCTTCCAGGCCGGCGAAGGACTCGCCGCCGGCCACGCCGCGGTCGCGCCCTGGCTGTGGGGCGGCCTCATCGCCGGACTCATCTTCGCCCTCATCACGATCTTCAAGCCGACCGCCGCCCCGATCACCGCCCCGCTCTACGCGCTGGCGGAGGGCCTGTTCCTCGGGGCGATCTCCGCCATGTTCGAAGCGGCCTATCCGGGCATCGTCCTCCAGGCGGTGGCCCTAACGCTCGGCGTGCTCGGCGCCCTGCTGCTGGCCTACACCAGCCGGCTCATCAAGCCCACGGAGAATCTGAAGCTGGGCATCGTCGCCGCGACCGGCGGCGTGTTCCTCGTCTACATGGCAAGCTGGATCCTCGGCATCTTCGGCATCGGCGTGCCGTTCATCCACGACAGCGGCCCCATCGGCATCGGCTTCAGCATCGTCGTGATCATCATCGCCGCCCTGAATCTCGTGCTCGATTTCGATTTCATCGAGAATGGCGCGGCCGTCGGCGCGCCCAAGTACATGGAGTGGTACGGCGCCTTCGGCCTGATGGTCACCCTCGTCTGGCTCTACCTGGAGATCCTCCGCCTCCTGTCCAAGCTCCGCGACCGGTGAACGCCGAGCGCCGAATCACTCGTCGATGAATCTTGCCGTCGCCTGACGACGCCGATCGACCGTCAGGCGCAGCACATCCGGCCGGCTGTAATGACCGGCCGGATCGAGGTTCTGTCGCTCCTCCAGAACGCGCGCGTGATCCAGTTCGGCGACGATCAGCTCTTCACGATCCGTGACCGGCTCGACGAGCCACCGGCCGTCCGGGCCGGCGAGGCACGACCCGCCATCGCAGATGATCTCGCCGGCCTTCGGCGCGATGCGATCGCGATGCGGCAGGCCGGCGGGCACATCCTGCTCGCGGATGAGGCACGAGACAGAGCCGACGAACGATCGCGACTCGAAGGCGATGAAGCGGGTGATGTCGCACGTGTTGCGCGCACTGCCCGGCCAGAGGGCGATGTGCAGGTCCTCCCCCGCCGCGTAAAGAGCCGCGCGGGCCAGCGGCAGCCAGTTCTCCCAGCAGTTCAACGCGCCGACGGTGAACGGGCCGAGGCCGTGCGTCACCAGCCCCGCCCCGTCGCCGATCGCCCAGGCGAGGCGCTCCTCGTACGTCGGCATCAGCTTTCGGTGCACCGAGCCGATCGAGCCGTCCGCGTTGATGTAGATGCGCGAGCAGTAGAGGCTGTGCCCGCCTCGATCGGCGGGGCGCTCGATCGTCCCGAGGACAACGGCGATCCTTCCCGCGGCTGCGGCGCGGCAGACCTCCTCCAGGTGCCCCGCCTCCACCTGCACCGCTTGGTCCAGATACAGCGCGTGCAGCGCCTTCTGATCGGCCGCATCAAAACGCGCGCCGTCCGTGCGCGAAAGCCAGATCGGGTAGCCGGGCACGAGCGCCTCGCCGAACGCGACGAGCCGGCAGCGGCGCGCTGCGGCTTCTTCGATGCGCTGCACGACCTTCGCAAGCGTGGCGGAGCGATCGAGCAACACCGGGGCGATCTGGGCCAGCCCGATGCGCAACGCTGCGGTGTTGGCAGTGTTCGTTCTGGTGGTCATGAACGCAGTCTATCCGCAGGTGCGTGCAAGCGTTCGGACACTTTCGATGCCGCGAGGGCAGCGAGCCGGGTCGTCCCCGACCCCGGGTGCGTTCGAACGTTCGAATGCTCCCGATGGCGCGAGGGCAGCAAACCGGGTCGTCCCCGACCCCGGCTGCGTTGGAACGTTCAAACGCTCCCGATGGCGCGAGGGCAGCGAGCCGGGTCGTCCCCGACCCCGGCTGCGTTGGAACGTTCAAACGCTCCCGATGGCGCGATGGAAGC
>Ga0272441_10005636_pt1 | contig 21571 bp, 19 predicted proteins | sample SSMProp6N_FD_193582 | JGI IMG/M metagenome (GOLD analysis project Ga0272441, IMG submission 193582) | Marine sediment archaeal communities from Little Sippewissett salt marsh, Falmouth, MA, United States - SSM-Prop-6N | ecosystem: Environmental > Aquatic > Marine > Wetlands > Sediment ... | reverse complement strand
TCCTGCGAATTATCCTTGGAAGCATCTGCCTCAGAATTTGCGGCAGATGCTGAGTCCATCGCGCTCTTCAGTATTGCGTCTATCTCTTCTTGTGACATGTCATCTTGCATGTTAAAACTCTGAATCTCCAGAGCACTGGCGACCTAATCTCTGTTATCTACAGGAGACTATGGAGACAGGTTTGGTCTCGCCACAATGTCGCCGTGGAGGGCGACGTTATGGAAATGGATATTATCAACTAAGTTGTCAGTATACTAGTTGTTGTTGAAAGCGTGTCCCTGGAACTATTCTGTTCCTCAGGATTGTATATCTGGACAGCTCTTCGTCCGTTGACCATACCTGGCCGTCCACAGAACTTCCTTTGTCCGGAGATGAAAATCTGTGCTTCGTCCTTGCTGGCATCCTGAAGCTTGATAATATCCCCTTTCTGAAGTTCCAGCAATTCTCCTATAGTTACTGGACTGGATTCATATCGGGCACTCACAAGCACATGCAGATCGTCCATATGTCCTCGCACCATATCTCTATACGATCTCATAGTCTCGTCATCAATAACGGTTCTGAACTCTTCTCGACGCAGATTTGCCAGTGCCTGCTGTATGGTCAGGAAAGGAAAACACAGGCTCATCATGCTGCGTGTATCATCCAGTCTGAAATCGAATAGTATCAGTATAACAGGATCCGCAGTTGCGGCTGCCTGAACAAACTGAGGGTTGTTCTCGACCCTGTCCAGCGTCATATCAAGTTCTATGCTGCGCTGCCATGATTCCCTGAGTATTTCCAGTGCTTGCTTCATCACCTTGGTCATGACCGTTTCCTCTATCGTTGTGAGGGTTCTATTGTACGGTCTTGCAGCCCCTGGCCCACCGAGTATCTTGTCGATGATAGGGAATATGAGGGGTGGATTAATCTCCATTACACCGAGTCCCTTAAGTGATTTCATGCTAAACACGCCGATGCAGCTTGGTTCAAGCAAGGAAGCGAGGTATTCTCCATAGGTTAGCTGTTCTATATGCGTGCAGTCTACCTCTACCAAAGCTCGCAGAGACATGGACAGTGACGAACTTAAGGCTCTGGCATAGCTATTGTGGAGCGCGCGAAGAGCCCTGACGTGATCTCTTGACACGCGACTGGGCATAGTGAAATCGTATTTTTCCACATTCGCGTTCTTATACTTGGCTGATATTACGCTACGGCCCGGGATATTTGATAAAACATCAGTGCCGAGACTTCCCTGTGTCGGCGGAGTTGCATTTAATAGGATATCCAGTTCCTCTTGTGAAAGAAGCGGCTTCGACTGTCCCTGGTCGGTGTCCGGTGATGGAGATGCCTTCTCCGACGGCATTGAATTGAGTAGCGCGTCTATCTCGTCTTGTGAAAGAGAATCTTTATCCATTTTACTATTCCCGTCAGTCTACCGATGGCTATACGTCTATCCTCATTTGATTCCTGCCGATAGATAATGCTATTGTATAACGAACTCGGTAAAGTAGACCTGACGTAACTCACCCTGAGCTGTTCCGAGTACCGATTCGAAGATCTTCGTTATTTCGTTCTGAAGTTCGAGTTTTCCTTCTGCCGAAGCTACGGCATTAAGGTCTTTGGATGCCAGAGTTACAATAAGCTGATGCTGTAACTTGGTTTTGGATTTTTCCACCTCCGCTGCAATTTCCTTTGAAGTCACCTCCACTGAAATGCCCACCTTCATGATTCGTCGGACTCCAGCACCCGCTGGGTTAGCCAATACAGTTCCAAGCTCGCATATGATTCCCTCCACTTCCTGCTCCTTGGACGAATCCTCTTCCTCATTCTGATCCTGCACGGTGTTAGCGCCGGCAAATCGTGGATTGATAACCTTCGTCACAAAGAAGAAGGATGCCGCTGCCACGATTGGTATGATCAATATGGAAATAAGCTTTGTTTTGCTTTTTTCCCCGCCCTCGCTGGTACTGGGGGCATCTTCCTCAATCTCTTGACCCATTCGTCAGTTCCTTCCAAATTCTTTAACACCTTGTTTGAGTTATGCTGACCGCAACGCTCACAGATCTGCCGGGTTTGCATATCAGGCTTCTGAGTCTTGATCATCATTTGTCTCAGCCTCTGTCTCCGGTTCCTCCGCTAATTCATCGTCTATCTGCTCATCTATCTCTGACGGAAGTGGATTCGCTATACTTAGGAGTGTATCCACCTCGGTACGGAACACATCCACATTTAGCGGTTTTATGAAGTGCATCTGCATACCCAGTTTCTTGAGTTTGTCCTGAGAGATCCTGTCGGCAGAGGTTGCCACTGTTATCATCGGCATCTCTTCAGCTATTTCCTTTATGCGTTCCAAAACTTCGGAGATGTCGCTATCAAGAGATGCAAGGTCTATAATACATAGATCGAATTTCCTGTGCTTAAGCCTCGCCAGCATCTCTGCCTCGGAGTCTGCTGCCTCAATGTCATACATCTCATGAGTCAGGAAGCTAATCAGGAACTGCTGAGATCGCGTTTCACCATCGAAGATCATGATTTTCTTTCTGGTTCTTGGCACAACCTTCTTCTTGTTGGCAATGGCTGATTCTACCGCATCGAGCAAATCCTGCATATTGATGGGCTTAAAGATTATCTTTGACGCACCAAGGGACTCCACTTCGCGAGTCTGCTTTGTATCTCTGAAGGCACTTAGTATGATGATGGGTGGCTCGGCTCCCTGGGCTATATCCAGTCGCAGTCTGAAATAGTCTTTCAATACCCTGCGTGTAGAAACCCCGCTGGCGTCTGTGGCGCGAAGGGAAAGCAATATCAGATCCGGCAATTCGGCGGATATGTGCTGCATGGCCTCTCCACTATTACGAGCAGTTACCACTTTATAACCGGCGTTCGCAAGGGCAAGATCGAGTACCAAGCGAGTGTAGTTTATCTCATCTATTATAAGCAGCTTGTTCTGCCTTGATACCAACATATCTCTCAGGCTTCCCTCTCAATTCTTTGCTCCAGTATGGGCATTCACGCCCGCAATTTCCATAAATGATCGATAATATCGGGTAATCCGATAGCAACATCTATGCCAGTTGCGGACATGGAATCACTGCCTATGAGACACTGGTTGACTGGCGATTGCCGATCTTCAACTGAGGAAACATGATCCTGTGAGGTATCATCGTGCTTGCTGGGTCAGCGAGGGAACATTTTTTCCCTCTTTACCGAACAAAATTTCTGCTTCTCCTGATGCTTTTTGCCCAAACCTTCTGGGCAATGCAGGGCGCAGAACGAAGGTCTTAGGCTGTTTCTTCACTTCTGGCTTCAAAGCTTCTGCTCTCTGCTTTCTCTTGGCATGTTAATTGAAAACCATCATCAGTGTCCGCTTTGTATTGCACGGGCACTTTTGCCCGGGATCGAGGCGGCTGCAATATTCCTTTGAGCTGCTCAGACAGAAGCTCAGGAATAGCTTCAGGGGGGACAGAAATAGATGATTCAAGGGATTTACTCTGCTACTTCAGGGATGGTCAACAGCGAGATCATGCTGGAGGTCATAACCAACAACCTGGCAAATGTGAGCACCACTGGGTATAAGCGTGACGATCTTAGTTTCAGCGGCATGCTCAATCCACTGCCCAGCGCTAATGTCAGTGCCCTTCATCTCGTGTCCCAGTCAGCAAATCTGGATGGTACCACGGCCAAATTTGTCACTGATTTCACACAAGGAGAACTGCAAAGGACGGATAACCCACTTGACCTGGCTTTGGACGGCGAGGGGTTTCTTGTCATTCAACATGCCAAAGGTATTCGATATGCCAGAGGCGGCAGTTTTTCCCGGGATAATGCCGGGCAGCTTGTCACTGCTGATGGATACCCGGTTCTGGGAACCAATGGCACTATCCAGATCCAAAGCGGCCAGGTGGATATTGATGGTGCAGGGCAGGTGACGGTCAATGGTATACCAGTGGATAAGTTGCGACTGGTGGATTTTCAGGACAAAAAGGGCCTCATAAAGGATGGGGAAAACACTTTCGTTATAACCGATACTAACTCCACAGAAGAACCAGCAGCATGTGAAGCGCGGCAGGGATTTTTGGAGTTATCGAACGTTAGCCCCGTGCATGAAATGGTCAAGATGATCGAGTGTATGCGCGTCTATGAATCATATCAGAAGACGGTTCAGTCGATCCATGAGACTCTGAAAAAGGCAAATGAGGAATTGGGAAAAATAAGCGTCTAAGAAAGGAGAAGGTGCTATTGATGCTGAAATGCAAAGGCATGATATTTCCAGCATCCAGTGCCTGATGATAACATGATACGAGCACTTTGGACAGCAGCGTCTGGTATGACAGCTCAGCAGCTCAATACAGACGTTATAGCCAATAACTTAGCCAATGTGAATACTACAGGCTTCAAAAGAGGCCGGGCCGATTTCCAGGATCTTCTTTACCAAACAATAAGGCCTGCTGGAACATCCAACGCGGCCGGCGCCCAGATCCCGGTTGGGATCCAGGTGGGTCATGGCACACGTCCCGTGGCCATTCAGAAGATGTTTGCACAGGGTGATTATCAGGAAACCGGTAATCCTCTGGATCTGGTAATTGAAGGAGATGGATTCTTCCAGGTAATGATGCCCGACGGCGGCATAGCATATACACGGGCTGGATCGTTTAAGCATGACGCTCAAGGCCGACTTGTGACATCCGATGGCTTCATGATGAAAGATCAGATAACTATACCGCAGGATGCGTTGGACGTTACTATTACATCGGATGGAGCGGTTCAGGTAGTATTGCCAGGTCAGACTGAGCAGCAGCAACTGGGCGTGATCGAGTTGGCCAGATTTGCTAATCCGGCGGGTCTCAGCAGTGTGGGCCGGAATCTATATGTGCCCACGGCGGGATCCGGTACTGCAATAACAGGCACACCCGGACTTAATGGTCTGGGGACAATCGTCCAGCGTTCTCTGGAGATGTCCAACGTTAAAGTGGTGGAGGAAATGGTTAACCTCATCGTGGCACAGCGAGCCTATGAGATTAACTCCAAGGCCATACAAACGGCGGACGAGATGCTGGGTCTTGCCAACAATTTACGCAGATAGTGAATTCGCTATGAAATATTCCCTTATCCTGTTACTCAGTTTAGCAATATCGACGATGACATCAGGTTCGGACGAAGAGATAAACGTTTTGCTGTCCGAAAAGGCCCTGGTCACGGGGAGTGAGGTTCATCTGGGTGACATTGCCGCCATAAAAACGACGAACGAGGATCTTCTGAGTAAGTTAGGGAAAATTCGCATATGCCCGTCACCGAAGCCGGGTTTTTCGCAGACGCTTAACGCTGGTTATGTCAAATCCCAGGTTTCTCAGCGGTGGCCGACGGCTCAGTCTATAAACTGGGGCGGCTTCCAGCAAACGGTGGTGGAAACTAAAGCTATACGCTTGTCTCCGCTGGAATTCCTGTCAGAAGCTGAGAAATTTGTGCGCAGCAAATGCAGCGTCCAGGATCAGGAACCCAGTATCATGGTACGATCTGTCGGCGAAATACGTCCGGCAGTCCTTCCATGTGGGAAAGTATCCATAAAGGTAGAGTCAATGGTTCCTGTGGAAAACGGGCTTTTCCGTTCATCCAATGGCATCGTCTCCCTTAGATTCACCGTCTCGGTAGACGGCTGCATTCTTGAGACGCGGGTTATGCAGTTCAGGGTGTCAGTATTCAGGGAAGTCATAACAGCAGGTCGTACATTGAACCGGGATGAGATAATCGGGGGAAATGACCTGAGAATGGCGGTACATGATGTAGCCAAATCACCATCATATGCTTCGGCATTTTCCGGGATGAGCGAACTGATAGGCAAACGATCTAAGAGGATCATTGCCGAAGGTGTTGTAATCGTTGCGGATATGGTTGAGATACCACCTGTCATTGAGTGTGGAGAATTTATCACTATAGTGATCGAGTCCTCTGCTTTCAGGATAACCGCTCGAGGGAAAGCTATGGAAGATGGTGCCTATGGTCAGGTGATACGCGTGGCCAACACGTTGTCTATGAAAATCATAGAAGCCCAAGTGGTTAAGAGAAAGCTTGTAAAAGTTGCATTTTGAGAGATTTTGGAGAGGAGAATCGGTTTTTGCATAGAAGAGTTTTCATTGTAGGTTACGCTCTGCTGGTTGTGTTTTTCTCCCCAACAGTGTTCCGTTCATCCTGCCTGGCGGATGAAGATACTGCTCCTGCGGCTGTTGCCGATCAGGAAGCAGTAACCGATCAGTCGCAGGTTGTGGAAACATCTGATGGTGTGCCTTTAGGAAGGCCAGAAAGTGATGCTCTGTTGGCTGAAGAATCTCCTCTGGTCATATACGACTTTGGCATGTCAGTTTCACCCAGCGGCAGCTATGGTGGATACATTTCTCTCTACGCGGATCACAGAGCCCGGCAAGTTGGTGACACTGTCACCATAATCATCGCCGAGTCCTCGAAGGCCTCCAAGAGCGCGTCCACACAAACCAGCAAGAAGTCAGGCTCCAGCAGTAGCCTAGATGACCTCTTTGGGGTTAGTGGATTGCCGCTGAAGATGGGTACAGATGCGGCGTCGGATTACTCCGGTTCAGGATCCACCACGCGCAGTGGGAGTATGGAAGCCACGATCTCCGCTACTGTTAAGGAAGTTCTGCCCAATGGGAATCTTTTGCTGGAGGGTACCCGACAGATTGCTGTTAACGATGATGTTCAGACGATAACTGTGAGTGGAATCGTCCGTCCCCAAGCGATAGGCTCGGATAATTCGGTTCTCTCCACATACCTGGCCAATGCCGAAATCAAGTATGTGGGAGATGGGCCGACAGCTCAACGACCGGGTATTGTTACCAGGATTCTTCAGACGCCTTTCCACTGGATCGCGGGCATATTCCGGAGGATCTTCTGATGAAAGCTGCTGTATATATATGCCTCATATTTTGTGCTGTCCATACGGGTGCTTTTGCTTCAGCTAATAGCCAAAATACTGACGGCAATTCTACGCCCAGTGGCGCGATGGTACGTATAAAGGACATCGCCCGAATTCATGGCATACATGACATTCAGCTTCACGGATATGGCCTTATAGTGGGATTGGATGGTACTGGTGACAGTTCCGGAGCGACATTCACTGTGCAGTCTGTGGTCAATATGATAAACAGGTTCGGTATAGATATTCCCCAGGGAAGGATCAGTATGAGAAATGTGGCAGCAGTGATGGCCACTGCTGAACTTCCGCTTTTTAGCAAAGCCGGCGGCAGAATGGATGTGCTGGTATCATCTATTGGGGACGCGAAAAGCATATCAGGCGGTACTCTTTTGGCAACGCCGCTGGTTGCGCCGGATGGTCAGATGCACGTCCTGGCACAGGGCCCTGTGTCTGTTGGCGGAATGGGTGTATCTACCGGCAGCAGTAGTTCACAGAAAAATCATCCCACCGTGGGACGCGTGCCTAATGGCGGCATGATTCTGAAGGTTCCAACGCCCAAATACAGAAACGATAAGGGGCTGCAAATAATTTTGAGGGAACCTGATTTCACCACCGCGACGCGGGTTGTTGCGGCTATCAATAAAGACTTCGAGTTTTTGAACGCCATTATCGCCCAGGCGGTAGACGCGTCTACTGTGAAAGTGACGATGCCTGAATCAGAATCTGACCCGGTGGCGTTTGTGGCCAGAGTGGAGAGTCTGATGGTCATACCTGATCACGCGGCGGAAGTGGTGATCGACGAACGTACTGGTACCATAGTTATAGGTAATGATGTGCGGATAACGCCGGTGGCAGTTTCTCATGGCAACCTGAGTATAAAGATAAAGACTGAGGAAGAGGCCAGTCAGCCGCCGCCTTTATCGGCTGGTGAAACTGTAGTTATTACTGAGGAAGAGCTAACTGTTCAGGAGGAAGAGAGAAAAATGCGGGTTATACGCGGCGGGGCAAGCATTGATGAGGTTGTAAAGGCGCTCAATTTTATCGGCGTCGGGCCCAGGGATATGATCGTGATACTACAGGCCATTAAAAAGGCCGGCGCCCTGCACGCCAGACTTGTGATCATGTAATTTTGTATTGGGGCAATAGTTATGAATCTTAGCATAGGAACGCCTATATTGACAGTGACTAACCAGACCGGGGATCAGAGTCCATCGCCTGATTCCCTACGTCAGGCATGTCAGGAATTCGAGTCGGTATTCACGGCATATCTATTGAAGAGCATGCGGAAGACGGTTCCCAAAGCTGAATCTGCTCTGGACGGGCTTGACGCTGGATTCAGCAAAGATATATATCTATCCATGATGGATGAAGAGATCGCTCGTGCCGTTTCCAGAGGCCCGGGAATAGGTCTGGCGGAAGCTCTCTATAGACAGCTTAGTCAAGGTAGAAATCCCTAAAGTTCTTGTTTGTTTTTGCGATATTATATTGAGGGAATGATCTGGATCCTAACATAGAAACACGAATTCAGGATCGAGAGAGGTCAAAAAATGAAGATCCAAAATTACTCCAAAATATACGATGCTTATCTCCGACAAGCACAGGCAACACAGGACAAGAACAACACTGGTAGCGCAGCCAACGGCGCGCGCTCCAGTGGATCATCGAAAAAAGACGAGATTATACTGTCGCCTCGCGCCACTGAAGTACGTGAATTGGCGGAAAAGGTAAAAACATATCCTGAAGTGCGACAGGGGAAAGTTGAGGCAGTTAAACAGCAGATCCAGGCAAACACATATGCCGTGAATGGCAAATTGGTTGCCAAAAGCATGACCGATCTGCTAAGCTAGCCGCTCTCCACCTCTGGTTTCGAGGGATCAGTTACCGGAAACATGTGTTAGATCAGTGCCGAACGGAGGAGCTAGTCTTTGCCGAAGCATGTGCAGCAGGGATCAATTGGAAAAAGCTTATCTTCCAGGCTTCTAACAGAACTTGAGCAAAAGGAGTACGGGGATGCCATTCCCATACATCTTTCGCCATTAGATGCCAATGAAACCCGGCGGGGAAATGAATGCGCGGAGAATCTATCGGTCACCTTTGAGGAACTGGTGGAAATACTGGATATCGAGCTTGACCAATATCGCGATTTGATAGGTCTATTCCGCGCTCAACGCGAGTCTTTTGCTTCTGGCGACGTCAGTTCCTTTGAGGAAATCAGCAAGCGTCAGGAGACCGTGGTCCTGAAGATCAAAACGCTGGAAGAGGCACGGAAAACTGCAGTCGCGCGACTGGCACGGTGTTTTGGTGTTGCTTCAGCAGATGCTTCGGAACTCACTCTGGCAGAACTGGCGGCGGCGTTAGCAGAAGTCAATGCAGATGCTCCTATCAGATTATACAGCGATCTCTGTATGGCATACCGGGAAGAAATTCTGTCTATAATAAGGGAACTGGAAAACCTGAAAGAGAGCAACGCATATCTGATCCAACATGCACTCCACCACGTCAGTGGTGTGCTGAGGATCTTCGCGTCTACCTATGCGACAGACCCTTCATACTCAAAGGGCGGGCAGATCAAACGTAATTTGAAGAAGGGGAAATATGTTTCAGGATGGGGATAATCCCATAACGGATTGTGGGTAGAGCCATATGAGTGCTGTGAAGGGACTGGACATCGGTAAACGGGCAATGATGTTGCAGGCGGAAGCTGTCAGAACCACTGGGCAGAATATCTCCAACGCCAGCCTGCCCGGTTACTCCAGACAGAAAATCGAGCTGAGAACCACAATCTATGAAAGTGGCGACAAGCTCACTACAATGGATACCCGCAGAGTTCGCGATGAATTCATAGACAAGAGCATTCGCTCTGAATACCAGGAACTGGGCGAATGGGAGATGCGGTCACGATTATATGGTCAGGTAGAAATGGTCTTCCTTGAACCCTCAGATCATGGTCTTAATGATACCCTGGCAGAATTCTGGAATAGCTGGGAGGACGCGGCCAGTAATCCTGAAAACCTGGCTCCTCGGGCCGTAGTCACTCAATACGGGACGCTTGTGGCGCAATCCATCAACCGATTTGATTCCGAGTTGAAGGATGTCAGGGAGGCCGCCGATGGGTACGTCAAGGATAGGGTTATGAAACTCAACAATCTGGCGGATGAGATCGCTGACATTAACGACCAGATAATGACCATGGAAGCATCAACAGCACAAGAAGCCAGTGAAGTGCGCGATAGGCGGGATCACCTTATAGACCAGATGGCTAAGATAGTTGACACAAGGGTTGTTGAACGCGAGGAATCCATATCGGTTCTGGTTGGTGGTCGCGCGATTGTGGACGGCGTGAAGGCCATTGGTCTGGACGTTCAGAGATTGTCCAGTGATGATATGACCATTAGCGGCGTCGTGTGGGAAAGCGATGGCACTCCCCTCAATATATCAGGCGGTGAATTAGCCGGACTTATAGATACCCGGGATGAGGTTGTACCTGGAATACTAACAAAAATTGATGATCTGACCACCGCTCTTATAGCCGAGGTTAATGCCCTACATTCAGCCGGTTATGGATCCAATGGATCCACAGGACTGGATTTCTTCTCAGGCACCAATTCGTCTGACATAGCGGTCAACAGCCAGATCATAATGAACGCGAACAATGTGGCCATATCTGGAAGCGGGGAGCTAGGCGATACGACTATCGCTCGCAGCATAGCCGAACTATCGGAACAGAACATAGCTCCAGGCAATATGAAACTGGGTGATTATTATTCTGATATAGTGGACGCCATGGGAACTCAATCGCATGGGGTCTCTATGATGATGGAGAACTCCGAGATGCTTCTTAACAATCTGGATGAGCAGAGGGAGTCAGTGTCTGGTGTTTCCCTTGACGAAGAGGCGGCAAACCTGATCAGATTCCAGAGCGCGTATGAATCTGCAGCTCGTTTTATATCAGTGGTAGACGAGATGGTAAGCACTCTACTGGATATAGTATAGCGCCGGGCTCTGTTCCGCTATGGTGTCGCCGCGGAGGGCGACGCTACAGAAATGGTATTGTTATCAGCTAAGTTTTCAGTGCAAAAGGAGATGGATACTTAATCAGTGTCCAGCGTAGATAATGAGAATCACAGCCAAGATGATCCAGGGTCGCGTGCTCAGAAATCTCCAGCAGAGCAAGGAGCGGCTTATGGCGAGCCAGGAGCGGATCGCTACACAGAAGAATATTGGGAAGCCTTCCGATGATCCTATCGGATTGGTAAGGATCATGGGCTACCGCAGAGATCTCCATAAACTAGACCAGACTCTAAGAAACGCGGGGAATGCATCAACAACGCTTAATCAAATGGATTCTGCATTGCAGAATGTGAGTGATCTCATACTGGATGTACGGGTTAAAGCTGGATCCATGTCCTCAGACACCATGAACGCGGAAGATCGGCAAGCTATGGCTGATGAAATCCAATATGTGATTGACGATGTGCTTCAGGAAGCCAACACGAAGCTAGGCTCGCGATACCTCTTCAGTGGACATAGAATACTTACACAACCTTACCAGAAGGTCGACGGTCAGGTGAGGTATATGGGCAATAATGGCACGATAGAGCAGCGAATTGAGCTTAATGGATCCATGATAACTAATGTGCCTGGGTCAACTGTCTTCGGTGGTTCTGTTTTCCCTATTACTACAACCGTAGCGGACGCGACGATCTCAGATGCAGGGCCGCCGGCTATAGGTTTGGACAACGGGACGATTGAGAGCGAATTGCGCAATGCGTTCGCGGCTGAGGTGGCTCCTCTCTCTGGTGGGGCTACTGTGACGACCGATGAGGCCGGCGAGAGATGGCAGATAACCGATGGCGGTGAGACGTATTATGTTGAAAATTATAGTGCTGGAGCTGATGATAACAGACTGAGGATATTTGCAGATGCTCCCTTCGGCCTGACCGCCCAGGATGTGACGATTTCAGATGCAGGTCCTCCACTGGTAGGTATGGATAACGGAACGATCACTGATGAACTGCGAGACGCGTTTTTAGCAAATGACATAACACTTTCTGGTGATGCTACCGTTTCAGTTGATGTGGCCGGCGAGAGGTGGCAGATAACCGATGGCAATGATATGTATTATGTTGAGAATTACGATGCTGGAGCTGATGATAACAGACTGAGAATCTATGAATCGGATGACGGTGGCATATTCAGAGTGCTGGAGGATCTGAGGGATGCCCTTGACCGAGATGACGTGTCTGAGATTGCAGAATCGCAGGATCTTATGGATGCGGAGATAGACCGAATCGCCGGAGTACGCGGTGGATTAGGTATGAAGATAAATCGGGTCGAGGCCAGCATAAATGAGTTGAATATATTAAATATCTCGCTAAACAGCGAGTTGTCTCAGATAGAAGAAGTGGATATGGCAATGGAAGCAGGGAAATATCTGGCCAATCAGGAAGCATACCAAATGACGCTTGAGGCCACAGCCTCAGCACTACAACTCCCAAGTCTGATAGATTTCCTGAAGTAAGAACGAACGTTGGGACTACCGCTCCTACACTTGCGGTAGTTTCGCAGGATGGTAGGCAGCTTTGGGATCCCAATTCCAGGCTGTTGAGGCATGGAAGTCGGCGGATTTACAGTCCTATCACTTTGGAAATCTTCTCCGCAAATACATCCGCAGCAAATGGTTTCACCATATAATCGTTTACGCCGGCCATAACTGCCGAGAGCACATGCTCTTTTTCTGCGTTAGAGGTTATCATAACTATAGGTGTCTTGGCTAGTGCCGGATTACTCCTCACAGTCTTTGTGAAGTCGATTCCAGTCATACCTGGCATGTTCCAGTCGACGAGGACCAGATCGATATTTGTATTTGTAAGCTTCTCAAGACCTTCGTTGCAGTTCTCCGATTCCACTACAGCGAAATCTCCTACTTTTTTAAGGGAATCTTTGACGATTTTCCTCATAGTAGCTGAATCATCTATCACTAAAACCTGCATATTCTGACCACCCCATCGAGGCTTGTGTTATCGCAAATATGCGTTTTCCTGAGAACCATACAGATGTAATCCTTGTAAGTCTATAGAGGACTGGATTTTTCAGGTTCTTCTGTAGAAAGTGCATCTTGCTCTTCCAAAGATTCGGATTGATCTTCATCCACTCTCTTTACCATACGAAGCACGATAATCTCTACACGCCTATTCTTTGACATACCAGCTTGCGTGTTATTGTCCGCGACGGGTTTGTAGGGTCCATATCCTACGGCTGAAAGCCTCTCAGGAGAAATCCCTATTGACTCGCTTAAGTACCTGAGTACATTGGTAGCCCTCGCGGCAGACAACTCCCAGTTGGAAGGGAACTGATACGTATGTATAGGGCGACTGTCGGTGTGCCCTTCCACGCGAACATCGTTGGGCATATCCTTCACGATTTTGCCAATCTGGCCAAGGATGGGATATGCCTCCTTCCTGATATGTGCATCGCCGGTACCAAAAAACACCGGCGATCCTCCATCTTCGAGGATTATTGCAAGTCCCTCTTTGTTTATTATGGTCTCTATGTGCTCGGTCATCTCTGCCTCCTGGATAGCCATGTCCAGACTTCCTTTCATCTCCAGCAACGCCTCCACTTCCTCTTGCTGCTGGAGAGGGGATGCGTCTTCTACGGCAGACCGCCATGCTGAAAAGACGCCTGTGCCGCTTAGGGCTTCATGCAGAGAGACCACAACTTCTCTGAAATCCATGGAGCTTGTAACGGAGAATGACATGAGTAGAACGAAGAAGCACACCAACTGCGTCATAAGGTCCCCATACGTCATCATCCAGTCGTCTGCGCCTTCATCACCGTCGTCGTCTTTAGGTTTCATTCGACGTTCGCTCATCTTATTCCTCACCTCCTTGTTTAGCTTCCTCCTCCAATGCCGGTTCTCTTAATCTTGGCGGCAGATAGGCGACCAATTTCTGACCCACATATCTGGGATTGGTCTGGGCCTGGATCATGAGGAGTCCCTCCATGATTATCCGCCGCATCAGTGATTCATCTGCGGTTCGCGTTTTCAGTTTGCCTGCGATGGGCATGAAAACCAAATTCGCCAGAAGCGCTCCGTAGAAGGTCGTTATGAGAGCTACAGCCATAGATGGACCTATGGTTGACGGATCATTCATTGTTTTCAACATGGAGATGAGGCCAATGACTGTACCGATCATCCCAAATGCCGGGGCATATTTGGCCATAGTGGAAAACAGCAATTGAGCCCTCTTATGCCGTTCCTCTAAATACTCCAACTCAGTTTCCATGGTCTCTCTGACCTCTTCCGGCGCGGTTCCATCTATGACCAGCCGCATTCCTCCTCTCAGGAAGGAATTCTGCATATCCTCAAGTCCGTTCTCTAAGCTCAACAGTCCTTCCTGACGAGCCATCTTGGAGTAGGAGATCATAATCGGGACGATAACCGTTGGGTCGTAATCATCAGCTTTGAAGGCCTTCATTGACGTCTTCATTATCTTCATGACCTCTGGAAGCGGGAAATTGATCAGGGTAGCGGCGAACGTGCCGCCAACCACGATCAACATTGATGGCATATGTATGAACGTGGCTACTCCCGTTCCCATAAGCATGGCAAAGAGAAGGCATCCTGAACCGCTAAGAAAGCCAAGAATAGTGGCTATATCCATAATTTGTAATCAGTAATCAGCAATCAGCATTTGGTGACCGGTGACTAATACCATTTTAAAGAAATAATGCTATATGTGCAATCGGAGAATAAATCACTGGCAGCAAGCTGCCAGTGGCACAACATGCGACATTAATAACTTAAATTGGTATAACTCGCCAATAACCGGTCACCTGCTGCTGGTTACCTAATCCTACCTCTTAAGGTTGATTAACTCTCCAAGTATCCCGTCACTTGTGGCCACCAGCCTTGAGTTTGCCTCGAATCCACGCTGTGCAACAATCATCTTTGTGAATTCACTAGCCAGATCGACGTTGGAGCCTTCCAGCGCGCCTGGCACGATGGACGCCCTGATACTGGTACCGGCTGTTCCTATAAGCGGCGACCCGGAATTCATAGATACGGAATACATATTCTCGCCTACCGCAGTCAGTCCTGCCGGGTTGTAGAAGTCGGCCAGAACTACCTGAGCTAGCTTCTGCGTGGCTCCATTCGTGAATGTACCGATGAGTGTCCCTGTCTCGTTGAAATTGATGCTTTCCAAAGCACCGGCGCTATGACCGTTGCGACTAGCGGGCACTGGTGTGAAAGAGCCAGCATATTGCACCAATTGTGACAAATCCAGGTCTATACCGATGGAATCCGCTCCATTATCCAGGTCTGCGCCACCGCCTGCTGCTCCCTGGATATTGATGGAAGCGTGTCCACCGGTATCCAGTGTGCCATCAGTCTTAAAAGTTAACATACCATTGGCGACAACAGGCGTCTGTGATATGATGTTAGTCCCGGAATCTGAAAGCTCCCCTACCCATCTCCATGAATCCGCGCTATCCCGTGCGAAAGTTATGGTAACATTATGACTGTCTCCCAAAGAATCATAGACTACTACCGATGTCTGGTACGTACCAGTCTGACTTATCTCTGGATAGACGGTCAAACCGTTACTGCCGTCGTTCTCGATATAGTATGTCTTGATAACATCAATCCCGTCGGTTATGGTCCATCTCTCACCGGCAGTATTGACTGTAACGGTGGGATTGGTTGAAAGCGGAGTTCCGTTCTGCTCAAACGCATCCCTTAACTCTGATGAAACAGTGGTAGCATCCAGATCGGTGGTAGTTCCGGCCTGAGCGGCAAGAGTGAATTCCGGAGCAACTGTGTGAATGTGCATTTCACCTGCTCCATCGTTTTCCACATAGAAGGTTCTATCATTGTCAACTATACGCCACTCCTGCCCAGTTGTATCAACCGTGACGGTTGGGTCAGAGAGTGTGATGCCACTGGTCGCAAATGCGGTAGTCAAAGTTGCCGAGACGCTTCCATTGTCCAAGCCGCCTCCTGCGCCGTCATCAATCATCGTTCCGTCGTCTGTCACGTTAAAGGCGCTGTTAACTGCCAGGTCACTGGTGGCATCCAGGTTACCTGCATAGGATAGCGAGGTAGTAGCCCGGGCTGGGAACAGTGATTCTATCGGCAAAGCAACGTCGGATATGGGAGTCGATGAAAGTATATTGCCTGAACTATCGGCCATGCGCCCCTGGACAGCGTATCCTGTGCTGGGGTCTACCAATGTTCCCTGTGCATCTACATCAAAGCTGCCATCCCGGGTATAGAAATCCTGGTTTCCGTAGCGAAGAATAAAGAATCCCTCGCCTGCGATGGCCAGGTCTGTGGGATTGTCCGTTGTTTCCATACTGCCCTGAGTGAATACAGTGTTTATGGAACCAAGAGATGATCCTCTGCCTATTTGCATAGGATCCAGACCGCCCTGGTTTGATGATGGCGCTGTGCCACTCCTGATAGTCTGAGATAGAGTATCAGTGAAAGATGGTCGCCCACCCTTGAAAGATGGAGTGTTTATATTGGCAATATTGTTTCCAATCACATCCAGCGAAACCTGGTTGGATTTAATGCCCGATAATCCCGAAAGTAATGACCTTATCATTGTGCTTATCTCCTATTCATGTTGTCGCTTCTAGTCGAGAAGCGACGCATGAGGCCTCCTCATTGGAGGTCCAGCCTCTCTTGGTTTGTCTATAAGATCACCGTACTGTCAATATTGGTGAAGATCCTTTCCTTTTGCCTGGTTTTATCCACTGCTGTGATAACTGTTCTGTTATTTATGTTTACCACTAAAGCCAGATCACGTAACAGCATCAGCGATTCTCTTGAGCCTTTCTTCTCAGCCCGATTTGCAGCATCACTGATCTTGCCCATATCCTGGGACGATATGCTGATATTCTGTTGTTTGAGCCGTTCCTGAGCATGAATAGACAGCTTGACATTTGTATTATCCTGCTGCTGGTCCTCCAGGATAACGGCAAAACTCCCTGCGCTGCCAGATGTCCTAACTTTTTGGGAGGGGCTTCTATGCTCATCCGCAGTCCTGCGGATCGGGCGTGGTAGGCTATTATCTATCATGGGAGTGATCTTACTCATGATTCACACCCTCCTTCAATCCTCTTCGATCAAGCTTTCTACTAAAGCTTGATCTGGTGACACCTCAGTTACAGCCCACAGAGGAGCGCGCAGACTGCCAATAGATACGTATGGCTCGCTTCCGAATATTATGCCATCCACTATACCTGATACAGTCTGAGAGGCGCCAACTTCCCTGCCATCAGCATCCACCGCGGACACTTGATACGTGTATTCACCATCCGGCAGCCTGATGCCATCGCTGTCCAGGCCGTCCCAAACGAGCCCATACTCCCCGGCCAATTGCTCTCCAGGATTTATGGTCATTACGGAGTGCTCGCTGGCGTTGAGGATGTTGATCGTGACGCTTGCCTCTTCCGGAAGCGAATAGTGAAGTTCCACCGGCGACTGACCGGTTAGGGACAGGGATGAATCCTCGAGAATGACTTGCTTTCCTATCAGATTGAGCGCGGCTGTTTTGCCCGACGATTCCTGAATCTGAATCAGAGATTTCACACTCGCGTTCAGATTTTGCATCTCTTCCAGCGACGAGAATTGCGCACTCTGCGCGATCATCTCCTCGTTGCTCGTTGGGTTTACAGGATTCTGGTACCTTAGCTGGGTTACAAGAAGCTCCAGGAAGGCTTGCTTGTTGAGAACACCAGTCTCATCTGAATCCGTTCCTGTTCCTATAGCGGACGCGTTTGATACGGTAGCGTCGATTTGCATTTAGGTATCCCCCTTTCTTTTTGTTAATCATGCTTTTACGGGACGGATGCCCGTATTCCCTGTCTGATCAAGCTTTACCAAAGTCTGATCAGACCAGGAGATCAACTAACGCATTGGTTCTGATATACCTTTGCGGCAGTATCTCCTGCATCTGCTCATCAATATCGTCATCTTGTTTCCCTCTCTGGTAGGGTGCTGTCATGTCATTCCCCTGACCATCGCGGAACGAATCTGAATACCGTGGATTAGATCCTGACAAATCATTCTCCAGAGAGACACTCAATTCGGTCAGTTCTATCTCATAATTGGCCAGGTTTTTCCTGATATCCGGTAGCTGCAACTCGATTATCTCTTTTGTCTGCACTCGATCCACGCTCAAGCTGGCTGAAATCCTTTTATTTCTAAGCGACACCCTGAACCTGATCTTTCCCAGGTGTTCCGGTTCGAGCTGTATTGATATGGAACTCGCTCCTTCACTGCTGACCATTTTATTCGCATACTGAGGTATCTTATCCGGGAGTTCCGACAGGGATGAGGTCACCTGAAATTCACCTTCAGCCGACGCTTTCTGAATTTGGTTTCCCGAGTCCGGTGTTACAGATTCAGAATTCGGCGTGAAAAGCGCTGCTTCAAACTCTTCGCTCAAGCTGTCTCTGAAAGCTTGAATAGCCACATCCTCTTCATTTTCTTGTATATCCGTCAGTGTCTGTCCTTCCCATTCTCCCCCGTTTTCTGCATTCGTGTCTTCATTCCGGAACAACATCCCTGTGGTAGAATTTACTGGTACATCCTGATGGCTATTGATGGATCCTGCTATGGAGGATCGCTGTTCCGCGCTTTGGTATGGAGAATGGAGCAGAGATGAGGGACGGAAGTCTCCATATTCCCCTTGCTCAAGCTTTCCCCAAAAGCTTGAGTTGTGAGTGCCCGAAATATCCTGCTGTATTATGGTTTGAATATCGTCTGATATGATTTGTCCGCGAGCCTCAGAAACGGTGCTGTTCTGGATTGGGGCCGATTCCACCTGTTCCGTATCCCTGTTAATAAGCGTTTCTCTACCCAAAATGCTGCTATCATTTCGCATCATTTCCCGCACCGGCGCAAGAGCATCCGGCTCACGATCCGGGAGCAGCTTTTCCACCTTCCCCAATAATGGGTCGGGGGTTTCTACATCCCCTTTGCTCAAGCTTTCTCTGATAGCCTGGACAACCTCTTCATCATCTATTTTCACGCTCATATTACCTGGCACTTCGTCGATCATACCTGTATCTCTGTGCTCCATTGCGTTATTCGGCTTATATACTGAGTTTTTGATCGGCATCTGTGGACGTATCTCTGGCGCGTCGCCTTCCTGACCCAAAGGTTCCAAACGATCTGACATGCCTGACTGCCCGATTTCGGTCAGCCCGGAAGATCCTTCATCTTCTGATATGCTGGGAGTTTCGGTGACTATGCTTATGCTCTGCGGTTCCAGAGAATTATCCAGGGCGTTTGCGACCGGCGTATGTAAACGTATTCCACTCGCGATGCTTTCATGAGTCTGCAACTCTATCTGATCCGTCACCGTCTGCAAGGTTAGTCCATCCCCTTTGCCCAAGCTTTCTGTGGAAGCCTGGGTTGTCTCAGGCAGAAAAGTGGGCTTATCATCTCCTGAGACGATGGGTACCTGGCTGATCTTAGTATTATTCGGAGTTTCTGAAGAGTCATCTGGTATATCCCAAGTCTGCATATGAGAATTTGTCCCGATAACAAACGTATCCTGATGCGGATATTCTGTAGTCGCGACTTGCAGTGGAGTCTCATTTTCCTCATGCTTTGTCTGGATTGATTCGATGGCTTTACTGATATTTTGCAGTTCCGATAGTTGCTTCGATGTATCTATTACTTGTGGATGCGGTCTGATCATGGCGCTGCTATAACGCGTATACTCCGACTGATCTGCCATGGCTTGCGACTGAGTTTCAGGCAATATAGACGAACTTTCTGGCTCCAGATGGATCTCTTCTATGGCAGGGCTTATATTTTGCGGCTCCGTCGGGTTCTCCGATACATATCTGTCAGGCATCTGCGGATGTATTCTGCTTACATTACTGACTTTATTTGAGGGCACTACCTGGTCAGGTATAATTTGCGGACGTGCATCAGACAGAATTGACGGAGGAATGGAGACCTTTGTATCCCCTTTGCTCAAGCTTTCTCCTGAAGCCTGGTTAGGCTGCAATTCTCCCTGAATTTCATCCATCCCGCTCTGTTGAGGGTGACCATAATTCATATTTTCCGGCGTTCGCATTTCCAAACTGGGCGGCATAACTGTATCACTCTTGGCTCTGGATGGAATCTCGTTATCTTTTGCCTGCGATGACGACGGAACACCGGAATTCTGATGTATTTGTGGACTTTCCTGCCTCTGTGGCGCATTTCTGATGGTCAGCAGTTCCCTCTGCTCCTTCAGGACACTGGCTGAATTTTCAGTCTGATTCTGAGTTAGGGGAATATATTCACTAACAACTCTCGCCTGAGATGGCTGAGATGCTTCCGTATCCAGGCCCGGCAGGCTATTGTCCGGTCTCACCGTATACTGCTCACCGGCATCCCTGAGATTTTGGTGTTCTGGAACATCATCACCTTGGGACAACTGGATATTCTGCTGTTCCTTAGACAAGTAATCTATCTGTCTCATTTCGCTCCCTGATGAGACTTCAGGCAGAGGCAGCTTTTCACTCGGTTCATTCTCTATGGGTGTTTCCTCAATCGCATTTCGTACCCCGGAATCCGCGACTCCGGCGCTCCTGGTGGGAGTATCATCGGTGCGGACAACATGATTCATGCGTGAGACCATCGGTTCTGCATCCGATTCTGGTTCTCCTTTGGAGGATGAGACTTCCGGCATCTGCGCCATGTTCTCCGTGACTATTGCTTTGTTTGGAACGGTTTCTGAATCTGGCAAAACAACTACGGGAGATATGTGACTGTTTGTATCCAGGACCGTCGGTTTATCTATTACGTCGCCTATCTCTCGATGGTCAACCGAAGTTTCCATATAGACCGTATTGTCAGTCCCTGTCTGATGTGTTTGATCTACGCTGGTATGAGGGTCGGAAATCCCTATACTCTCTTTGCTTGGGATTTCTGCGAATGCCTGCTGATTCTTTGCATTTTCTGCCTGCAACACGATATCCGGGGTGCTCTTCTCAATTTGTGCGTTGTCCAGCTGATAATCTGTTGTCACGCTGTCTAATGGGACATCAACAGGTGTCGTCTGATGTACCACTTCGACATGTGCTTCGCGGGGAATACTCCACTTGCTCATAGGTTCTATGGTAGCCGCGTGGTTGTGATCATCTGTGCTAACTCTCTGGATAACAGCAGTCGACGACGACATGGCAGTTGGTTCTGCCTCGCTCTGTCGCTTAGGCAGCGGAACATTATCAAGCGGGACATCATCCCGACCTGTGTTTTCAACATGAACTACTGATAGGGGAGCGTTATTATCGTATGAAGATGGTATATTGTTATGCTCATTGTCTGACGCCAATTCCACCTCAGTATGTTGTATGGTAGCCGGGTGGTTATGATTATCTGTGCTAACCCTCTGGATGACATCAAACGACGACGGGACGGCCATTGGTTCTGCCTCGCTCTGTCGCTTAAGCTGCGGGACATCATCCCGGTCTGTGTTCTCGACATGAATTGCTGATAGAGGAGCGTTATTGTTATATGAAGATGGTGTATTGGTGTGCTTATTATCTGATGCCAATTCCACCTCAGTATGTTGTATGGTAGCCGGGTGGTTATGATTATCTGTGCTAACCCTCTGGATGACATCAAACGACGACGGGACGGCCATTGGT
>Ga0272441_10005635_pt1 | contig 21581 bp, 14 predicted proteins | sample SSMProp6N_FD_193582 | JGI IMG/M metagenome (GOLD analysis project Ga0272441, IMG submission 193582) | Marine sediment archaeal communities from Little Sippewissett salt marsh, Falmouth, MA, United States - SSM-Prop-6N | ecosystem: Environmental > Aquatic > Marine > Wetlands > Sediment ... | reverse complement strand
GCACGCAACGTCTTTCCGCGTGGGTTGAGAACCTACCACTACCACGCACATGCCAGGACATTTTCACACACACGCGGCCCGACCGCCGGGGCGATCACAGGATTCTCCAGGGCACCAGACAGAAGAAAACGCCGCTGGTCCCGGCCGAACCGGGATCAGCGGCGTGTCATTGCCGGTGATGTTGCCTTACGCGAACTCTTTGTATTCGCGGTCTTTGACGATGCCGGGCTGCGGGACAGGATATCTGCCCTCGGCGTCCGACTCGAGCGGCGCGGGCGAATCCATGTTCAGATTGCCGACGCTGGGCGCAAGCTCGTGCTCGCAGTTGAGCATCTGGTCGTAGGTGACGACGTTACCCGTGTGGGCGGCCATGCGGCCCATCGACGTCACGAGGCTGGCGATGGCGCCGCGCTCGACCTCGTTGTACGGCTTGTCCTGGCGAATCGCGTCGATCAGATCGTCCCACTCGAGCTGGTAAGGGCTGCGTTCCGGCTGGGGATAGCGCCAGATGAGGTTGTCGCTGTCCATGTTCTGGCCCTTGTAGGTGCGGACCTTGCCGGGCGAATGGCCGGAGGTGGAAATCACCGCCGAGCCCTTGGTGCCGTGGGCGAAGCTGGCGAAGGCGTTCTTGCAGCCCGACATGTTCCGGCCGTTGTAGAACAGCTTCGAGCCGTCGGGATACGTGTACTCGATCGAGTAGGTGTCGAAGTTCTGGTCGACCGAGTCGCCCCGATAGTGCCGTCCGCCCAAGGCCTGGGCCTCGACGGGCCAGGCGCCCTTCATCCACGAACACTCATCAATCTGATGGATGTAGTAGTCGCTGTAGCAACCGCCGCTGGCCCAGATGAAACTGTGAAAGCGGGCGATTTGATAGAGCAGCTCGCTCATGTTGTCGGGCTTCGGTCCCGTGGTGGCCGAGCGCCCGCTCATGCGGTAGCTGCGCATCGCAACGATCTCGCCGATCTCCCCGTCCCGGATGCGCTGCAACAGCTCCTGCCGGCCTCGACAGTGACGCACCATCAGACCCACGCCCACCTTGAGGTTCTTCCGTTTCGACTCTTCGGCCAGCTTGAGCATCTTTCGCGTCGTCGGTCCGTCCACCGTGACCGGCTTCTCCATGAACACGTTCAGGCCCTTCTTGATCGCATAGGTGAAATGCACCCAGCGAAAGGCCGGCGGTGTGCCCAGGATCACCACGTCCCCCGGTTCGAGACAATCCATGGCCTTGCGGTAGCCGTCGAAGCTGACGAAGCGACGCTCCTCGGGCACGTCCACCTTCTTGCCGTGTCGCTTCGTCAGGCTTTTGAAACTGCGGTCGATACGGTGGTCGAACACGTCGGCCAGCGCCACGAGCTTGATCGGCCCGTTCTTGACCGACAGCGCGTTCGAGGCGGCGCCGGTGCCCCGGCCGCCGCACCCGACGAGGGCGACTTTAATGGTGTTGTTCTCCCCTGCGTGAGCTAATGGCATGCCGGCCGTCATCAGGGCCGAACCGGCCGCGACTTTGCCCGTCCATCCCAGGAAGGCTCGGCGGGAGGATTTCAAAGGTTCAGACTGCCACGGTTGTGTCGTTTCGTTCATGACGCTCTCCTTATTGCTGTGTCACCTTCCCGCTCACACGGGGCACACTCCTCCGGTGCGGGACTATCGTTTGCCGATGCAGTAGAGATTCCTGGCGGTGCGAATGTAGAGACGCCCGTCGGCGACGGAGATCGACGATTGGATGCGCGGCTCGTCGATTTTCGTTTCAAAGAGGATTTCAAAGCGCTCGTCTCCAGCCTTGAGCACGACGACCTCGCCCGTTTCGTTGATGCAGTAAAGCTTGCCGTCGGCGCCGGTCAGGGACGCGCGCCAGGGCCCGCGTCCGCCGATCTTCCCCTGCCAGAACTGCCGGCCGGTGCGAGGATCGAGACACATGACGACCTTGCCGTGGCGCATCCCGTCCAGCACGTAGAGCCGGTCCCGATAGAAACACGGCGTGCTGCAATCGGGCGCCGCGGCGGTGAACTCCCAGACGATCCGCCCGGGTGCCCCGCCGTCGCCGCCGGGCGGCTCCAGAGCGAAAACCGCTTTGCCTTTGTGGCGTGTCCCGAAGATCAAACCCGCGCCGCTGACCAGCGAAGGGATCACACGCGAATCCCGCACCTTCTCCCGCCAGTACTCGAAGCGCCACCGTTCCTTGCCGGTCGCGGGATCGTGGGCGGTGATGAAATCGGCGCCGGTGTTCAAGAGCTCGGTTTTGCCGTTGCGAATGAGCGGGATGGGCGTGGTGTACGTTTCCATTCCCTCATCGAACGCATCGGTCTTGCGCGTCTGTTTCCAGATCGTCTTTCCGGTCGCCGGATCGAGCGCCAGCACGAAAGAGTCCAGAGGTCCCTGCGCCTCCGGCTTGCGGTACGGCCTGTCGCGACGAATCACCACCACGAAAAGTTTGCCCCCGTAAAGAAACGGGCTGTTGCTGTAGCCGAACTGCAACGCCAGATTGCCGTACTCCTTCTCAATGTTGCGCGACCACAGCGGCTTGCCATCGACGTCAAAGCCGGCCAGTTCGCCGTTGCCGTAGAGAAAGAACACGCGTTTGCCATCCGTAGCCGGCGATGGGGAAGCCATGTTGTTCCGCGGCAACCGACGCGAATCGCTCCCGACGCGCCTTTGCCACAGCTCCCTGCCGGTCTTCGCGTCCAGACATAAAGCCACGAAGTCAGGCGAGCCCTTTACCGTCGAACTGATGAAGATCCGCCCGCCGGCAACGATCGCGGTTGCCCCACTCGGTCCGGGCAGCGGCTTGACCCACCGCAGATTTTCCGTCTCGCTCCACGACGCCGGCAGGTCCGTCTCGTCCGTCGAGCCGTTGAAAAAAGGCCCGCGCCACTGCGGCCAATCCGTCCCAAGACACGGCGCCGCCAGAAAGGCAAACAACACAACAACAGAAACCAAACAACACCGGTTTTCCATGCAAGGCTCTCCTGCTCGTGTCAACCATCTGCATTGCGGCGGCGGAAGATTCATCCGAATCCCGCCGCCGGAATCCCCATCTCCTGGTGCGATCCGCATGCGGGCCGCTGCCATCCCTTGACACAACACCGCCGCACGTCGCCGCCGCCCCTCAACGAAGGACGCCGCCCCCCCATAGTACTCGCACGCTCACGTGATTTCCAGTGCCTCCTGAAGAATCCCACGGATGTGCCCCCTGACGACACACCTCCGGGCCGAGCGAGGTTCCCGGCCCAAAGACGCCAGACCGGCGCAAAAGAAAAAGGGCCGCCTCAAGAGACGGCCCTTCGATTCTATCGCAAAAACGCTTCGCGACGGCGCGATTCTACAAACTTCCGTTGCCCCCGAGATCATCATACGGAGCGTACACATCCTCGTGATACTGCTCTCGCGGATGCGCGCTGTCGTAGACCTCTTTGAGCTTCTTGGTCGTCAGATGCGTGTAGACCTGCGTGGTCGAGAGCGACTGATGTCCCAGCAACTCCTGAACGCTCCGCAGGTCGGCGCCGTTGTTGAGCATGTGCGTGGCGAAACTGTGCCGCAGCGTGTGCGGGCTGATTGCCGGATCCAGACCCGCCATCTTCAGGTACTTGTCCATCTTCCGCCGGACGCTCCGCGTGCTGAGCCGCTGCCCGTGCTTGTTGACGAACAGCACTTTCGAGCTGAAGTTCGTGTTGCTCTGGGCCCGCTTGTTGCGGAACTCCATGTAGTGCTGGATCGACTGCAACGCCGAAGAGCTGATCGGCGCGATGCGCTCCTTCTTGCCCTTGCCGCGAATGTGAATCACCTCGCCCAGGAAATCGATGTCGTCCATGTTCAGCGCCACAAGCTCGCTGACTCGGATCCCCGTGCTGTACAGCGTCTCCAGGATCGCCCGGTCCCGCGCGCCCAGCCAGGTGTCCACCGGCGGCGTATCCAGCAACCGCTTGACCTCCTCGTACTCGAGGAATCGCGGCAGCTTCTTTTCCTGCTTCGGCGTCCGCACCGCCACCAGCGGGTTCGTCGTGCAACGGTTCGTCCGCACCAGGAATTTGTAAAAGCTGCGCAGGGTCGCCAGCTTCCGCGCGATCGTCGCCTTGGAGTAGCCTTTGTCATTCAGGTGCGCCAGATACGAACGCGCCTCGTTGACATCGACCGTCAGCAGCAACTGATCGACGTTCTGCTCCGTGCGCACGGCCACCGCCGTCGCGACCGCCCCGTGCTCGTGGTCCAGCGACAGATCATCGGTCGGAGAGCCATGCACCGGATGCATCGCCGACAGAAAACCGCCGAACTGAACCAGGTCGGCGCCATAGCATTTGGCGGTGTGCTCGGAGAACCGTTTCTCGTATTTCAGATAATTCAGAAACTGTTGGATTACTGCGCTGCCTTCTTCCATAGTCCACCTACCCACTTCATCTATCGGCATCATCTGTCACCTATTTGATTCCCTGTCGTCATGAATGCGCGCCAACGTCCCTGCCGGCACGAAGCCTATCCCGGCTCTACGTCGCGACCGTCAGATCCGTGTCGCTCTGCAGCAGGTCTTCTGCATTTCCGATCAACGTCTGGGTGAGCTTGAAACTCAGCACGGCGGCGTCAAACCAGTCAAAGTCCGTCCGCTTATCTCTGACCTGTTCGATCAGCGCGTCGAGCAGGGTATCTTCCCGCCCCTGTTCGTAGCGGAAGATAAACTTCTCCGCCCCTTTGTTCAGAACTAACTGTCGCTTTGGTTTCTGCATGCTCATATCCCACGGCGTCGCCGTCGCGGCATCGCCATATCAAGGCTCAATGAAACGCCACAAGGCTTTTATCGGCCAATAGAGCGTCCGTCTTTACAAAAACTGGAATCGAAACACGATGGGCAAGGACCGTCAACTCCATCGCGCTCGGCGTTGGAGGGCCGAAGCGATCGCCTCTCGCTGCTTGGCTCGACCGTGCTCAGCGTTGCTGGCCGGCGGCGCAGAAGTACGCCTGCCCCCCGCGCCGCTCGGCGATCACGGCCCCAGCCTCCTGTAGAAGGCTCACATGCTTAACAGCCTCGTTGCGGGTCATACCCAGGCCCGCGCAAATATCCGGAATCGAGCAGGGCCGCCGTTTCAGCATTGATAGGACGTCTGCGGTGGCACGTTCGACGTGATGATCGCAGGCTGACGGAGCCGGGGCGGAGGCCACGACTTCGCAATTCGCTCCGATGCGGGCGGCAATCTCGGCCAACTGATCCCGTGGGACCGCCTCGACGCCCTTCTCCGCCACCGGTCGAACCGCCGTGTTCAGGTGCACCCGGTCCGGTCGAATCCGCTCGACCAGCGATTTTATTTTTTCGATCTGGCCGCTGTCGGTGTTGACTCCCGGAATCAGAAAAACCTCCAGCCAGATCTGCCCCGAGAACTCCTCACGGAACTGAACCAGGCCCGAAACCAGCTTTTCAATGCTGATATCGCCGATTGGGCGGTTGACCGCGGCGAAAACGTCGGCGTCGCCTGCATCCAGCGAAGGAAGAACGACGTCGGCCCTGGCGCAATCGGCGCGCACGTCGGCGCGATAGAGCAACGTCCCGTTCGTCAGCAGCGCCACCGGAATATCCGTGAGCGCGCGAATGCCGTCGATCAGATCGCCCAAACGCGAATGCAGGGTCGGCTCGCCCGAGCCCCCCACCGTGACATAGTTCGCTTTCACTCCGGCCGCCAGCTTTTCTCGAAGCTCGGCCAACACAACTTCGATATCAAGATAATCCCCGCGCTGCGCCGTCTTCGTCGTCGTCCTGCCCACCTGGCAGTACACGCAGTCCAGCGTACACACTTTCGGCGGTATGATATCCACACCCAGGCTCAAACCCAATCGGCGCGACGGCACCGGGCCGTAGATGTAGCTTTGCTCGTTACTCATTCTCTGCTCCATGTACAATGGCAAAAATATCCCGGCACACCTTGACTACCTCTTCCAGCCAGGCCAGCGGCAGCATGGAAGCGGCATCCGATTTGGCCATCTCCGGTTCCGGGTGAACTTCCAGGAACAATCCGTTGGCGCCCGCGGCCACGGCAGCCCGCGCCAAAACCGGCGCCATCTCACGTCGTCCCCCGCTGGCGGTGCCCAACCCGCCCGGTTGTTGCGTGCTGTGCGTCGCATCGAACACCACCGGGCACCCCGTCTCTTTCATCGCGTCGATCCCCGTCATGTCGTTGACCAGGCGGTTGTATCCAAAGAAGGTGCCGCGCTCGGTCAACAAAATCTTCCTGTTCTCGCACGCCCGAATCTTCTCCACGACGTTGCCCATCTCCGCGGGCGAAACGAACTGCCCCTTCTTGACGTTGACGGGCTTTCCCGTTCGGGCGCAGGCGCAGAGCAAATCGGTCTGGCGACACAAGAAGGCCGGGACCTGCAGGCAATCGACCACGTCGCCGACGCGGGCGGCCTGGCCCGGTTCGTGCACGTCCGTCATCACGGACAAGCCGGTCGTCCGGCGCACGCGATCCAGAATCTTCAGTCCCTCCTCCAGGCCGGGACCCCGATAGCTGGTGATACTGCTGCGGTTGGCCTTGTCAAAGCTCGCCTTGAAAATCATGCCGACGCCGGTGCGCTGCGAGATGCGCACCATCCGCCCGGCGATCTCCAGGCAATTCTGTTCGCTCTCGATCACGCAGGGTCCCGCCATGACAAAAAGCGATTGCTTCAGTCCTATCTCAACGTTGCCAATTCTAAAATCCATCTTCGATATCCCAGAAAACCAATCTTATCTTACTGTATGTTACCCACCGGCGCCCGCGTGCAGAACGCTCGGGCTATCGCAGCGCCCGAACGATGCGCCTGCGAATACCCGCCGGCCTGGCATCCGCCGGCACCAGGCAGCGAACCGCCGCGGGAACCACGTCGATCCGGATCGGCAGCGACGGTCCCGGGTCGCCGTCGATCTCGGTCTTGATTCCTTGTACGTCCGATCGAACCGTAACGTGTTTGCCCTGGCGGTAAATGACGTCGCGCCGGTTCGCGTGATGCTTCAGGACCGTAAGCGCCGAGTGCTTGATGAGATGAATGCGGCCCCGGCACTGATAAATGCAGATATCCAGAAGGCCGTCCCCGAAATCCGCGTAATGCAGGATCTCCAGCCCGATGGCGTACCGCGAAATGTTGCCTACAAATACCAGACCGCGCCCGTCAAAAATCTCCTTTCCATCCACCTCCACGTGCATGGGCTCGAACCGATACCCCCAGAACGTCCGCCACAGCGGATGAACGTAATCGAAATGATCGATGTGTCCCGTACGCTGCCGGGCGACAAGGTCCACCACGGCGCCGTCGAAGCCGAAGCCGGCGATCGAGGCGAAGCACTTTCCGTTGGCGGTGCCCAGATCGAGCTTCCGGGTGCGACCGGTCTCGAAGGTTCGGATGAGCGTTTCGACGCGGCGGTCGAAGCCGAGCTCGTTGGCCAGGAGATTCTCGGTCCCGCACGGAACGATGAGCAACGCGGTGTCGCTTCCTTCCAGGCCGTGGGCGACCTCGCGTATCGTCCCGTCCCCGCCGGCGGCCACCACGAGCGTGCACGCCTCGTCGGCGGCCGCTTTGGTGGCCAGCTCGCGCGCGTGTTCGAGAGATACCGTGCTGTACGCCCGCACGTCGTACCCGTGGCTTACAAGATAGCGCTGGAACTGGCGGCAGGCGAGCTTGCGGCTGCTGGCCCCCGACTTCGGATTGATGATGTACGTGATGTAGCCGTCAGACGGTCTCATGTCTACTCGAGCCAAAACGTTACAAGAAAACTTCCGTCTGATTCCGTCCGAGGCGGGCCAGCCGCTCCGCAATCAGCGTGGCATAACTGTCCATCACGTGAGGCACCTCCGTCAGCGCGAGCCGGACCTGGACGCGCCGGATCTCGTCCGAACTCGGGCCCTCGATCTCCACGAAGACGCCAATCAGCGGCAACTCATCCAGAGCCACCTCACAACCGCCCAAGTCCCAGAGACGCCGTCTCTTGTTGAAGACGAGAGCCTTGCGATACCCCAGCGCCTCCAGGAAGGCCTCGGCCAGATCGGCATCCTGCACTTCGAACTCGATCTCCCTTCGCTTCTTGTAATCGTCCGCCTGCTTGGCGCCTTTGTACGTTATGACGAGCCGCTCTCGTTCACCCTTCTGCTCGCGGCGCAGACGCACGCATTGATCGGTTCGCGTCAATTCTCTGTCGGCGGTGTCGAAGTAACAGTCCGTTTGGAGCTTTTCCGCACGGAAGGACGCGCCGCATTCGGCGAGGCGCCGCTGCACCACGTCCAGTGAATCGACCTTGAGCTTGGCTTCAATTTCGGCATGCATCGACACGGGCAGCTCCATCAGGCCACGATATTCACCAGCCTCGACTTGATGACAATGACCTTCCTGGGTGCCTTGCCCGCGAGCGCTGCAACCACCTTCTCGCCGGCCAGGGCCCTGGCCTTGATTTGCTCTTCATCCGTGTCGGCGCCCACCACGATTCGGTCCTTGATCTTTCCGTTCACCTGCACGGCCAGTTCGATTTCCTTTTCCCGGGCGACAGCTTCATCATACTCCGGCCACGGTTCGTACGCCAGGCTCTGCGGATGACCCAGCCGTTGCCAGAGTTCCTCGGCGATGTGCGGAGCGAACGGTGCCAGCAACAACACGAACGGCTCGACAACGGCACGCGGCCTCACCTCGAGCCGCGAAACGTGGTTGACCAGGATCATCATGGCGCTGATGGCCGTATTGAAACCGAAGGTCTCAACGTCGCCGCCGACCTTCTTGATCGTCTGATGAAGCAGACGCAACGTCTCTTCGTCGGCGGGTGCATCCTGGATCGTCCCGGCCAACTCGCCGGTCTCCTCATCCACGATCAGGCGCCACGCCTTCTGCAGAAAACGGTGCACGCCCTGCACGCCCTGCATGCTCCAGGGCTTCATCGCTTCCAGCGGCCCCATGAACATCTCGTACAACCGCATGGAATCGGCGCCGTAGTCGGTGATGACCTTGTCGGGATTGACCACGTTGCCGCGCGACTTGCTCATCTTCTGCCCGTCCTCGCCGAGAATCATGCCCTGGTTGATCAGCTTCTGGAAAGGCTCCTTCGTGCTGACGTGGCCCAGGTCGTAGAGGAACTTGTGCCAGAACCGCGAATACAACAGGTGCAGCACCGCGTGCTCGGCGCCGCCGATGTACAGATCGACCGACATCCAGTATTTTTCCTTCTCCGGATCGCAGGCCCGTTGGGAATTGCGCGGATCGAGATAGCGCAGGTAGTACCAGCAACTGCCGGCCCATTGCGGCATCGTATTGGTCTCGCGCCGGGCCTTGGTGCCGTCGGGAAGCGTCACGTTGACCCAATCCGTCGCCTTGGCCAGCGGCGACTCGCCCGTCCCCATCGGCTTGTAATCTTCCAACGGAGGCAGTCGCAGGGGCAATTCATCCTCCGAGAGGGCCAGTACCCGCCCGTCTTCAGTGTGAAGAATCGGGAACGGCTCGCCCCAGTACCGCTGCCGACTGAAGAGCCAGTCACGCAGCTTGTAGTTGATCGCTTTCTTTCCCTGTCCCCGCTCGGCCAGCCAGGCGGTGATCTTTTCCTTGAATTCGGCGGTCGCCAATCCATCGAACGAACCGCTGTTGACCGCCTTCCCGTCCCCGGCGAAACACAGCTCGCCGCGCTTGACCTGCTCGGCCTGGTCGGCCTCCGGCGGCGCCACAACGCCGACGATCGGCAGATCGAACGTCTTGGCGAATTCGAAGTCCCGCTCGTCATGGGCCGGGACCGCCATGATCGCGCCGGTGCCGTAGCTGATCAGCACGTAGTCGCTGATCCAGATCGGCACCTTCTCATCGTTGACGGGATTGACGGCGCAAGCTCCCGTGAAGACGCCGGTCTTTTCCTTGGCCAGATCGGTCCGGTCCAGGTCGCTCTTGCGGGCGGCGGCCTCGCAGTACTCCTTCACCGCAGCCTTCTGGGCGTCGGTCGTAATCGCGTCAACGAGCGGATGCTCGGGCGCCATCACCATATACGTGGCGCCGAAGAGCGTATCGGGTCGGGTCGTGAAGACCCAGATGTCGGCCTCATGTCCATCGACGCGAAAACAGACCTCCGCGCCGACGCTCTTGCCGATCCAGTCGGCCTGCAGCTTCCTGATCGAATCGGGCCAGTCCACCTCCTTGAGATCATCGAGCAAACGCTCGGCGTATTTCGTAATGCGAAGCATCCACTGCCGCATCGGCTTGCGAATCACTGGATGCCCGCCGCGCTCGCTCAGGCCCCCTATCACTTCCTCGTTGGCCAGCACCGTGCCCAGCGCGGGGCACCAGTTCACCGCCACGTCCGCCTGGTAGGCCAGCCTGTGCTCGTCGATGAAGCGACGTTTCTCGTCCTCGCTCAGGCCCTCCGGAATGGGCAGCTCGTCAATGGGCCCGGCCTTCTGCCGATCTTCGTCGAAATAGCAATTGAAAAGCTGGAGGAAGATCCACTGCGTCCACCGGTAGTACTCGTGGTCCGTAGTGGCAACTTCGCGATCCCAATCGTAACTGAACCCCAGCGATTTGGTCTGCCGGCGCATGTTGGCGATGTTATTGCGGGTCGTTTCCTCCGGGTTCGTCCCGGTCTTGATGGCATGCTGCTCGGCGGGCAACCCAAACGCGTCCCAGCCGAACGGGTGAAGGACATTGAATCCTCTCATTCGCTTGTAGCGAGCCACGATATCGCTGGCGGTGTAGCCCTCCGGGTGCCCGACGTGCAGGCCCTGGCCGCTGGGATAGGGAAACATATCCAGGACGTAGTATTTCGGCCGAGAAGCGTCGCAGTCCTTCGCGCCGAACGTCTGGTTCTGCGCCCAGTAGCCCTGCCACTTCTTCTCGATCTCAGCAAACTTGTAACTGCCTTCTCGTGGTTCCATACCCTTCGATAACCTTTCTCTCGTGAGACAACGCTTTGAATCCACATTCGGCGTTCTTTTGCCGCGGCACCCGCGACGACGCGATGCGGACCCCGAACCGTGCGGCCGGTTGGACGCGGCCGCTGTGCCCGTCCACACTTCGGGATACATACTATACCGCATCCGGCCTCTCATGGGTAGGCGGACTTCGCAGTCGAGGCGCACCTTGTTTTCATCGGATCAAACGCCGCGAAATGTTGAGCCGCAATCGGCCCCGGGGGCGTCTCTCGGGCGAGACCGATTGCCCAAGCGTTACCGACGTCGAGGCACGCCGGAAATTACTCTCTGCGTTGGACTGCCCCCTTCGCTATCAGCACTGAAAAGGGGTTTTCGGGCCGCCGGGAGCGGATTCCGTTATTGCAGCCAGGATGAGGCCATCAGCGCCAAGTCCAAGAAATTCACGATGCAGTCGCCGGTCAGGTCGGCCGCCAACGAGCATTGGATGATGCTGAACGCCTCAACGCTGACGCCGTGCACGCCCGGGCGCGTCGTGCTGGAGACGCGGACAAAACACCGATCCGAATCCGCCGCCGGAACGAGCCACCGGTACTGCCCGCTGTTGCCGACGTTGGGAGGATAGACCGCCGACCATGTGTAGCCGTTGTCCACGGAGAACTCGACGCGGACGGGCTCGACGACCCCCTCGCTGTCCCATCGAATCGTGGCGAAGTCCCCGGTCGCCAGAACATCGAGGCCGTCGGGCGAGAGCACCGAAATCGCCCCCGAAACAGGCTCGACCATCCGGAGATCTTTGAAGTCCTGAACGCCCCAGCGATTGGGAGCGCCGAAAGTGCTGAAATCCGCGCCGTCGTCGTAATCGTTCGAGTTCGGCGTGACAGACGCGCTGGGAGTGCCCTCCAACCGGGCCACCTCGGTTGCGGAAACGCCGCTGGCGGGGCTCACACCCTCCCCCGCCGGTCCGTACACAATCGCACCCAGGGCGTCCCGGATGCGCAACTGCCAGCCATTACTGCTGACGGGAAACGACGACGCTTCGATGTAGACCCCATCGGCATCGTCGTTGGCGCGAACGTTGATCCACCAGTCGCCGGCGGCCGGATCGTAGCTCACGTCGCTCGGAACGTCTTCGGCGACGGTAATGATTGTGCCGCTCCGCAGGTCCGACCACAACGGGTCATCCGTCAAATCAAGCGTCTCATCGAGAGTGCCGTTATTGTAGATATCCAGGTGCCAGCTACGCATATCCAGATGGTCTCTGATCACCACGAGCTCGAACCAGTCGCCACCGTTTCCCTCGACACGACCGAAATACGAGTCCGACGCCCGGCCTCCATCCTCGTCCGCTGCCCCGTCCCCACCGTTGACGAAATTCGTGCCGCTCACGGCGTTGTATTCGTTCAAAATGACATCGGCTCCGTGCACGCTCGCCGACACCGCAAGCATCGCCGCCAGGGCAACCCGCATCGCGGTCAAACGCATGTGACACCTTCCTTCCGTATGTGAGTTTTTCCGATGGTACTCTGTGCCAAGGCAGATTTGCGGCTCATCGCCGCGTCGCTAACGTATCCGACATCGGCTCGGTCCGGGCCACCGGCAAATCGCCCGTGCCGGCCTCCCACATCCCGTCCGGCCGCACCTGAAGAACGCCCGTGTCACGATAGAAGTTCAACGTGGCAACGGCGTAATCGATGAGAGCGTCGGTCGCGGCGTTCCGCGCGTCGTACAGATCTTCCTGAGCATTGAGCACGCGCCGACTGTCCACGCGCGCGTACGTGAGCAACTGCGACGTCCGTGCGATCCGCGTCCGCGCCGTCGCCAGACTCTCGGAGAGGACTCTATACCTCTCGCCCGCCTCCTCGAGCTTGCGGTAGGCCTCCCGCACTTCCAGCCGCACCGTGTCGGCCGCCAGATCGTAGTCACGCCGACGCTGATTCAGGAAAATCAGCGATTTGCGATAGGCGGTTTGCTCGGCGACACGATCGAGCGGCGAATCCCAAACCGGTCCCACCGTGACCGTCCCATCACCATGCGAATCCACCTCGACCGTCCCCTCTACATCCAGACCCGCCTGCAAATCGTCGGCCGCCACGTACACCGCTCGCTGCGCGTCGAGAACCTCGTCGGCGCGGTTGGCCATATCCAGGCGCCGGCGCAGAGCCGACTCGATCGCCTCGTCAATTACGATCTCCGGCTCGGGAATGCCGTGCTCCTTCAGCGCCGCCAACACGCTCGTGTCGAGGCGAAACTCCGTCGTCGGCGCAATGGCCAGCGTCATCTTGAATTGATCGAGAAACCGCTCGTACTCTCGCCGTGCCAGAATCAGCACGTCGCGAGCACGCAGCTCTTCCTGGGCAAGCCGATCCACTTCCAGCTTAGGGAGCCGACCCGCGTCTGCGAGCTTCGCCACATCATCATGCAATCCCGTCAGAGCGGCGAGGTGGTCGCGCGTGATCTCAATAGCATCGTACAACTCGAGGGCCTGGAAATACTGCGTCGCCACCGCCACGACAAAGGACTTGCGAAACCGGTTGAACGTACGGATTTCGTAGAGCGTGTTTCGCTCGGCCTGGGTCAGATTCTCCAGAACCACCGCTCGGTCGCTGCCCCGAAGCAGAGGCTGAGCCACGGAGGCGGTGAAGACCGAAGCCAGCCCATTGTCGCCGGCGCCCATCAGAACCGCCAGCCAGCGGGCCCCGATCGCGCTGCTGATCTGCGTGCCGGTCGCCAGAAGTCGATTGAAGCCGACATTCGCCTCGGCCGCCACGGATTCGTCGCGACCGTTGTTGCTATAGAAGAGGCTTCCGCCGCCGAAAAGCTGATTCTCGAAATCGTGGCGCACCAGCCGCAGGTCCAACGCCGTGCTGTAGAGCGTCTCCTTTTGGCTCTGGTACTCGCGGTTGCGCGCCGTTGCCAGGGCCATCGCCTGCGGAAACGTCAGCATGCCCGAAGCGGGGATCGTCGTCTCAGGCGGGATATCGTTTGGAGACGCCGCCGTGTCACTGATCCGGTAGTTCGCCTTGGAGCCAAACTCAGGATCCCATTTCTCGTCCAGGATGGTGTAGACGCGTTCGTCGGCGTCCTGCTTGTAATTCTTCGGACCGCATCCGGCCAAAGCGATTAGACCGGCGACGCACAAGACGACGAGCGCCTGCCCTTTTCGCTTATAGGATGCATCCGTCATTTTTACGCGTCTCCGCTTCTGTATTCCCACCAAAACCGGGTCGGACGAGGGCGTCAGACTACAGCCCCCTGATCCCGACAATCTCGCCCGGGATCACACTCAGCCCCTGCGGGACACCAATCACCACGGCACGACCCCATTGGGGGATGGTGGGATTTCGCCACAAGCGCTGCGGCATCAGCTCTATCGTGGGACCGATCGACACGATGTTCGACTGGGCCAGTTGCGCCGGTGTCGTAGCTTTGACCAATTGGACCTTCATTTGACCTTTGAGAGCCCCGATCTGCTGCTCGCTGGCATAGGCGACGATTTCACCCGGTTCCTTCTCCGCCACCGCCAGAATGGGCTCGCCGGCAGTCACGACCTCACCGGCGCGCCGCATGACGTGCTCGCCCGGCCGGCGCTGCAGCGCCTCGTTCGCCTGCACGTACAGCGGGATGATGACTCCGTCAATCGGCGCTGTCAACTCGACGGCCCCACGAGATTCCAGAGCCTTGAGCTGCTTGAGCAAACCCTTCATCACCTCTTCCTGAACCTCAATCTCCTTGCGAATCACTTCCAACGCATGGTCCACCGAGGGACGGGCCACTTCCTGCTGCAAAAATTCCTCCCACCGCTTCCTCGCCTCGTCCAGAGTGACCCTGGCCTGAGCCAGCAGCGCCTCGTTATCTGCGATTTTCGCCGCCAGACTGTCGTGCTGAACCTTGACCTTTTCCAGCTCATAGGGAGCAAGCGCCTCGTCGGCCACGAGCTTGTCGAGAATCTTGACCTCCATCGCCAGATCGTGCACGAGAATTCGGTCGGCGGCAATGGCCGCCTGCAATTCGAGAATCCGCAGCCGGGCGTTGTCGACGTCGACCGAAAAACGCCGCAGGTCACCCACGCGGTTCATCTCCAGGTTGGCGGCATCGGCCTCCATGAGATCCTGCGTCGGAACAAGCTGGGCCACCAGGTGCTGGATCTCGGCCGTGGCCGTGGCCAGTTGAGCCTCAAGCTGTGACTTGAGGGTCTGCTCGTTGTCCAGGATCGTATCCACGACGGCCAGTGTCTGCCCGGCCTGCACGGGCTCGAAGAGTTCAACGCGAACCTCCTTGATCCGACCCGCACTGCTGACGGCGACCTGCCGAACCTCGCCTTGGGCGATCCCGACGACCTCAAAACGCTGGGCCTGACGCTGAAACAATCCGACAACGCCTCCCAGGGCCACCAGCCATACCACCACCGGCACCAAATGATGCAGCAAGTACCGTTTCATCGTGTGACTTTTTCTGGAGGATTTCTTCTTCATTACGCGGCCTATACCTCGAGCAACTTTTCCTGCATCGTCAGGCTGATATTCTCGATTCCTTCAACCTTCTCCAGCGCCGAGATAAACTCTTCGTTGCGGGTGATGTTGCGAATCATCAACTGGTAGGCGTATTCAGCGGGGCCGCCGAATCCCGTATCCTGCACCGAGATCAACGAGAAGTTCCCGCAGAAACGCCGCAGAATGCCGGGCACCGGATGCTCGGGGCCGATCGCCCCCCGCAAGCTGAAACGCAGGAAGCCGTTGTGAGGTTCATGGGAACCGAAGTTCGTAACGTATAGGTAGATCGCAATCAAGCTGAGAAGGATCGTTCCCACGACCGCGGTGGCATAACGATGCGAGCCTGCCGCCATGCCAACAACCAGGGCGCAGAAAATGAACGCGATATCCCGCGTATCCTTCATCACGTTTCGAAAACGGATGATCGCCAGGGCGCCCATCAGGCCGACGGCGGTGATGATGTTGTTGCCGATCACCGCCATCACCATGGCCACCACCACGGTGATCAGGATCAGAGACTGCACGTAGGAGCGGGAATACGACAGCCCGCTGTGCGTAAAGTAGTACACCCAGGCCAGAAGCTGCCCCAATACGAAGGCCAGCAAGAGCGAGAGAAGAACGCTCTCCGGACTGAATCCGCCCGCCCCGATCGGCGTCTCATCAATCAATTGCCACAGCTTATCCATACTGCACCGTCCTCGCGACGGGCGCGCAAAACCCCAGCCCGCACGCCTGTTCAATGGACGTGGCGTACTTCGAGATCGAACGTTGGTCCAGGTTGAAATGCGCCGCCATCCGGGCGAGCCACTCGGGGTATCGCCCGGTAAACTTGATCTCCAGAATCACGTACCCCCGGGTCACCGAGTTGTGCTGCCATCCGGACCCGCCGAGACGGACCTGCGGTTCGCACGTCACCTTGTAACAAAGCTGACGGTCAAAAGTCACGCGGACCCGGTTCTCGGAGGTGTTCTCGAACGCCTGCCTCATGTAGCGAATGAGGATCATGGGACCGGCGTGAATGCTGGCGGTATAGAGTTGAAACTGATTCAAAGCCGCCTCATCCGTGGAATAGCCCTGCGGCGGCAGCGACCTGCCGCTGAGCAGAACCGGGACATCCCGGTCCGTCACGCGGGCGCGGCTCTTGACAATCACGCGATTGATTCGCCGTTTGATCTCGAAAAAGCGCGGGTATTCAGGCTCGTCGGTGTAACTGCGAATCCGCAGCTTGAAGCGGTTCTTCACGCCGGTGAGCGTTTCCCGACACAAATGCAGATCGGGCGAATCCAGGTATAGACTCACAATCGGATACATGCCCCCTCGCTGCAACTTCGAATAGCGGTCCGGCGGCAAAAACGGCCGGATGTAATGATCGATCGCCGCCGCCGCCGATTCGGTGATGAGATACTTCAACTCGAACCGGCAGGCCAGCATCCGATCCACCGTCTTCTTCGGCTTTCGCTCCGGACGGATCTTTTGCGCCTCCTTCTTTGCCGAAGGCACATATCCTGCCTGATGTCTCACAGGGCCCGCTGATATGCCGACCTTCCTGGTCAATTCGCTCGGCACTGCAGGGCTTCGAGATTCCAAGTTTTCAGCACTCCTTTCACTACGTCCTCTTTGCCCCTCTTCACAGACGCAGCCAATAGATAACGCCACGCTGGCGATTGTGTTCCCTCACTCCCCATATCTCACACTGGATGTGGCTGCTCCCACACAACTCTTTTGTCTATTTTAACAAAAAGTATCCCCACCAGTCAATAGTCTATCAGGTTTCCGTCAGGGACCGTGATTCCTCCCCCCTTTGCGTCCGGTAACCAACGACGTACCCTGGTTTACAAACATTAGGCGGGCCCGTCAAGCCCTACTCACCGCCACCGGCACAGCTCAAGCGCCATTGGCCCCTGGAGACGCCATCGATCCCTGCCAGTTGGCCGGATCGTTGCCGTAGGCGCTGGAGTCGATGCGCGTCAGGGACGAGCCCTGGCCGTCGCCCTCGGTGGGCCAGGGATCGGCGCCGGCGGGGAAATCCCCGCCGCGAGAGCCGTCGCTGTAGACGACGCGGTCGACGCGGAGCCAGTGACGTGTGCCGTCGTCTTCCTCGTCGCCCGGCTTGCTGAGCTGGATCTTCTCGCTGCCGTTGGACAGGCTGCCCGCGCCCCAGGCCAGAACCTGGACGTTGGCCGGCACGGCGTATGCAGCGGCGAGCAAATCCGCGTCTTTGGCTAAGATGAGGTATTCGCCCGGCGTGAGCGTCACGGGCGGGTCGGCGGGGAAGAAAAATTCGATGCCCGGATCGTCGGGGTCGTCGGTGAAGCGCCACGGGGCGTCGCGGATTGCATCGTACAAAGTCACGGGGGCGTCGCTGATGTTGAGCAATTCGACGTATTCGGCGTCGGCCACGTCGGCCGGGTGGTACATGATCTCGGTGATAACGACGGGGCCGACCTGCGGGGCCGCGTTGGCGGCGCCGGGCGTTGGCGCGCTCAGGGCGACGAAATTGTACGTGCCCGTGCTCTTGAGATAGCGACCGAGCGTTACGCCCGGATCGGAGGCGTCGAAGCACTCCTGCTCGCTGTAGCCGGTCAGCTCGCCCTGGGCGCCGGAATGGAGATACACGGTCTCGCCGTCGCGGCTCAGGGCGAAACGCTCGTGACAGCCGGGATCGTTGCGATTGCCGAAATGATGGTCCTGGTCGAAGACGAGATAGCCGCTTGCGGGAAGCACGGTGCCGGTGGCGATTTCGTACTTCGTCAGGAGGTCGGCGTCGTCGCTGAGGAACCAGCCGCCGACATCGATGGGTTGATTCGTGGTGTTGTGCAGTTCGATCCAGTCGGGCTCGCCCCCGACGGAATTGGCCAACAACTCGTTGATGACCACGCTGCCAAGTTCGGGAACCTCGCCGGTATCGTCATAGCCGGGCGAGCCGCCGACGTAGGCGCTGGGTCGCCAGGCGCGTTTGCTGTCGAGGCCGTTCGGATCGGTAGCCGGGTCCTTGACCGTCAGTGAGAAGCCGAGCCCATCGGTAATGTCGAACCAGCCGTCCTCGAAGCGGAAGTCGTGAATCACCGCGCCGACGGCGTCGCGCAGCTCGATGCGCTCGCCTGCATTGTTGAGACTGCCGTCGTACTGGCCGGCGATATTAAAGCCGGCCCCGTATTTGCCCTCGAAGGCGGTAACATTCCTGACGACGAGACAATAATCCCCCGGCGCCAGCTCGAAGCTTCCGAATGTGAAATCGATGCCGTTGGTGAACTTCACCAGATTGAGATCGATCGTTTCGCCGCCGATATTGGTCAGCTCGACGTACTCGGTATTCGGATCGTCGGGACTGCCGGTATCGGCGGGATGATACATCACTTCGCTGATCCGCAGACTCTGAGCCACCGGTCCCACCGCGAAGACGGCCTCATTCAACGCACTCCACGTGGCGCCGCTCAGCGCCCGGGCCTTGACGTGGGCGCTTCTGTGCAACACGACAGGACCGGTGTATTCGATCGCCGTGGGGGAAACGCCGCTCTCAACAGCGCCGGCGGGACTCGTGCTCGATACCAGTTCGACGGAGATCAGGAAATCCGAACTGGTAGTCGAAGCGTTCAACCCGTGAATGGCGAGAACGTTCTGTCCCGCTCGCAGTTTGTCCAAATGACCGGTGATATCGAACAAATCGAAATTCACCGCGTCACTATCGGAATGGGTCGAGCTCGCCGACGAGTTCCATGCCGGCGTCCCCCCGAATCGGGCCCGCTGCACCTCAGCGCCGTTGAGATAGGCGATGAAGCCGTCGTCGTAGCGAACCTTCAAGGTGAGATTCGACAGGGAATCGAGATCATCGGCCGAGAGACTGAACGGGATGCGGATGCAGCAGGTGGCGTTGACGCCGTACATCCGGCCCTGAACGTCGATGTCGAAGAACGCCCCGTATCCAGAGCTGCGTTCGTAGCCGACGCCTCCGGTGCCACTGCTCCAGGCCGAGTCATCGAAATTCGAGCCTCCCCGCCACGCGTCGCCGACCGGGCCGTCGGGGACAAACACGCGTTTGGCGGCTTTCTCCGGCACCAGCACGTTCTCCGGTCCCGGCTCGGGCGCCGAGCCCGGAACCCGGGGATCGCTGCCGTCAACGGTAAACCAGATCTTGCCGCCCGCGCCGGACATGGAGAGCGTCGCATCGGCCGGGACCGGGCCACCGTGCCGGTACGAACCGTTGACGGCGAAACGCGGCGCATTGACACTCGGATAGAAGCCCCGCGATCTGAACTGATCGAGCGCAATGTCCGTGCGGGACGGGAAGTATTCGTTAAGGAGCCAGTTCTTCTGTGGAATCCAGAATTCGTTCCGCGTATAGAGATAGTACGGCCCGGAGCTGTAGGAATGCATGTCGCGACGGTAATCGCCCCAGCGGGCCGATTCGGCGACGACGGCCAGCTCGATCTCGTCGGCGCGTTTGCGCCAGCGCTCGGCGTTGCGTTGCGGCGTGAGCGACCCGCCGTTGAACAGATGCTTGTGGACCCGGTCGCCGAAGCGCACGCGGAATTCCTCCATGTCGTCCAGATAGCGCAGCATCCCGGTCGGATCGTCGGACGGCCGCGTACCGTTCTGGTGGAGGCTCACCATAACCTGCTCGCCGTCCCAGCTATAGAAGCGCCAGGGTCGGCGCTGCGCCCCCCCGCCGGCGGCCCGCCAGTTGCCGTTGCCTTTCAGGTCCGTGTTGCCCGCGAAAAGGTTCAGCAACGTCCAGTCGATGAAGTTGTCGACGTCGATCGTTTCGCGGATGCGCGGCCAGTCGCGCGTGGCGACGATACTCTTGGCCTCCTGCCAGGCCCGTCCCGTCCCGTCGGTGGGCGAGCCGCCGTTGATGGCGTCGATATCCTCTTCCTCACCGCCGTTGTAGGCAGCGTAGTGGGCGGCGACGGGACGCTCCTGCAGATCGTAGAGTCCCCAGTAGATGCCGTTTATATACAGATGCACGAAGTAGCCCCGCCCGGCGTCGGCCTGGCCCATCTCCAGCAGCGAATCGCGCATCCACTGGTCGCGGATATATTGCGTGCGTTCGCGCTGATCGCGAGCCCAGTGGGTCCACGTGTTGTTGAAGCCGCCGCGAAACTGAAAGGAATCGAATCGCTCGACGGGTCCGTCGTCAAACAGGGGAAACTCCAACCGGGCCGGTCCGTATCTGCTGCGGAAGCGCAATCCCAGACTGTGTTTGGGACATTTCTGCGGTTTGCGGTTCTCTCCACCCTGAATACGAACGCCGCAATTGACCTGAAACTCCTTGTCGCCGTCCGGGGTGAACATCTCCACGGAGACGGGCCGCTCCCAACCCTGACCGCCGGTGCTGGGATGTCCCGTGTAGATGTAGATGCCGCCGCTCTCGGCGTCGTTGGTACGGTTGAAAAGGTAGTTTCTGGTTGTGACAAGGGACACGGTGGGGATGGCAAGCAGCGCGTCGTCCATGAGATCGGCGTACTCGGGATCGTTGTAGACCTGCGGGTCCATCTCGTAATCGGCCGGCAGGCTGCCGTACCACTGGCTCGGATACCCCTCGGCAAAAACCTCGGACTGGCTTCGGGTAATCACGTCGTCGAGAAAGATGTAGGTGTGGGTGTCCACGTCGCCGGGCATCCAGCCGGGCCTGACCGCGACGGCGCGCAGGCACGTCGTTTGCGCGATGTGAATGGGCCCCATGTAGATCTTCCCCGTGGTGAAGCGACTGCCGGGCACGTACGGCAGACTGCCATCCGTAGAGTAATAAATGATAGCCCCCGGCGTCTCGCAGGTGATGACGACATCGAACGGTTCGTCGTAGAAGCCGCGGTCGTGGCTGAATTTCGTATCGGCCACGGCCCCTTCGTACGCCCCGGCGTTGGGCCCGCCCGGCGTCGGGAAGACCATATACCGCCAGGGGCCCGAGCCGTCCGGAAAGCGACCGTAGGAGATGTCACCCACCTGACCTGCGAACGCCACGCTGTCGATCAACGACACTCCATCGGTGCCAAACAGTGCGATCTCGTCACCGCCGGCATCCAGCTCGAAAGCCGCGTGAAAGCCGGCTTCGGTCGTGTCGTTGTCGGCCCATACCAGGAAGAAACCGCCGGCGGGAATCGTCGTGAGCGCGGGATTGTCACCGGGAATCCGCCAGCGCGTGGGATCGGAAAGGCTGTCGGTCAGATACATCCCGCCCACGTCGATGGGCTCGTCGCCAACGTTGTGAATCTCGATCCAATCGTCGAATTCGTACTGCGGGTCC
>Ga0272441_10005634_pt1 | contig 21581 bp, 14 predicted proteins | sample SSMProp6N_FD_193582 | JGI IMG/M metagenome (GOLD analysis project Ga0272441, IMG submission 193582) | Marine sediment archaeal communities from Little Sippewissett salt marsh, Falmouth, MA, United States - SSM-Prop-6N | ecosystem: Environmental > Aquatic > Marine > Wetlands > Sediment ... | reverse complement strand
CACGGGCAAGAAAAGTTCCATCACCAAACAGGGTCGCAACAAGGTTAAAATTAAAGAGGCCTACAAGGCCCCAGTTGAGACCGCCAATGATCAACACCATTAACGCTGTCATTATTATTAGTTTTTTTAACATTTTCATTCATCTTTCATTAAAGGTTCTTTTCCAGACGTTACATCTCACACAATTGAACGTAAAAAAACCTTTATGGTTGTGGTGTTCCGCGTCCCGTCTGCGTTACGTTGTTTAGACATGGACGCACATAGCCGACAAGAGTCTCCCCTGTGCGTGAAAAAAGCACGCGGGGGGAGACATATCTTCTCTCTTCTCTCTCAACAGTGCGGAGATGCTGAGTCGTGCAGGCATTATTTCGCCTGAGCTGTTTGTTGGTTCGTTCTGATCAGAACTTCCACTCGCCCATCGCGCCGCAGCCCGGTATCGCCGAACGCGCCGCTCTTGATGCTGGAAATCGGTACGCCCGCCGCGATCAGAGCGTTACGAACGGCGTTGCCACGACGCGTGGCCAAGTCGAGTTTGCGTTTATCAATGTTGTTGGGATTCAGAGAACTATCGATACCAACTTGCAGTGACTTGTTCTGCTTAATGTAGGCCGCAATGTTGGTCACCTTGCACGTGTCGGCAGGGTGTATGTCGATCCTGTTGGCATCAAACCAGAAGTCCTGGTAGGTGGTCCAGCGATCGATTGGGCCGAATTGTGCCTGCGATAACAGGTCCGTTTTGATCAGAATTTCCACTCGCCCATTGCGGCGGAGATTCTCGTCGCCGAAACTGCCGTCGCTAATCCTGTAGGACGACACCCCGGCCGCGATCAGTGAGTCACGAATGGCTTTAATGCGGCGGTCGCGCAGATCTTGGTCTCGCCCCACTGTTGGTTGCGGATTCATAGAGCCATCGATCCCCAGTTGAAGGGACGGGTTTTTCTTCATGTAGGCCGCGATCTCCGCCACTTTGTACGTGTCGGCATTGTGGATTACGGCCTTGGTGGGATCGAACCAGAAATCCCGGTAGGAGATCCAGTGTTCAACCACACCGGGCACACCTTGGGGACCGGTCTGCCCGATTGGGCCTTGAAGGCCTGTGGGGCCAGTAGCGCCGGGTACGCCGGCGACGCCGGCAGTTGTGCTGCCTTGATCACCGGTCAGTCCGCGTTCGCCTCGTTCACCGGATGGGCCGGTACGACCGGCGGGGCCGGAAGGGCCAACCAAGATTGGGCCTCTGGCCCCAGTATCTCCGGTGGGACCTTGTTCACCTGTGCGTCCGGTGGGGCCGACCGGGCCGGCATATCCGTCCTCGCTAGCGCCTTGAACGCCCGTTAGTCCGGTAGGGCCTTGAGGGCCTTGGTCACCGGCAGGGCCGGCTAAGCCGGAGGGACCGACCGCCAAGTAACCAGTAGGCCCACGGGCACCCATGCGTCCTTGCTCACCCATCTTGCCCATCGAACCTTCTGGACCGCGCGGACCAGCCATAGCGTAGCCTGGGGCACCGGTCTGCCCGGTTAGTCCTTGCTCACCCTTGGCCCCGGCAGGGCCATCAGGTCCGCGAGGACCGACAAAATCGGCCTGCTGATTCTGGCAGGAGGGTTGTGTGTTGTAATTTTGTGCTGTGCGTTGTGGTTGGGTACAGTTGCAACCTGCAGCGAACAGTAAGACCGCCAAAAACAATATAAATATGTTTGTCTTCATCGTTTTTCCCTTTGTATTGGTTGTGAACTACATCTACTGTTGGTGTACCGCGAACGCCGCGTCACCTTTTTGAACTTCTATTACATTCTCATTCGGGTCGACATCGTCCACCTCCTTTCCGGCTTTTTTCCAAGCGGAGTCATGGCCGCGCCGTGTGTGATCGCCAAAGTATCCTCACTTCGGACGACCGTCGCCGTTTGGAGCGTATGGCCCGTCCGCCGCTGCCGGAAGGCGCTGGCCGCCTGGGTCGCATGCTGCGCCATCGTTTGCCTGATCCCTGGCATGGGGTGCATCCTCAAGTATTGCTGTTTTCCCGCGTCACGCCGCGGGCACAAAAAAAAACCGACATGGCTGAACGCCCAAAGGCGCTAAACCATGTCGGCTTACTCTTTAACAGACCTCCCGCTAAATCCGGGCTGCCCTTAATCTAGTCATCCAACTATATCTACTTATAAATTTTTACTGAAGGCCGATTTTAATCGACATTCCATAGCTATACATTATAATGCATAGATCGTATATTTCAAGTTAATTATCGGAACATTGTGGTTTTCGTTGAAATAATGGTAGGTCCAGGCTATAATAAACTTGCATGGTGTGCCCAATCGATCGATCGACTCCTTACTTTTTACAACATGCAATACTACAGGTTGCGAATGCCACATAACATCTTAATTAAAAGGCAGTTAAGTTGTCCGCGAACCTCTGAAAAAAATTGAAAAATACCAGGGTTCGATCTTTTATCACAGGCAGTATATCATCGGTGTGGGCTTACGATCGAAAATTTTTGCCTATTCGAGATTTTTATGAAAACACAGGGAGAAATTGAAGCCGCCGTCAGCGAAGGCGTCAGCCGCTTTGAACAGGAATACATGGGCCGGGGCCCCAAGGACATCCGCGTTTACCTGATCGGCGACTTCCTGGTGGTCAGGCTCCAGGGCGTCTTGACCGCCGCAGAACAACACCTGGTCAAGTCCCTTCCCTCCGATAAAGGCCGCGACCTGCTTAAACAGGTTCGAATCCATCTGATTGAAACGGCTCGGCCGATTATGGAAACGATGATTCAGGAGATTACCGGCGTCAAGGTCGTCAGCCTGCATCACGACATCAGCACTCTGACCGGAGAAGAAGTCATTCTTTTCACCTTGGCTGGCTCTCCTCTTTTCCGCGAGTTAAAGAAGGGCGGAGGTTCCGCCTCGCATCAAACGCTGAATGTGGAAAAACCGTGGATATATAAAACATCAGGAGAATCTGATTCATAAAGCAATTAACTCCTTGCGACTCTATTTAATCAATCCCTCCAATCCGCTTGTCAGCCTCATCAACGTCAAGGAAAGCCGTTGGAACCGTTACCGCGTGTGGAAACCGCTGAGTCTTATGATACTGGCGGGCCTGACCCCGCCGGATTGGGACATCACGATCGTGGACGAGAACCGCGGCGCGCTTCTGAAGACAACCGATCAGGAAGCGTTCAAACTTACCCGAGGCCTCGGCGCGCGAAATCACGCCGCGGCAGGGATCACTGCTGTCACCAGAACCACCGCCGTGACGGTAATCGAGTCCACAGGCAACGTCATGGTTTCAGGGGAGACCAGGCGATTCTGGAGGTGGAGAAGATCAGGTTGGGCGGGCCGGATTAATGTTATACACAATGTGCTGGGAATTGGACTTCGGTCTCTCAGTGTGGCTGTCTCATTGGTTCCGGACGTGAAGAATGCTATAAGGAATTTAGATTCAAAGTATCTTATCGTTAGGACAAATGAAAGGTCTCAAATATGAGTAAGAGTGAGAAGAACAAAATAAAGGGACTGGAACTGGCCGCTCGTTTAACAGGCATATTAACCCATGCGGATAGAAATAGTTGGAAGCCTCCGGTTAAGGAACGGGACAAAGCCCAGCGACTATTGTTATATCTTGCAGGTCAGCAGGCTCTCCACTATCCATATAACAGAGAGATCGGCACCTTCATCGTGCAGTCCATCCTCGATACCAGTGAGCGACTAACCCGAGACATCGAAGCTCTCTCTATGGATTCTCTTCTGAGAAAAATCCTGCAAGGCATGCAGGCGGTTTGTCGAAAGTTTCTGGATGAGAATCAATCCCCCAGTGCAGGTTATGGGTGGCCGTACGAGGCTCAACTCTACTGCACCTTGGGAGAGTTGCGAGCCTTATTAGGAATCCATATCGCTCGGATTGCTTTCACCTATGATCTGGATGTGGATGCATGTTTGGAAGATATACTGCCTCCTGAGCCTGAACCAGAGCCTGACATAAGCCGCAAAACGAACTCGGGAAATTTAGATGGGACCTAACAGATCACTGCAACGAATCCCATGCTGAGGGGGCATTACAGATATGATTGATGTAAAGGGCGGCAACAAGAAAATGTGTCAACTGACTGGGCATACCTAATGTGAGATAACTTGGAGGTTTTAATTGGCCGTCCGCAGTAAACTATTGGACCGTGCCAGGAAGGCAAGTTCGCTGGCACTTAATTCGATTGCCGTTGAAATACCGTTGAAGGTAAATTCCTAGAGCATAAATCAGAGAGCACGATACTCATAAATGTTTTTACGATAAGTAGTTTTATCGTTGCTGGCACAGGTCTTCAATAATTTTTCATCAGACTCTTTAATCCAACGCGCATTTTCAACCAGCTTTTTTGCATTTTATGCATGATTTTGAGGTAGATACCATCCGGTGCATTGATCCAACTGGTAAGATTGTTGAAAATCAGCATGAAATCGTTAATGTTTAAAGTATAAGAGCTTACGATGTAAGGTTGAATATGGGAATTTCATTTACCCAGGCCATACGAATAGGATTGTTGCTAGTTTTTGCGGCAACTCGTAAGACTCAAGTCAGTTAATATTGAATTTTCTTTTCTCCCCTACAAAATAGACGAATGAAAGACTGATTGCTGAGTGTGCTTTTTTAACGCTTACCCATCTTCGGGCAATATCCCGTGCGACCGATTACCTTGAGAAGCTAATAGCTGCCTCCTATACTCAGTTCACAATATCGGATCGGATGCGTCGTTTCAAATGAATGCCATGAGATTGGTGTTAATTTGGATTATTCATAATCCCAATTATTCCAATACTTTATGAAAAGTGTTCGGAAAAGCGGCAAATACTTCTTGCATAATACAAATTATATTGTATTTTGCAAACATGATAAAAAGAGATCTAACACAAATGGTTAAACATCGCCTCGGAAAATATCCTGCTGTCAGCTTGGTTGGGCCACGTCAGTGCGGTAAAACAACTCTGGCAAAATCCTTGAAAGGTATATATTTCGACCTGGAATCGGAATCTGACCGCATTAAACTCGATGCTCAATGGTCAAATATAATTAATTCTGATAAACTAATTATACTTGATGAAGCACAAACCGTACCGGAGATTTTCCCCCGCTTGCGTTCCGCCATTGATAAACAACGTAAAAAGATGGGGCGTTTTATGATACTGGGTTCGGTTTCCCCGGCGCTTATGCGGCAGGTATCTGAATCACTAGCCGGACGGCTGGGACTTGTTGAACTCACTCCGTTTATACTTCATGAATTACCCAAAAGGCCGATAGATGATCTTTGGCTCTACGGTGGTTATCCTGACGGCGGCATTCTTGATTCCAGCCAATATTTTTACTGGCAGAATGACTATATAACTTTACTAGCCCAGCGTGATCTACCGCAGTGGGGGTTGCCCGCCAAGCCGATAACCATACAAAGGCTTTTAAAAATGATAGCTGCTGTGCATGGTCAGAACTGGAACGCCTCTCAGATAGGTTCAAGTATCGGGTTGAATTACCAAACCGTCAACAGTTATCTGGAATATATTCAGGGCTGTTTTATTATTAGGCTGCTGGAACCTTATGCCATTAATATTTCCAAACGTATCCGGAAATCACCTAAAATATACTGGCGGGACAGCGGATTGCTGCATGCCCTGATGCAGGTTCGGAGTATAGATAACCTGTTCAGCCAACCTTGGGTTGGCGCTAGTTGGGAAGGTTTCGTTATTGAACAGATTATCAATAATCTTAAGGCATCCGACAGGGTGTTCAATCCGTATTATTTGAGAACATCAGACAAGTACGAAATTGACCTGATACTGGATTTTGGGGGCAGTCTTTACGCTATAGAAATCAAATTGACAAGTTCGCCTGATTCCGATGATGTTACTCGTTTTCGGAAAGCGGCTGAACTGATAAAAGCGCAGCGTTGCCTTCTAATATCGAGGACACAAGATTATATTACTTATGACAATTTCGTCTCTGCGAATATCCAACAGGCATTAAAGTTTTTACTTGCTGATGTCAGGTAACAGTTTAAATCTATTCAATTTTCACGGAAGATCATAAGAGGCGTATCTTAATGCGCAACTTATATTTTACCTGCAGCCAAAACACAGATCACTTCTTTTTGTGACCTTATATTGCAATAAATGTCAAGCTAATATGAGCCTGTGCCAGCATCGGAAAGGAGGGTATTATGAGAAAGCTGGTAAGGCTATGGAAAAGACCAACTCATGATGGTCAAAAGTATACGTACTATCTGATCTATTACGATCTTGATGGACGTAGGAAACAAAAGGCGCTGGGACACACTGACAAACGCAAGGCGGAGAAGCAGTGCACTCAACTGGCCAGAGAACTGCGAATGGGCCGTACTGAGGTCATCTCCCTCAGGCTGAGTGAGTTTTTAGAAGACAGTTTGAGCCGCACCCGAGGGCAGATCAGAGAAAACACCTATCTTGAGTACAGTGCGGCAATGAAGCAATTCATTCAAGTGGTTGGCAATATCGATTACGATTACATTCAGAAGCTGCGGCAAAAAGGCAAGTGGAGTCAGCGAAGAGGGCTTTGTCCTGCGACTAATTTCCGGTACCAGTTCAAAGTTATCATGAAGAAAGCAGGTATCGAAAAGGGTGAGTTCAACGACCTAAGACGTACTTGTTTGACAAACTGGCTAGCCAATGGGCTCAGCGAATTCGATGTGATGACCATGGCAGGGCATGCTTCGTTTGAGACCACACGACGTTTCTATTTGACTTTTCGTAGTGATCTATTAGATCGTGCCAGGAAGGCAAGTTCGTTGGGTGGTGTAGGCCGAGGTATTACACCTCGGCCCCAACCCCAAACCGGACATGCAAGTTTCCAAGTAATGGTCCTTGCATGTCTCTCAAGTTTTGCCACAACTCATAAATTTTACCTTGTTATGGCTGATGATTTAGTTCACAGTGCTAGGGTTGCAATTGCCTAGAACTTCTGTCATAAAGTGGTGCAAAATGGTGCAGGCGTTTTTTAAGCCTGAAAAATGGTTGACAGCACCTACAGGAAGTTACTATATTACAAGGAGTTAGATTAAAAGCGCCCGTAGCTCAGCCAGGATAGAGCACCGGTTTCCTAAACCGGGGGTCGCAGGTTCGAGTCCTGCCGGGCGCAGTTAACTGTTATGCGATAAAATAATAATTGGAAAGGGAGATGACTGTGAGATGTAAGAAGATTACCTGCTTTGTGATTTTTATGCTTATTGTTTGGTTGGCTCCGTTGCAGATGTCTCTCTGGGCGGCGGAGGGAATTGAGCGGCCAGATAATATCCTTTGGCAGATAGGTAAGGCTGACAACAGCGCCGCGGAGTTGGCCTTAGGCGGATCCAAGGGCAGCCAATACACTGATCACTTTCCCCTGGATACCGTATATGTTGTGGGCAGATCTAAACCAGCAAAGGATTGGCCCTATATGCAACCAGGGCCGGACGATACGTGGGCTGGCAGACGCAGTCATACATTCAGGATTCTCTTCGGCCTAGATATGCCAGCCAAAACGGGAACATGTAATCTTGTTTTAGATTTTATTGATACCCATAAAAATTTACCACCTCAATTAAATGTCCAGGTAAACGGTCGGTCTTTTGTACATCAGATGCCTGCCGGCGCCAGCGACGCTTCCGCTCAGGGGCATCCGGAAATGGGGCGGGAATACAAGCTCGAGATTTCTCTGGCGGTTAATGACCTCAAGAATGGAGATAATGTTATTGCCATTACCACGCAGAGTGGTAGTTGGGTTCTCTATGATCAGGTGGCATTTTTAACTCCTCCAGGGTATAAGCTGGACACTCTTTCGTCTTCAATTCAGGTTTTAAGGCTTCAAGATGAACCATATCTGGTTCAGAAGGACGATCATCAACTCTATCAACCGATTGTAGCCACAGTCTTTAGGGTTGGAGATCCGATTGAAGCTGTTGTAAAGGTCGATGGTTATAAATCAGACCAACAAACAATTGCCCCGGGTATCCAAACCATTGAAGGGCTGGCCCCGGCGGTTAAATCGGAAACATCGGTGGAAGTAAAGATTGAAACGGCCGATGACATGACGGAAAAAACGACTGTAACCCTCAAGCCCGTCCGGAAGTGGAATATCTACCTTCTGCATCATACCCATCTGGATATCGGTTATACCCATATACAGTCTGAGGTCTTGGCTTTACAGGGGAAACATCTGGAGGAGGCGCTTAAACTGGCCAAACAGTCGGCTGATTATCCGCCTGGATGTCGATTCAAATGGCTGCCGGAAGGGCTCTGGGGGGTAGAAGGTTATATGAAAAAAGCTTCGCCAGCGGAAAAACAAAATTTCATAGCAGCAGTACGGAAGGGCTGGGTTGGGCTTGACGCACTATTTGGAAATGAACTAACAGCCTTGTGCAGGCCGGAAGAATTGTTTGAGCTCACCGCTTATGCGCGGCATCTCTCTGAAAAATATAATATTACCATAGATTCCGCCATTATAACCGATGTTCCCGGTTATACCTGGGGACTTGTTCCCGTCCTGGCAGACAGTGGGGTGAAATACCTTTCCATGGGTCCAAACCATGTTCATCGCATTGGTTATACTCTTTCCACCTGGGGGGACAAACCCTTTTACTGGATATCACCCTCAGGTCAAAAGAAAGTGCTCTGTTGGATGGCCGGAAAAAGTTATTCCTGGTTTCATACCGGACTGCATTGGAAAAAAGCGGAAAATAAACTCACCCCTGATCGGATTTTTGGTTACTTGAAGCAACTGGAGGAATCGAACTATCCCTATGATATGGTGCAGGTTCGCTATAACATTGGCTCGGACAACGGGCCGCCGGATCCCCATTTAGCAGACATCGTCAAGGCCTGGAACGAAAAATATACCTATCCCAAATTGATTATTACTACAACCAGCGAAATGTTTCACGAATTTGAACAGCGTTACGGTGATAAGGTGCCTTCTTTGCGGGGGGATTTTACTCCCTACTGGGAAGATGGCGCCGCCTCATCCGCTCGGGAGACTGCAATCAACCGCGCTGCCGCGGAACGATTGGTCCAGGCGGAAATCCTCTGGGCCCTGCTTAGTCCGGACAAATATCCCCAGAACGATTTTTACTACGCCTGGCGCAATATTCTGCTGTACGATGAACATACCTGGGGCTCCTGGAACAGTATCAGTGATCCCGATTGCGATTTCACCAAGGGTCAGTGGGCTACCAAACAGGCCTTTGCCGTGGATGCCGAGAGGCAGTCGCAAGAGTTGCTCAATCGCGCTCTTAAGGGAAATAGTTGTTTAACGGAAAAAGTTAAAGTGGTGCAGGTATTTAATACCTGCTCCTGGCCGCGCACGGATCTGGTTGTTCTGCCCGGTGATTGGCAGTTGGCAGGTGTGGGCGTTAAAAATGCCGAGGGCAAATGGGTTCCTTCACAGAAACTTTCCACAGGTGAGTGGGCCTTTCTGGCTGGTGATATTCCCCCGCTGGGGGCCGGGAGGTTTACCCTGGAAGTACCTTCATCTGATATGCTCAAAGCTCAAGAGAGCGCCCGGGCGAAAGGATCAAAATTATTTAATGACACCCTGCAGGTGGTAATTGATGAAAAAACAGGTGCAATTCAAAGTTTAAGACGAAAAGGAATCGACTTAAACTTTGTGGATAATAAAAGTGGGCTGGGCATAAATGATTATTTATATGTGCTGGGACGCGATCCTAAAGATCCTAAGCGTAACGGCCCGGTTAAAATCAGTGTTAAAGAGAGCGGCCCGTTGGTGGCGTCACTTCTGATAGAATCTGATGCTCCCGGTTGTCACAAGCTCATTCGTGAAGTTAGAATAACGGCCGGTCTTGAGCGGGTGGATATCATTAATATTGTCGACAAGAAAAGGGTCTATAAACAGGAGGCAGTACACTTGGGTTTTGCATGTAATGTTCCCGACGGAGTTTTACGCATGCAAACTCCCTGGGCTGTAGTTCGTCCGGAAGTTGACCAGCTTGCCGGTGCCTGTAAGAATTATTTTACCGTGCAGAGGTGGGTGGACATCTCCAATCAGGATGTGGGAATCACCTGGGCGACGGTGGATGCACCTTTGATCGAGATAGGCGCTATTACCTGTGATCCGCGGGACAGTTCGGTGAGGTGGATTAAAAAAATCGAATCCTCGACCACCTTCTATTCATATGTGATGAACAACTATTGGGAAACCAATTACAAGGCCTATCAGGAGGGGCCTACGACTTTTAGGTATTCTCTGTGGCCTCATAAACGCTTTGATGCTGGAGGGGCGGCCCGTTTTGGTGCGGAACACAGCCAACCTCTTATTTGCGTTCCTGTTTCGCCGGATACTGCCGTTCCTTCCCCACCACTGCGGATTGAGCCGGTTGATATGGTCTTGACTTCACTTAAACCGGGCAGAGACGGAAAATCCTGGATAGCCCGTTTATATAATACTGCAGAAAAAATGAAGCAGGTAAATTTGAAATGGAACAAGCCGGTGCCTGAGCAGGTGTGGCTGAGTAATCCGTTCCAGGTAAAAATAGAAAAAGTTCAAGGGCCGCTTACCCTGGCACCCTATGAAATTGTTACTTTATATATAACTCACCCCCAAAATTAGGAAGGTAAAATGAATTCACGCGAAAGAGTAATGACGGCCCTGAACCATAGTCAACCCGATCGAGTTCCTGTCGATCTTTCCGGCCATCGCTCATCCGGTATTGCGGCTATAGCTTATAATAAACTGCGTAAACATTTACAATTACCTACCAAGCCGATTAGAGTTTATGATGTCATTCAACAATTGGCCATAGTAGATGAAGATGTGTTGGAAAGGTTTCAGGTGGATACCATCGAAATGGGACGGGGATTCGCTCTGGAGGAAGATGACTGGCAGGAGTGGCCGCTGCCGGATGGCACGCCGGCTCTGGTGCCGGCCTGGACCAAACTGGAGCGACAGGGAAATCGCTGGGTAATTCTTTCTGAGGGCGGGCGGGAACTTGGTCATATGCCGGACGGTTCACTCTATTTTGAGCAAACATATTATCCCTTCGCTGAAAAGGACGATCTGGGATCATTGGCGGATATTTTTAGTGAATCGATGTGGACGAGTGTTGCCAGTCCTCCGGGTCCTGTGGACAGTGAAACCCTCAGGGAAGTGGCCCAACAATTACGTCAAAAATCCGACCGCGCCATTATAAATTTGTTCGGCGGCAATCTATTCGAAATAGGTACCTTTTTATACCGTAATGATAATTTCATGATGCTCCTGGCCGCCGATCCCCAGCAGGCGCACCGTTTTCTAGACAAATTGGTGGAGTTGCATTTGGCCAACCTGGAGAAATTCCTGGCAAGTGTGGGGGAGTATATTGATGTTATTCTTTTCGGCGATGACCTGGGCATGCAGTCTGGGCCGATCATGTCGCCGCAGATGTATCGCGAATTTTTCAAGTCCCGCCATCAGGTGCTCTGGAACCGGGCCAAGCAGTTGGCCGATGTCAAGGTTATGCTCCACTGTTGTGGTGGCGTCCGCGAGCTTCTGGGCGATCTTATCGAGGCGGGACTGGATGCCATTAATCCGGTGCAGATCAGTTGTGCCGGTATGGAAGCTGCCCAATTAAAAGCCGATTTCGGACGGGATATTACTTTATGGGGCGGCGGCTGTGATACGCGTGATATTTTACCTAACGCCACCCCCCAGGAAGTATCCGAACATGTTGCCGAACAGATAAAAATCCTCAACCCCGGTGGAGGTTTTGTATTTCAACAGGTGCACAATATCATGGCCAACGTGCCGCCGGAAAATATCGTGGCTATGTTCGACGCGGTTAACTAAGCAGGTTGCTTCAGCTTATAGTTCTAATCGGCTCATCTCCATTTTAATGATGCTTGTCTTAAGGGGAATTTATGTCTAAAATCTGCTGTATGAAAGAGATAGATGAATCCAAGCGAGATCTGATTGCCGCTGATTTGAGGCGGATAACAAAGGGCCAGGTACGCTGCGACAGGCTCAGTCGGGCGATGTACAGCACTGATGCGAGCATATATCAAATAGAACCGCTTTGTGTAGTACTGCCGCACGATGAGGATGACGTTGCGCAGGTGGTGGCCTATGCAGCCGGGGAGGGAATATCGGTGATCGCCCGCGGTGGCGGCAGCGGGTTGGCCGGCGAGTCTCTGGGCCGAGGGATCGTAATAGATTTCAGCCGGTTCATGAATCAAATTATAAAAGTTGATCCGGACTCGGATGAAGTCACCGTGCAAGCAGGGGTTGTCCTGGAGCAATTAAATCGGGATCTGGCCCGTTACTGCAAACAAATCGGACCGGATCCGGCCAGTGGAAATCGGGCAACAATTGGCGGAATAATCGGTAATAACTCTACGGGGGCGCATTCAATCCGGTATGGTTACATTTCAAACTATATACGGAATTTGCATATAGTGACCGCGGATGCCCAGAAGCTGAAAATCCCGTTCGCCCAAGAAGGCAGCACCAACGACGGGGCAATTGAGAAATGGACCAGACAGGTTAGCGAGTTGCTAAGGTCTCATCGAGAGGAATTGGAGCGGGTACGGCCACGGACCGATCGAAATCGCAGTGGCTACAATGTGTATCAGATATTGGATGATTTAGTTTCGGGAACAGACGGATTAAATCTGGGCCGGTTAATCGCTGGTTCAGAAGGAACGCTCGGATTGGTAACGCAAGCGACTCTGGGCGTGGTGGATTTGCCTAAGGTTAAAGGGCTCTTGCAGGTAAATTTCGATTCGCTGGGTAAGATGGCCCGGGCCGTGCCGCATTTACTCAAAGCCGAGCCTTCGGCGTGTGAATTAATGGATGGAACCTTACTGGGCCTAGCCCGCCAGGCTTATCCGCAGTATCACGATGTGTTGCCGGGATCGGTGGCGGCATCACTGCTTGTAGAATTTTACGGTGATACTCAAAGTGAGGTGGGAAATAAGCTCCGCCAAGGGCGCTTGATTGCAGAACAATTGCCAGCCAACGCAGCTTGCTTAGGAACCAAGGAAATACTTGATCCAAAAGTGCAGGCGCTGATCTGGAAGGCGCGTAAGGCAGGGGTACCGCTGTTGTTTCGCAATAAGACCGCGACTCAGCCGGTCCCGGTAGTGGAGGATGTGGGAGTACCTCCGGAACAGTTGGCCCAATTCCTGGAAGAGATGGAAGAGATTACCAAACGGTTGAATATCTCAATGGCGTATTATGCTCATGCAGGTCATGGAGCATTGCATCCGCGGCCGTATCTGGATTTGCATGAAAAGGATCATGTTAAAAAGTTGCGCCAGTTAGCGGATGAGGTTTTCAATCTGGCCTGGAAGTTGGGCGGGACGATCAGTTCCGAGCATGGCGAAGGTCTGGTGCGGGTATCGTTTATCTCCAAACAGTACGGCTCGGAAGTCTACGGCCTGTTTCGTCAGATCAAACAACTTTTTGATCCCAAAGGGATTCTTAACCCCGGCAAGATAGTCAACGACGATCAGGAGGTGATGACGAAACACCTGCGCTTCTCACATGTCAATAAACCTACTGATGGTAAAACCAACCTGGTGTTTCGGGATGACGAATTGGTACGAGAAATTGAACAGTGCAACGGTAATGGCTTATGCCGCTCGAGCGATCCGACGCTTTCGATGTGTCCGATCTTTCGGGCTACGGGTGATGAAGATGCCAGCCCGCGGGCAAAAGGAAACCTGATGCGGCACTGGCTGACGGGGCTTTTGGATGAGGATATTTTGCAGTCGGATGAGTTTAAGCGAATTGCTGATCTGTGTGTGAACTGCAAGATGTGCTCCCTGGAATGTCCATCGTTGGTGAATATTCCCAAGTTGATGATGGAGGCGCGGGCTGCTTACGTCAAAGCGCATGGATTGACGCGGGCCCAGTTTATTTTAACCCGTAGTGAATTTATGAGCCGGATGGGTGCGACGTTTGGACCACTGGCGAATGTGTTTATACAGGCGGGATGGTTTCGCTGGATATTGCAGGGATTGTTTGGGCTGGATCAGCGTCGGCCCATGCCGAGTTTTGCGTGGGGATCCAATCTAAAGAAAATACGGCGCTATCTGCAAAAATTGGGACCTGTCAGCAATCCTCAGGATAAGGTAGCCTATTTTGTGGATTTGTATGCCTCGTATAACGATCATGAGCTGGGCCGGGCGGCAGTGGATGTCTTAAGACATAATAATATTGACGTAATTATCCCACAGCAGATGGGAGTGAGTATGCCGGCGATAAGTTACGGGGCGATAGATTATGCCCGGCAGGCGGTGGAATATAATCTGAGTAATATGGCCCAGGCTGTTCGTAAGGGTTATAAAGTTGTCTGTACTGAACCGACGGCGGCGCTTTGTCTGAAAGAGGAATATCTTGACCTGGTTGATAGCGCTGAGGCGCACCTTGTTAGTGAAAACACCTGGGAGCTTACGGATTATTTGGCCCGGTTGCATCAAGATGGGAAGTTGCAGGATGATCTTAAACCGGTGCCCATGAAGCTGGCTTATCACATGCCCTGTCATTATGAGGCCCTCAAAATAACTGAGGGAACCAGATACCTGATGTCCCTGGTAGAAGGGATTGAGTTGATGGAATTACCCAAGAGCTGCTGCGGGATCGCCGGGACATTCGGTTTTCAAAAGAAAAACTTCGATTTGTCGATGCGGGCCGGCGAGCCAATGCTCACACCGCTACGGGAAAGTGATGCTGATTTCGGTTTAACCGAGTGCGGCACCTGCAAAATGCAGATGGAACTGGGAGCTAAGAAGAAGACCCTGCACCCGATAAAGGTGCTGGCGGCTGCGTATGGATTATTGAATATTACCAGATAGCTTAGAAGCGAAATATAATGAACGAGAAAAAACATAAGGCGGTTTTGTGGGATCAGCTTGAAGATAGTTCTGTGCAATGTAAATTGTGTAATCATCACTGCCGGATCTCTGAGGGCAAGTTGGGTATCTGCCGCGTGCGGCAAAATGACGCAGGCACCCTGTATTGCCTAAACTATAATAGCGTCTGCTCAGCGGCGGTCGATCCGATCGAGAAAAAACCTCTATTCCATTTTCAGCCGGGCCGAAGGAGTTTTTCCATAGCCACGCCGGGCTGTAATTTTCGCTGCGATTTCTGTCAAAACTGGCAGATCAGCCAATATCCCCGGATGCACGACGACCTTTTAGGTAGTGAGTACAGCCCTGAAGCGATCGTCAATGCTGCCCTGAATCATCGCTGCAGCAGTATTTCATATACTTATACCGAGCCGACGATTTTTATGGAGCTGGCCGCCGATTGCGGTCGGTTGGCCCGGCAAAAGGGACTGGCTAATGTGTTCGTAAGTAACGGTTTCATGACGATCGAGGCGCTGGAATATGCCCGGGATTTTCTGGACGGGATAAATGTTGATCTTAAATCCTTCAGCGAGGATTTTTATCGCGATATTTGTAAAGCAAAATTGCAGCCGGTACTGGATGCCTTAAAGCACATCGCCCGGCAGAGTGAGATATGGCTGGAAATTACCACCCTTATTGTGCCCGAACTTAACGATAGTGATGATGAGTTAAAACAGATTGCCGAATTTATTGCTAATGAACTGGGCCCTGAGGTGCCCTGGCATATAAGCCGCTACCATCCGGATTTCGAGCGAAACCACGGATTTCCTACCCCGAAAGAGACCTTGGAAAAGGCCTACAACCTCGGTAAAGAAGCAGGATTGCGCTACGTGTATGTGGGTAATCTGCCGGGCACGGGCTGGGAGACTACCTACTGTCACGAGTGCGGCCAACTGCTCATTGAAAGGATCGGTTATCAGATGGGGCAATTCAATGTGCTAGGCGGCGCCTGCTCGAGCTGCGGAGCGAAACTGGCCGGTTTCGGCCTGGAGCCTATACAACTATAAATGTGAATGTCCTCGTCCCAGGAATCTAACCAACCTTTTATTAGTGAACTCAACCCCTGACTGTTCAACAGGCCTGAATTATTGTATTGTTACTGATAAATGTTTATAAAAAGTAAATATATATTGTTGGCAATAGTAACATTCATGTCGGGCTGCTTACAGACCACAGTACCCCAATGGAGTACATCGGGATTAATCGAATCGGCCGGTAATCGCGAGCTTGCCGATCGATTGCGCCTGCAGGTGTTTGACCAGATAAAACAGAGGGAGCTCGATCCGAATCAGTATCAGAGATTAGGTGAGGTTCTTTCTACAGTAGTCGGTTCACCTTTGCACTCTCCGTTAATTCGTCAGCATATTTTGCAATTGATAATATCTGATTATTCTAATCAGGCTCCCGAATGGTTGGGCCGGGCCCTGCTCAATTGTTCGGAGACTGAAATTCGCAGCGGAATTATTGAGGCTCTAATTAAACTGCAGGACAGAAAAAGCGTGCCCTATTTGCTTATTGCCCTGGACAGAGCGGAAGATAACGACTATGCAGATGCCCTTGCTATGGTAGAAGCACTGGAAACCTTAAGTTCTGAACAGCTTGAAAGGGTGTTATGGAAAGAGCTAACCGAAGGTGACAGAATAAAATCCAGAATAGCAGCTCTTGACTGCCTGCAAAGACGAATGAAACTGGATTATCTTTGTGCTAAATTAAAGGTTCTGTCCGGGTCTGATCCTTTTTTACAGGTTTTGCAATTCTGGGCGGATCATTTTGCATATGTTCCTTGTAATCAGATGAGATTTTTTCTCTGCCAACTGCTCCATAACAATTTAACTGCTGAGCAAATTAGCATACTGCAACGACGGGCCAGCCAGCTTGCCGGTCGGGAAGGATACCGCTTCGATATACGGGACACCTATGTACTTCTTAATACAGATAATCTAGCTTTAGATAAGAGTTGCGAAGAAATCAAAACCAAAATTGCCCAAGGGCTGTCCCGGTTGGACCATACCAAGCGTCCCGCCAGCTATGCCGGAGCACGGGATGACTATAAGGAAACTTTTATTGACCAATGTAACCGCTTAAGTTATATTGACTTATTGAAAATTGATTTGATTTTGTGCTCCTTGGATAAAGCCACTATCGCCCGGCAGATTAAGGAATTCCTAAAGCAGGATTTAACTGATATCGCAACTGAGATCGGGGGACTATGCTTTATCAAAAATAATGATAGTATTCTATTTAAAAAGTATCAGCCAGGTGAAGTATTGGGCGATAATCAATATGTGGAATCCGAGCAGATGCTCTTGGAGGGGGCTCTGTGCCTGGGACGCTGGCACTGTCATACCGACCGCTGGCTAGACAAAGAATTAGCCGGCCCCGGCAGTGATGACTTACACTATGCAGCCTGGGTCAATTGTCCCGTGGTGATCTTTACCTATTTGGGTGAAGATTTATTCAATGCCGATTATTTTACACCCGAAGGCGTGGTTGTTGATCTGGGCAATTATTAAATTAAAATGTAACTGGTAAAGGTTTATGAAACGCTGTAAAAACAGAGCTGACGCACCAAAATCAAAAGGGGAAACTTTTGGAGCTGACGTCAAGGATAACTTATAGTCTTGAATCTAAAATGTAAAAATTTAAAAGTCTCAATAGTTTTTGCGTTGCTTCTTTTTCATTTCGGCTGTCGGTCGCTTTCGGAAACGAAAAGGCAATTTGATATTGCAGGAACCGGAGAAACCGCCGCCCCGAAAAATCCATTTGCGCGGGTGTCTCCGCGCGAACTCGACAAGAACCTTACCGACGAGCAATTGGAAAAAATGTTTGTTAGCTTGGACAAGGTACCCTTGGGAAAGGTCAAACTGGAAGAGGGCTTGCCCAGCGCACCACCACCACAGTCGACCGATCAAAGTCAGGATCCAAATGCCCTTACAGAGGGGAAAGCATATTTACGGGCGCGTTGGTTATTAAAAAAGGCTGAACACCTGAATCGTAACGAACTTTCTCAGCAGGCCCTGGAGGAATTATACAAGGGACTTGCCGCCGATCCAAATTGTGCCCCCTTGATGCATCTTTTAGCTCAGACGTATTTTGTTACGGGTAAGGAAGATGAAGCTTTAGCCTCATGCAGCCGGGCCCTGCGCTTAAATCCGGACAATATGGATTCCTATTATATCCTGGCTGTCATACGATATAACCAGGGGGAGTATATGCAGTCTGCCTCGGCGCTTAAAAGGGCTCTGCAATGCCCCCAGGCGGTGGAAAATAATCCTGCTACGGCTCTGACGCATCTGCTCTGGGCCCGCTCGCTGGAGGAGTTGGGCTACCTGGCGGCGGCCTCGAAAGAATATAGAAGCGCCTGGAGACTATTTATTAATCATCGCCATTATGCTCATTCCAGTTTAGCAACCTCGCGCCTAATCACTCAGCCCCATATCCCCTTATTGGCCTTGGCTGGATTGCAATTAAAGATGGGGCATATCGATCAAACGATAGCTGCACTGAATCAGGCTCAATCTTTACTGACTGAAAAGCAGGATCTTGTGGAGCTATTTGTCCTGACTCTTACCAAGCAGAAAATTCCCCTGCAGCAGCGCTATCAGCAGGTGATGGTTTTGTCTCGGTATTTATTGTCAACACAAGTGGATCAGGAAAGAAGTGTGGCGATTTTTTTCACAGCTTGTGCCGACATGGCCATGTATAAAAGTTACCTGCAGGAACTGGATAAATGGCGTGAAATTAAATTCCAAGGCACTTCACTTTTGTCATCCCGTTTGTATGCGTATGGTCTTTCGCGGGCCGACCTGAATGCCCAGGCCGAAAAAATTCTTGTCGATATTCAAGCTAAAGATAAAAGCGGACTTGTGCAACGCGATCTCGCTCGGTTATACGCCAAAACGCACCAGTGGTTAAAGATGATCAAATCCCTGGGAGCATATGCTCAAATCAGTCCTCGTAATACCGACATGGCGCTGCAGGAAATGGAAAAAAGTAGCATTCATATCCAGGACTTGACGGATAAGTTAAACAAATGGCAGCACGATGAAACTATAAACACTTCTGCCGGTTCTTGTTTTTTATTAGGGTATCTCGCTCGAGCGCAGAAAAAAGATGATTTGGCGGAAACGTTCTTCCGCTGCTGTTTAGCTGTCAAACCAGATTTTAACAACGCTCGTAATCGTCTGATAGAATTGTTGCTCGATCATAACCGATACCGGGAAGTGCTGACTTTTCTTGAGCAAATGGAAGCCGGACCGGAAAAGATTCGCTTTGCCGGTCGGGCCCACCTGGGGCTGGGGAACCTTGAACAGGCCGGCAGATTTTTCCATGAGCTTATCGAATTACAAAAAGATGATGTCGAGGCCTACCTGTCACTGTCAGAGGTCTTGTATAAACAGAATGCTTTTGCACGCGCGGAGGAGATCCTTCTGCAGGTATTGGATCAGTGGCCGGACCGTAGAGACGTATATCGTCGGCTCCTGTTGTTATACATTCGCTGGAGTATTCAGCCGAGCTTAAACGAGCAACTGTTGGAGGCAGCCCAGAACCGTTCTCAATATATGCTGCGGGGCTGGCTTAAATATAAGCCTGTTTCACCGTCCCTGAAGCAGGAAGCGGCAGTACAAAATAATTTATTACTACAGGAATTACTTGAGCTGGCCCGGGAATATCCGCGCACCCGGACGATAGGACTATCGCTTACCCAATTGTATGAAAATCAAGCGCGTATGAAAAAAGCTTTCCGGCAAGTCGAGAAACTGCTGGAGGTTTACCCCGAAGATAAAGAGGTGCTGTTACAAGCGGCCTCCTTGTATGAAAAAAAGAAAGATTTGAAGCAGGCGGCTCGTTTACGGGAAAAGTTGTGGCGCAATCATCCCTGGGAGCCGCAAATGCTGCTGGGGTGTTTACAAACCTGGGACAAGGCCGGCGAGCCTCAAACCGCTCTGAAAATTCTTCTGGAAGCTGCGCAGCAGGAGTCGTGGCACAACGATCCTGAAGTGGTTAAGGTTTTACATAAACAGGCACTGCGATTGTTTATGGTTACGCGCCGCTATGGTGACTCGGTCAAATTGTTTGAGAAATGGTATTATCTGGTACTGACCGCTGCCCAGCAGGGACGGCTGCCGAAAGATTCCGATATTTTGCGCCAGACCGCTGATGATCTTCTCTGGAGTCTGGTCCGGGCCGGGTATTACCAGAGGGCCCGGTTATATGCTGTAGCATTCTGCCGGGAATATGATTCTCAAATTATTTACCCCATTCTCGGACTGGTCCATACGTATAACGCCCTTTTGGAATTTGATCGGAGTATCTCTCTCCTCGATGAATTAATATATCTGCAACCGGAGGAGCCGGCATTTCGAATTGCACGCTACCTGGTTCTGTTAAGGCTGGGACAGAAAGCCCAGGCCCTGACCGACTCCCGCAAATGGCTGGCTGAAAAACCGGATGATAAAAAGAGAATTATCATGGTAGCCTCGGTAATGAGTCGTCTGAATGAATATAAAGAGGCGGTCGCGCTTTTGGACAAGGCCCTTGCCATTACCCCGCAGGATGAAGGCCTCCAGTTACAGTTGATTAATGCCTTATTGAAAGCCGGTGAATATGACCGGGCTGAAAAAATGATCAGCGGCCATAAGCTGGAGGACATATATAAGGATAGTCCCTGGATGGATGCCTGGATTAAGCTGGATATCATTCGTCAGGATTGCCTCCAGGCCCTGAACCGCGTAAGTCAATTCGTAGGCACGGATTCCAATGCTATTTATGTCCGTCAGCTCAAAGCCCGGATTTTGGACATATGCGGCCAGACCGACAAGGCTGCTCAGCGGCAAGAACAAATTATCGAACAGGATCCCTGTGACCTCGAAGCCCGACTGCAGTACAGTCTGTATCTGGATAGGCTTGGCCAGACCCAGAAAGCCGCTGAGCAATTGGAATTTATACATAAAAAACACCCCCGGGATTCCGGCATTATGAATAATCTGGCCTACCTCTGGATTCAGGCGGATCAGCATATCGATCGGGCTGAAAATCTGCTCCTTGATTCCCTCAAAATTGATCCCGATTCCGGGCCAACACTTGATAGTTTCGGCTGGTTATATTATAAAAAGGGGGATTTTAAGACCGCCCTGGAATATATTGTCCAGGCCGCCGCCCTTATGGTTCTCCCGGATCCAGAGGTTTTGGATCATCTGGGCGATGTGGTCTATCGGCTGGGGCAAAAGGACAAGGCCCTTGCCTATTGGCAATGGGCTCAGGAAAAGTTACAAAGGAAACTGCCGACCGAGCGGTTTCTGCAAAAAAATATTGATAATATTAAAAATAAGATACAACAGCTTAAACAGGGCGATGAGGTTGTAGTAACGCCGCTAATTAAAGAAAATCAAAAAACCAAGCAGAAAAATGAACCTAACCTAAAATAGGTATTAAGAGTACTGGCGGCGGACGGGCTTTATGGCCTAAAAACGCCTTTTCGGGGTTAAAAACAAAGATTTCATGTGCGCCGGTGTGCGCCTGTTTGCCACTTTTTGCCGGGGTTTTTACAACAAATTTACAACAATTTTATCGGAGGCGTTCATAATGAAATATGTAACTGTTCGACGAACTACACATGTGTGAAAACAGCATGGATAAGGGATTATAAGTGGGGAGATGGGGATTAAGGGTTATTTATTTGGATGGTTTCCAGTT
>Ga0272441_10005632_pt1 | contig 21592 bp, 16 predicted proteins | sample SSMProp6N_FD_193582 | JGI IMG/M metagenome (GOLD analysis project Ga0272441, IMG submission 193582) | Marine sediment archaeal communities from Little Sippewissett salt marsh, Falmouth, MA, United States - SSM-Prop-6N | ecosystem: Environmental > Aquatic > Marine > Wetlands > Sediment ... | reverse complement strand
TACGATGCTCCTTTTTCCGGTGATTCGCTAGAAAACCGGTTGCGCAACCGGTTTTCTTGCATTGTAGCAGGGTTTTGAGAGGGGAGTCAAGCGGGGAACTGTGCGGAAAAATATGTACTTGCTGACAAGCTGACTCACTGGGGACGCCGAACTATTACTCAGCTGGCTGAAGCCTGGATGGAGACCGAAGAGAAAACACCCTTTTATAAGAAAAGGCGAGGTAAACCTGGCGCGCGGCGGCGGCTGCGGCACTCCGGCAGGCATGTAATAGCCGGCGTGAATATTCGTAACGTCCAGATATCCCTGAGCTTCCAAAATTTCACGCTATTGCCACAGTGGTATTTCAATGCGGTTCAGGAATACAGGATGGTGAAAGGTTCAAATTTATCCTGTTTTCCCGTGCTTCAGCGAGGGACCACAGATGCGCGGCTTTTTCTGCTGTGAAGCTCCGGCAGGTTAAAACAAGGCGGCATGAATTGCCATGGCTGTACGATTTTCCAGAACGCCCAGCCTTTTACTGATCGCTGCAGTGGCCCTTCTCTGAAGTTCAGGAAAACAGGACGGTGAAAGGATTTTATATATCCTGTCATCCCGTGCTTCAGCGAGGGACCACAGATGCGCGGCTTTTTACTGCTGTGAAGCTCCGGCAGGATAAAACAAGGCGGCATGAATTGCCATGGCTGTACGATTTTCCAGAACGCCCATCCTTTTACTGATCGCTGTAGTGGTCCTTCACTGAAGTTCAGGAAAACAGGGAGGAAAAGGTTCCGCTATGTCCGGTCATATCGAGCCTGCGAGGGATCGCTCAGGTATGGACGGGTTCCATGGGACATAGTATGTTGATCACTCATCCATGATGAGCTGTCGTGCCGGCCGGGACACTGTCACGAACCTGTCCGTACAGGCTTTGTCAACCAGTGAAATGAAAGGAAAAGGTACAGGTGGTATAGATCATCGTTCTCAGCGTTTCTTATTGCTGCGTATTTAGCGTATGTCTTTCAGAGCACCCAGTGTTTTGGGAAGAGGGGGTTGGGGGAGAAGCTTCCCACAGAGATCCTTCATCCCGAGCTTGCGAGGGATCGCTGATGCACGGAATTGAATAGTGCGAAGAACGGGCTGGCAGGGAGAGAAGAGAATGTGATACTCACTACTACGCTATTGTTTCTTACTAGCCGCAGAGTCACTATAGGTATCCTTCACTGATGTTAAGGAAAACAGGACGGTGAAAGGTTTTTATATATCCTGTCATCCCGCGCTTCAGCGAGGGACCACAGATGCGCGGCTTTTTCTGCTGTGAAGCTCCGGCAGGATAAAACAAGGCGGCATGAATTGCCATGGCTGTACGATTTTCCAGAACGCCCATCCTATTACTGATCGCTGCAGCGGCCTTTCCCTGACGTTCGGGAAGGCAGAGAGGAAAAGTTTCGGCTGTGTCCTGGTTTACACAGCCTGCAAGAAACTGCTCAGGCAGAGCGGGTTCCACGGTTGATTTTTGGAAGCGTTTTTTATCCAGGAAGAGATATCATGCCGGCTGGAATGACCTCCTGAACCAGCCGGTACGGGTCTTTACAATCAGTGATTGAAGATAGCAGATGCCGGCGGAATGATTCAGCGTACTCCATGTCTTTCTTTCAGCGTATTCAGCGTTTTCAGGCAGCGGGTTCGAATCGAGCGGTAAAGTGCCGCAAAAGATCTGGCGCGTATGTAAAACAATATCCGCCAAGTGACTTCCGTTTGGAAGCAATTTTCTCGAATACACCAACCACATAGTCAAAATGCGCCTGGGTATAAGTGCGCCGCGGGATCGCAAGCCGCACCAGTTCCATGGCCGGGTACACCATCTCGCCGGTGACAGGGTCCTTGTGAGCAAAGGCGACGGATCCCAACTCGACAGACCGTATGCCGCCTTCCAGATAGAGGGAGACCGAAAGAGCCTGCCCGGGGAAAAGTTCGCGCGGGATGTGGGGCAGGAAACGCCCCGCGTCCACATAAACCGCATGGCCTCCGGTCGGCTCCACGATGGGGATATCCAGTGCAAGGAGCCGATCACCCAGGTAGGCGGTCTGTTCGACACGGTATTTTAAGTAGGCTTCATCAAGGCCTTCACGCAGCCCAACTGCGATTGCATCGAGGTCCCGGCCGGCAAGCCCTCCGTAGGTGGGAAATCCCTCTCGGAGGATCAGCTCGTTGCACGCGTTCTGGAAGAGCGATTCCGAACGCATGGCCAGGAAGCCGCCAATGTTCACCAGAGCATCCTTTTTGGCACTCATTGTGGCGCCGTCGGCAAGTGAAAAGATTTCGTGGGCAATCTCCAGAGGAGTTTTGTCTCCATACCCTGGCTCGCGCTCTTTGATGAAATAAATATTCTCGGCGTAACGGCAGGCGTCTATGAAAAACGGGATTCCATGTTCGTGATAAATCCGGCTTACCTGGCGGATATTTTCTACCGAAACCGGCTGGCCACCACCGGAGTTGTTGGTTATTGTGATCATGCCAAAGGGGATCTTGTCGCGTCCAACCTCGTTGATAAAATTATCCAGCTTCCGGGGGTCCAGGTTTCCCTTAAACGGAATCCTGAGTTTCGAATCAGATGCTTCGTCGATAGCAAGATCCTGAGGCCGTCCACCCCGGGCGAGAATATTGCCCTGTGTTGTATCGAAATGCATGTTGGACGGGATGGAATCGCCCGGTTTCACCAGCAGGCTGCAGAGGATGTTTTCAGCAGCGCGCCCCTGATGTGTCGGAACAAAGTAGGGAAAGCCGAAAATGTCCTCGATCGCTTCTTTCAGGTGAAAATAGGAAGTGGCACCGGCATAACTTTCATCACCCATCATCATGGCAGACCACTGCCTGTCACTCATGGCACCTGTTCCCGAATCTGTCAGAAAGTCCAGGTAGACTTCTTCTGAACGCAGCCCGAATATGTTGAAGCCGGCTCGTTCCAGCGCTTGTTTGCGGTTTTCTCTGGAAACAATCTGTATCGGTTCGACAACCTTGATCCGGAAAGGTTCGGGGGGGTATGAAGCCATGGACGCCTCCTGTGGATGGTATCGGTTTGAGTTTAGCATGAGTTGTCTGCATGGTGAAGCACAAACTACATAGGAATCAGCAGGTTATCTGTCCTTTTGATGCCTTTACCGTGTGGTAAAGAGAGTGAAGAATGGCTGTCAGGAATCAGCAGGGGTAGGATTCAGGCTTGATAGTATATATTTACCAAACTGATATACTTAGGCCAGCAGCATAAATCGTGGAGAAAAGGCATGGAAAAAATTCTGCAGGAAGATTCCCTGACTGTTTACCGAACCGTACTGGGTCTGGTGAAAACCAATACCTATTTCCTTGTGGATCAGGATACGGGGCAGACAGTCGTTGTGGATCCGGCAGACAAAGGTGATTGGATTGTGGATCAGGCAAAGACCAAAAATTGGAAAATTTCTGCTATATGGCTGACTCATGCTCATTTCGATCATATTGCAGGTGCAGCAGGAGTCGTTGACGGCACGGAATATCCTGTTCCGATTGCCATGCATCCTGCGGATCTTCCACTTTACCGGAATCATGGCGGAGCATCCTTTTTCGGGCTGCCGATCTTCAAGCTGCCGGGCGATCCTGATGTGCTTCTTGAGGATGGTGCAGTTCTTGAGTTGGGAAAGAATCATTTTACTGCCAGATTCACTCCCGGTCATTCACCCGGTCATGTTGTGTTCATACAAAAAAACGAACGATTTGTCTTGTGCGGTGACCTGATTTTTCAGGGAGGTGTTGGCAGGACAGATATTTCCGGCGGGGATTGGGACCAGCTGGTAGAGAGTATTCGAAGCCGTATCTATACTCTCCCATCAGATACTATCCTTCTTCCCGGACACGGCGAATCGACAACTGTGGCAGCTGAAAGAACAGAGAATCCTTTTGTACAGGGTGTTATTTAATTCAAGGATGTTGACATTCTAATCCAGGACAACCTTGCCCAGACGATCTCTGGAGTTCTGCCCGCCATTAATGAAATTTTTACTGACAGACAAACCGGTTCATAATACGCTCAAGTGGGGTGATACTACGATCGGTTGTCTCTCCAGTCCAAACAACACAAATTCATATAACACCGACAATGTCCTGCCGCAGCATATTAAAACACAAGCTTCGCAATGTTGTCAGGATAGAAATGGAGACAGTATAACGCATGGAATTCTTGGCAAGTGAAAAAAAACAATATGGGGTCATAGAAAACAGAAGCAGCCTTACAATAACTATCATAATCCTAACAGGAGTTGAGTTTTTTCTTCTTGCCGGCGTATTAATCCATGAAAAAATCAGCAAGACTTCTCTTCTTGCTTCGGGAACAATACTTCTCCTCATTATTTGTCACTGGGTTTTGGTTGGGCTTGGCTTAAACCAGCTTCTGAAACAGCAAAAATTCATCATCGCCAGACTTTTACAGCAGAAATTCGATTGGGTAAGAGAGTCTGGTGATGATACTCTCTCCAAAAGATTTGCAGCTGATCTTTCCAGTGGAAAAATGCAGCCTGCCTGGCGGGAAGCTGTTATACCTCTTGAGATTCTTAACGATGTGTTTTCCGAAGTGGAAATGAAACTTCGCTCAGCCGAGGATCAACTCATTCAGGGAAAACAATCTTATGCGGAGAAGGCTGCAGTCCTTCAGGATAAGGAACTGTTATTACGGCAGACGGGTGACGAACTTGAAGAAACGCTGAGAAAGTATCGAGAACTTGAGGGAAGAATAACGACGATACAGCAAAGCGAGGCGCAGATAAGGTCTGGTCTGGAGGAGCTGGGTGCGGAAATATTGACGTTGACGGACTATGCAGGTGATAAAACCAGGGAGATAATGCTCGATCAGGAATGGATTTCTGTGAGTGATTGTATGAACGTTATCCCGGGAAAAATGGAGTCGATATGTAATTTAGTCCAGTCAAGTGAAGCGGTGGGGGACAAGGCGGCGGAGTTAACACTTACTGGCTTGAACGCAGCAGACAAGATGCAGCAGGATATGGGGGCGATCCAGGAACGAATTCATGTTTCAGCTGAGAATGTAAATGAGATGCAGAAATTTTCGGAGGAAATCGAGCGAATTGTTCACACGATCGACGATATTGCAGACCAGACAAATCTGCTTGCATTGAATGCCGCAATTGAAGCTGCACGCGCGGAAGCACAGTCCATGATCATTGGAGAGACTTTATTAAAGAATCATCTGTTGGGAACAGCTGCTCTGCTTGCGGATATTCTGGTTATAAAAAATGGAGATATTTCGAACAGCGAAATGAAGGCAATGGCCAGGAGAGCCCGGGTTGAAAACATCTCTTTTTCCAATGAAGATGGTGTTCTGGTTGCTTCCAATCAACCGGAAGCAGATCTGGGCTTCCGTTATCCGGACGATGAGAATGATTTCTGGTATCCGCTGCGGGCACTCATCCATCAGAAAGACGGAAAGGTATCTTTCCCGATAATGCCGCGAACATCCGATAATGTTCCCTATATGTATGTAGCTGTATCCCGTCGGGATCAGCCAGGAGCAGTTCAGGCTGCCGCCTGCGGAGAGTCCGTCACACGATTTGCCCAGAATACCCGCGGGTTTGCAGTTGTCGCAGAGGAGGTTCGCAAGCTTGCGGAAGAGACTCTGGCGGCTACGAAAGAGGTTCGCAGCCAGATAAAAACCATTCAAAAGGTTTCCCAATCCAGTGTACAAGCTATGATGCTGAGTTCTGAGGCAGTCCAGAATGGTGCATGGCAGGTTGGGGAGGTGGACAAGGCTCTTTCCAGAATCCGAACAACGATTGATGGAGTAAATCACTCTTTAGGGGAACTTTCCAGTGAAGCAGATACCATGACTGAAAATATCACAGAAATGGGAAAGATTGTTGATTCAATTGGGGAAACCGCTAACAGAAGAGGTGAGGATTGGGGAATACTAGACAGGAACCTTCAAAATCTGGAGAGCAGGATCAAGATGCTGCAGAAAGGATTGACGGTTTTTCCATAATTGATTAAAGGAATTAATTTACCTGTCGAAGGTTCTGTAAAAGGTGGGTGTTGAACTTTTGCATGATATTGGTATCACGTGTAAAAAGATTTATTCAATGCCTGCCTGAATCCATCCTATCCAATCTCGCACAGGGCCTGTGGGTTCTTCGGGGGAAACGGCAAGGATTTCCAGGATAACCGGATATGTATGATCGGCAATCGTGGACGGCCCCGGGCGGATGCCGTTGATACGAACCACGCGCACCTGCTGAATTTCTTCCTCAACCATGCTGAAGGGTACATAACCAACTGCGCCCGGGGATTGACTGACAATCTCGAACACTGCCTCTGGTGAAGGCGCAAGGACAGCGCTTGATGGGGGATCGTATGCCAGTGGCAGCGCAGCTTCAAAGGTTGCCCGAAGTTCATCGGTTTTGAGGAGGATAACAACCTCTACGGGATTCGCTTCGCCATCGAGTTCTTCCCAATCAGACACGGCACCAGAAAACAGGCCTTGAACAGATTCGATTCGTATATCCCGCAGGGGATTATCCGGGTGGACGATGATTGCGACAGCATCCAACACAAGCGGCGTGGCAAACCAGTCGGTGGGGGGTGGGAATCCGGTGAGGATGGCTTCCATTGTTCCCTGCTCGGCGGCTTCCAGGGCATATGGATAGGCTAACGGGCGCAGGTCGATCAATGTTGACCCTGTTTCTTCGATGTAATCGCTGAGCCATGCAGAAGCCGTTCCGGTGACAGATGGTGTAACAGCAATCTGATGGATAACAGGCTGCTCGGTAACCACTGCTTCCTTGCATCCGTGAAGCAAGAAGATTGGGAGCAGGAAAATAATCCGAAGGACATTATCCCGTAAACGCATAAAAAATCAGTCCTCCAAACCCAAGAATCAGGCAGTACCATGCAAATACTGTGAACTGATTGTTGGAAATGAAGTTCAACAGCCAGCGGATAGACAGGTATCCGATAACGGAGGCAGCTGCTGTACCCAGAATAAGCGGCGGCAGAAGAATGCCGATATTCTCATACGATGCCAGATCGATGAGGGCAATAATCCCGGCTCCAAGCATGATCGGGATACTCATGAGAAAAGAAAACCGTGCTGCAGCTTCCCTTCCAAGGCCTCGCAGCATACTTCCTGAAATTGTGCTGCCTGAGCGGGAAACACCCGGGAACAGTGCGAGAATCTGGAAAACCCCGATCCAGAACGCATCACTTGGCTGTATCTCTTCCAGGCTTCGTGATTTTTTGCGAACCTTTTCTGCAGTAAACAGCAGAGCAGCTGTAAGAAGCAAAAAAATGCAGGGAAAAAAGGGATTATCGAAGCTGAAAGCAACCAGGTCCTTGATTAAGATACCTGCAGCAGTCCCCGGCAGACTGGCGAGTAAAAGCAGCCAGAACAGGCGCGAATCGGGCTCATTCCAGGTAGATTTTTTTTGAATCCCATGTATAGCACCGGAAACCAGACGAGCCAGATCCTTTCTGAAGTATACGACTACAGCGGCAAGTGTTCCCCATTGAACGAGTACGTCAAAGATAAATGCAGCCTTCGGATCAAATTCCCAACCAAGCAGCCAGGGTACCAGGACTAGATGGCCTGAGGAAGAGATTGGGAGGAATTCCGTTGCGCCCTGTACAACACCAAGGACGAGTGATTGCATGAGTGTCATTGTTTACAGCTCCGGTGGGCGGTGTTTTTGATAACTGTCAAGAAAATCCTTGCTGAATGAATCAATACGATTTTCCTGGATAGCGCTGCGAAGATCTCTCACCAGTTCGATCAGTGTATGAAGGTTATGTATCGAGATCAACGTGGCGGAAAGCATTTCCTTTGTAGTTGTAAGGTGACGAAGGTAGCCGCGACTGAATGTGCGGCATGTATAGCAGCTGCATTCGGTGTCTATGGGGCGTTTATCTTCACGAAACACAGCATTGCGAAGGTTGAGCTGACCCAGGCGTGTGAGTGCAGCGTGGTTGCGAGCCATTCGGGTCGGCAGCACACAGTCGAAAATATCGATACCGCGGATCACACCATTCACGATGTCCTCGGGAGAGCCGACGCCCATAAGGTAACGCGGCTTATCCACAGGCAGACCGGGTTCAACCGTCTCGATCATGGCAGCCATCTCTTCTTTGCTTTCACCGACAGAGAGGCCGCCGATTGCGACTCCGGGCGTATCGAGAGACGCAATAAAATCAGCAGATTCTTTCCGAAGATCCGGATAAATTCCACCCTGGACAATAGCAAACAGCGCCTGGTCCTCTCTCGTTTTTGCATCCAGACACCGCTGCGCCCAGTTGTGTGTACGCTGCATGGCTTTTTCCACATACCGGCGGTCATCAGGAACGGAACATTCATCGAATGCCATGATGATGTCGGCGCCGAGATTTTCCTGGATTGCGATCGACCTTTCGGGAGTGAACCGGTGTTCCGATCCATCGATATGGGATCGGAAGGTTACTCCATCTTCATCTACCTTGCGCTGGTCACCGTGGGAAAAAACCTGGAATCCGCCAGAATCGGTTAACATCGGACCTTCCCAAGCCATGAACTTGTGAATTCCTCCGAACGCAGCTACAAGTTCATCTCCTGGACGAAGATAGAGGTGGTAGGCATTGGCAAGAACCAGCGTGGCATCCAGGTCTTTCAGCTGGGCAGGGGTCAGCGCTTTGACTGTTGCACGGGTTCCTACAGGTGCAAAAACAGGCGTATTAAGGATGCCGTGTGGTGTATAAAATGCACCACAGCGTGCCGTGCCATCCCGGGCAGTAATTTCGTAGGAGAAAGGTTTCATGTAAGCCAGATCCATTGTAGGAAGGCAAGGGCTACCAGCAGAGACACAATTGTCAGGGGAAAGCCCAGCCGCAGATAATCTCGAAAAGTATAACCGCCAGGGCTGATAACGAGAAGGAGAGCCGGGTGGCTTAGGGGGCTTACAAAAGCCATGGAGCATCCTACTGCTACTGCCATGGCAAGCGCACGCGGATCTATTCCTGCAGTTTGTGCTGCTGCAATAGCAATTGGGGCAAGTATTACTCCTGCGGTTTGACCTCCAAGGAAGATGCTCAACCCGACAGTAGCTGTCATCAATATAGCTGCAATGACGAGAGGCCCGAAACCGGAGAAGGAGGAAATCAGCACAGAGCCGATCGTTTGAGCCAGGCCGGTATTCTCAAGTGCAATACTGACAGGAAGCATACCTGCAACCAGAAAGATCGTACGCCAGTCGATACTGCGGTATGCCTCATCCATTTCAAGCACTCCCAGAAGGACCATGAGAGTTGCTCCGGTCAGCATGGCAGCAGCCAGGGGAAACACGTTGACTGCGCCCAGGAACAGGCATGCAAACAGAACGGTAAATGCCAGCCAGGACCTGCGAGGAGGATTCGCATTGGTCTCTTCCTCAAGGATGATAAAATCCGGGTCCGGGTCAAGCCGCTCGATCTGAGCTCTGCTGCCCTGCACCAGGATGGCATCCCCGAAACGAAGCGGAATATCACGCACAGGACCGGCGAGGACTTTTCCCTCGCGCCAGACCGCCAGTACCTGCAGCCCGTAGCGCTGGCGAAAATTCAACTCCCGCATTGTTTTCCCATACAGGCTGGAATGGGGGGAGAGGGCAACTTCCACCAACGGCGTTTCCTCCGTGCCGAATGTTTCGCCGATATCAACACTTTTCACCAGCTCCAGGTCAAACAGGTTCAGCTGTACTGGTGATGGTTCGCTATCCAGCAGAAGAATATCCCCTTTCTGCAAGACAGTGCTGGCGTCGGGTGCGAGAAAAATACGGTTCTTTCTGGCGATGCCCAGGATCCCTGATTTCATCACACTTCCCCAGTGGATATCCTCAAGACTGCGGTCATTCAGCTGTGACTTGACTGTAATTTCTACTTCTGTGAACTGGCCTTCCAGGTCATAGACGTTGACAAGCTCGTTTTGCAGTCGCCTCATGCGGACATATTGTCCGGCAATATCCCTTGTTGGGAGCATGCGCGGGGCAGCGATCACAAGGAAAAGCACTCCCGCCAGGATTACAGGTATCCCGATGGGGAGGAAATCGAGCAGCCCGAAGGGTTGAATCCCGGCCTGCCCGAGAGTTGTGCTCACGATAATGTTGGCGGTTGTGAGCAGTGTAGCGGTGCCGCCGAGCAGGGCGCCAAAAGCAAGCGGCATCAGAAGGCGGGAAGGCTGGAGCTTCACCTGCCGCGATATACCCATTGTGGTCGGCATTAACGCAGCAGTGGAAGCAATGGGTTTCATGATGGTGGACAGAAGTGCAGCGGTTAAGGAGAGGGCAGCGACAAGGCGGCGTTCGGATTTTCCGGCGAGTGAAATAAGCCTCTGGCCTATCCAGCGGGTGATACCGCTTCGCTGCAGGGCTTCGGAGATGATAAAAACCGACAGGATCGTCATTACGGCAGATTGGCTGAATCCGGAAAAAGCCTGATCTGATGAAATTACTCCTGTAAGTGATAAAGAGATTATGACCAGCAGGCCAACAAGATCCGGGCGCAGCAGCTCGGTTACGAGGAGCAAGGCGGCAACGAGGACTGTGGTCAGGGTGATAATCTGTGCAGTATCCATTGCGTACGATTATACACAGGTTTCATCAGGATGTTTTTGTCAGGTTGAGACAGGATTTACAGGTGGGATTGTCTTTCAGCACGCTCTCGCTTATACTCCCCCCATGATCAAGCAGAACGGTTATTCAAACTGGTTGGAAGTCAATCGAACAAAACTTAAGCAGAACCTCAAGCGGATTCAGCAGTATACAAACACGAACGTTATGGCTGTGGTCAAGGCCAATGGGTATGGCCACGGCATTATTGAGGTTTCACGCATTGCGGCAGAAGCCGGTGTGTCTTACTGTGGAATTGCGCGTGTTGAAGAAGGGCTGGAATTACGCAGTGCTGGTATACGGCTGCCATTACTTGTCCTGGGGTATACACCTCCTTATCGATTTGACAGAGCAATTGAAGCTGATATTTCCATTACCATGTTCGAACCTGAACAGATCGACCCACTTCTGGAAGCAGCAAAACGTGTCGGAAAAACCGCCACTGTTCATGTCAAGGTTGAAACCGGCATGGGGCGGCTAGGTGCGGCCCCTGAAACAGCAAAGTCCATACTCCAGAGACTGCACCACAGCCAGGAGGCTGTGGTTGAAGGCCTGTTCACTCACTTTGCGCGAGCGGACGAGCCAGACAAACCCACCACTGAGGATCAGCAGGATGTATTCAACCGTCTCCTCGAGGAAGTAACAGAAGCTGGCTTGCGGCCGCCGATTATTCATAGTGCAAACTCTGCTGCGTCGTTGACACGCCCCGGCACACATTATGATATGGTTCGTGCAGGTATTGCGTTATACGGGCTGCCGCCTTCACCTGATGTACCGCTCCCGCCTGGTTTGGAGCCTGCTCTTACATGGAAAGCGCAGCTGTGTGAAGTCCGCACTCTTCCGCCAGGGACTGGTATCAGCTATGGGCATATTTACACCACAACCGGACAGGAACGTATCGGTGTCGTACCGGTTGGTTATGGTGATGGTTACCGCCGGGTAGCGGGGAACAGTGTGCTGGTCCATGGGCATAAAGTGCCGATCGTTGGCCGGGTTTGTATGGATCAGATGATGGTGCAGCTGGATTCGGTTCCTGATGCTGCTGTTGGGGATGAAGTGGTTCTGATAGGCCGCCAGGGTTCGGAAGCGATTACCGCAGACATGCTTGCAGAACACTGGGGTACGATCAATTACGAAGTTGTCTGCGGGTTAAGCGCACGGGTACCGCGCATATACTTGGAATAGGCGGCTCAGGGTTTTAGAATTCAAACATATCAGCGAGCATGAGGAATCATGCTCGCTTTTTCACTTAATTCTGAACGTTAACCAATCGGCTCAGCGTAGCGTTTGCGGATATTGGGAATAAGATATTCTTCGAAGGCCTGATCGAAGTCGTATTCCGGGTGCCATCCCCAATCATTCCGCGCAGCACTGTCGTTTATATCAGCAGGCCAGCTGTCCACAATAGCCTGGCGAGGTATATCAGGCTTGAAATCGACACGTGCTTGCGGAAAATGCTGCAGGACTTTTTGAAGGAATTCCTCAGCCGTGGGGCTGAAGCTGGTGACATTATAGACATGGCGCGAAAGGGTTCCTGCAGGTGCTGCAGCAAGCTCTACCAGGGCTTTTATCGCATCCGGCATGGCCAGGAAGGGCAGGCGGGTATCCGGCCTTACAAAGCAGTGATAGGATTCCCCTCGAGCAGCTGCGTGCAGCATTTCCGGCCCGTAATCGCTTGTGCCGCCGGAGGGGGTGGTGAACGCACTGATCAGCCCTGGATAACGGAGGCCTCGGAAATCCAGCAGCGTTTCCTGGACGTTTTCTGACAGCTGCCGGTAATGAGAGGCGTAGTAACGACCAAGCTGCTCGCAGTACAGCTTGTTGCAGCCGTACATGGTTGTCGGGCAGCACCAGTCCTCTTCGCGAACTTTTCCTTCGCTGGATTTTGTTTCTGCACAGGGAAGACCATAGACAGCAATCGAGCTTGGGTACAAAAAACTGACCGCCCGGTTTGTTCGGGCGGCTTGTTGATTTGACAATCTCAACAACTCGATTGTCCCGTTGACATTTATTGTGTGGGCAGTTTCCGGTATGCTTTCGGCACTTGTGGAAAGTATCGAGGCCAGGTGGTAGATATTGTTAAATTCATAGTGCTGGAAGAGTTTTGATAAACGCTCTGTATCGCGGATATCGCACTGGATGAAGTCAAAACAAAGCGGCTGCAGATTTGCTTCCAGCGGTTTGATATCCAGAGCAACAATCTGTGTTTCCGGCACTTTTTTAAGATAATGTATCAACCCGTGGCCGATTTCACCATTTGCTCCCGTTATCAATACGGTTTTTTTTTCCATTTTCCCTCGTTTGAGATATGTTTATGCAGTGTGAGAAGAAACAAGCAGCTTTATCAGCGTTGTGGGGCATCTAAATCCTAGCATAATTGAAACGCATTTAGAATGAACTTGCCAGAGAAAAGCAGCCTGATCCGTTACGATAAAAATCACGACTTCAGTCCGGTGGTTTCCGCCATGACATTGCTTCCAGGAACCTCTGGAAAACGAGCTTTTCAATAAGCCTGAAAACTTAGTAGAATATAGGTGGTCAGTGTTGGCGGCCAGGAGAAAGGCCAGAATGACCCACCTGCCTTTTCCTTCCAGGCCTTGACTTTTCAGGAGGCCGTTTTTTATAATGTTGCACACAATCTACCCGCTGCAGGGGAGAGCTCCAGAAGGATTGGACACCGAAGGGGCAAGCCTTTTTGAATCGTGCGATTCGAAGGCGAAACTCTCAGGTTCAAGGACCCTGCATTGGTATCACTCTGGAAAGAATATCTACCGAAGGGGCAAGCCGCCTGGAGCGGTGAATCTCTCAGGTCAATGACAGAGGACGCACGTTTTTTCGTGCGTCCTTTTTTATTCGTTGGTTTTTTTACTCAATTTGAAACAGGAGGAATACAAATGGATTTTCCAGCTGATTTGAAATATACCGAAAATGATGAGTGGTTACGAGTGGAAGGAAAAGAAGCAGCCTGCGGCATTTCTGATTTTGCACAGGACCAGCTTTCAGATATTGTCTACGTTGAAGTGCTTGTTGCTGAAGGCGACAGTTTCAAAAAAGGTGATTCGATTGCCAGCGTAGAATCTGTAAAAACAGCTGCAGACGTATACGCACCGGTTTCCGGAACAGTTAAAGCAATCAATGAAACACTGATGGAAACACCGGAAGTAATCAATTCTGATCCCTACGGTGCGGCATGGATCATCAAGCTCGAGTTGGCCGATCCGGCAGAAGTGGATGCCCTTCTCAACGCAGATGATTACAAGAAGAATACAGAAGAGCGAGCACACTAATGGCCTATATACCCCATACCGAAAAAAATCGCCAGGATATGCTGAAGGCGATCGGGGTGGAGAAGATTGAGGATCTGTACGAAACAATCCCCGAAAGATTCCGGTTTCCAGACCTGGATCTCCCTGCACCACTTTCTGAAATGGAAATGGCGGAGGAACTGCAGTTCCTGTCGGAGTTGAATATCGACAGCCGGCAGTTCGCCTGCTTCCTTGGGGCTGGGGCCTACAATCATTACACGCCATCCGTGGTAGACCATATCCTGCGCAGAAATGAGTTCTATACTGCGTATACTCCTTACCAACCTGAAATTTCACAGGGAACACTGCAAACCATCTTCGAGTACCAGAGCATGATCTGCCAGCTCACCGGCATGGATGTCTCCAATGCCTCTCATTATGACGGCGCAACATCGCTGGCGGAAGCTGTGATTATGTCACTCAACCAGTTCCGGTTCAAACGAACCAGGGTAGTTCTTTCGCCCACGATTCACCCACAGTACCGCCAGGTTGTCCGTACGTATTTTCCGGCCGGCAACGTGGAAATCCTCGGTGAAGACCAGGATCTGGTGAAACAGGATCTTGTATCCCTGGTGGACGATCAGACCGCAGTTGTGGCTGTTCAGTACCCGGATTTTCTGGGATCGGTCGAAGATTATGCTGCACTTGGTGAAGCTGTCCATGAGGCCGGGGCACTTTTCTGTGTCGTTGTGAACCCGCTGGCACTGGGACTGCTTAAACCGCCGTCTGAATTTGGTGCAGATATTGTTGTTGGAGAAGGCCAGGCACTGGGACTTCCGCTCTCCTATGGCGGACCTTACCTGGGCATTTTTGCCACCAAACAGAAGTATGTGCGGAAAATGGCCGGCCGGCTTGTGGGAGAAACAGTCGACGGCAGCGGCAAACGCGGTTATGTACTGACGCTGACACCGCGTGAGCAGCATATCCGCCGTGAAAAAGCTACATCCAACATCTGCTCGAACCAGGGCTTGATGGTTCTTGCTGCGGCGGTATACCTGTCCGTGATGGGGCGGAAAGGGCTGAGACAGGTTGCTGAGCTGAATTATCAAAAAGCCCATTACGCAGCCAGCCAAATCCAGGCTCTGGATGATTACAGCGTCTGGAATAAAGGCACATTCTTCAACGAATTCCTTGTCTCCTGTCCAAGGCCTGTTGCAGAAATTAATGACCATCTGATGGACTACGATATTCTGGGCGGGTATGACGTTGAGAAGGATTTCCCGGCATTGAAGAACCACATGCTCGTAGCGGTTACCGAGAAGAATTCCCGTGAGGAAATTGACGACTTTGTGGCAGCTTTGGAGGAGGTGGCCCATGCTTGAGCCGCTTATTTATGACCTTTCCTCACCGGGTCGTCTGGGTGTTACTTTACCGGAATCGGACGTGCCGGAAACAGCACTGCCGAACGAACTGATCCGTGAAGATATTGGTTTGCCGGAACTTTCAGAAATGGATGTCGTCAGGCATTTTGTACACCTGTCACAATTGAACTATGGCGTCGATATCGGTTTTTACCCGCTTGGCTCATGTACGATGAAATACAACCCGAAGATCAATGAGGATGCCGCCCGACTTCCGGGCTTTGCGCTGACTCATCCGCTTCAGGATCCTCACCTCGCTCAGGGTAACCTCGCGTTGATGTTTGAAACGCAGCAGTGGCTCAAGGAAATTGGAGGTTTTGCCGGGGCGAGTTTGCAGCCGGCGGCTGGTGCTCATGGCGAGTTCACAGGAATTCTGATGATCCGGGCATACCACCAGGACCGCGGTGATACAAAGCGAACGAAGATTCTGATCCCCGATTCGGCGCACGGCACAAATCCGGCTACAACCTCCATGGTTGGGCTGGATGTGGTGGAGCTGCCGTCGGATGGACGTGGCAATGTCGATTTGGAAGCGCTTCGACAGGAATGTGATGATACAGTCGCCGGCATGATGCTCACGAACCCCAACACGCTGGGATTGTTCGAAGAACATGTCGAGGAAGTGGTCAAGCTCGTTCATGACTGCGGCGGGCTGATGTATGGTGATGGTGCGAACATGAATGCCCTGCTGGGCGTTATCAGTCCCGGTGACCTGGGTTTTGATGTCCTGCATTACAACCTGCATAAAACATTTTCCACACCACATGGCGGAGGCGGACCGGGTTCCGGACCTGTCGGTGTATCAGAGAAGCTGGTGGATTTCCTTCCGGGGCCGATCGTTGATTGTGTGGATTGTGACAGTGAGGAGTTTCCCCATTTTGTTCTGATCGAGCCAAAGAAGAGCATCGGCCGGGTCAAGTCATTCATGGGGCATTTTGGTGTGGTTGTACGGGCTTATACCTATATGCGAATGCAGGGCAAGTCCGGCTTGCGTGATGTGTCCGACCATGCTGTGCTGAATGCAAATTATCTCAAAGCACGCCTGGAAGACACATACAACATCCCGTTCAATCGGACCTGTATGCATGAATTTGTTGCAGAGGGATGCTGGAAGGGGATAAAAGGCGTACATGCTCTTGACATTGCCAAACGTTTGATGGATTACAACTTCCATCCGCCTACGAACTACTTCCCGCTGATCGTACACGAAGCTTTAATGATCGAGCCGACTGAAACGGAGTCACTCGAAACCCTGGACGCTTTTGCGGATGCGATGCTCAAAATTGCTGAGGAAGCACGTGAACAGCCGGAGCTGCTGCATGAAGCGCCGCACAATACACCTATCGGAAGGCTGGATGAAGTCCAGGCAGCCCGGCAGTTGGTGCTCTGCTGCCGTCCATCCTGGCTGGATGATCCGAAGAAGTAACAAGGTATCAACACAGGTTTATGCAACATCTTCAGGGCTGTCTTTTTCAGGCAGCCCTGTTTGATTCCGGGAACATACGGAGGGAAGGTTGAAGGGGGAGCGAGCAGCCCGGCGAGATTTACGTGATTTTGTCAGGGGACTCGCGGGTTTTAAGGTAGAATCAGCGAGCATCATGCAGAAAAACGGAAGTGAAGAGGGCAAAAAAAGTTGAATCAACAAAACTGAATCCCCGGGTACAGATTTTACTTTCCACCGGGGAAGTCTTTGAAGGGGATCGAGGCACCACACTCGAGGAACTTCTCATTGGGAATGTAGAAACGGATGCACCGATTGTAGGTGCAGTTGTCAATGGCGAACTGCGTGAACTGACGTACACCGTTGATATGGAGTCAAAGGTCACACCGGTTACGATGGGGGATGCAGATGGGATGCGGTTTTACCGGCGGTCGCTTACATTCCTTCTGGCTGCGGTATTCGAGGAGCTCTTCCCTGATAATCAGCTGTATATCGATCACTCTGTATCTTCAGGAGGCTATTTCTGTCGTGTCAATGAGCCATTAACGGCGGAGGACATTGAACTTCTCGGGAACCGTATGCGGGAGCTTGTAGAGCGAGACCTGCCATTCAAACGCGAAGTCGTTCCACTGGAGGAAGCGGTAGAGTATGTGCGTTCGAGGGGATATGTGGACAAGGTCAGGCTGCTTGCCTATCGAAAAAAGCCGACGCTCGTTTTTTATCGATTGGGTGATCTAAGGCAGTACCATCACGGCTACATGGTTCCCAGCACCGGGTATCTGAAATGGTTCAGCCTGGTAAAAACCGATGACGGTCTGACATTATGCTTTCCGCGCCGTCACTGGCCGACTGCGCTTCAATCGGCGCCGGAGTTTCCCAAGCTGCTGAGTACATTCCGGCAGTATGGTGACTGGCTTACTGCACTGGGGATTTCAAGTGTTGGTGCGTTGAATGATGCAATAACAGATGGGCGCTCGAGCGAGGTCATTCTTGTGTCGGAAGCGCTGCATGAACGACGCATCGCTGAGATTGCAGGTGTTATTGCCGGCCAGCAGGATAAAATCCGGCTGGTGCTGATTGCAGGACCTTCAGCATCTGGAAAAACGACATTTTCCAAACGCCTCACCGTTCAACTTCTGGCTAGAGGTATTTCACCGTTCCCGATCGAAATGGATAACTTCTTTGTTGACCGCGACAAGACTCCTATAGATGAGAGCGGCGAGTTCGATTTCGAATCCCTGGGGGCAGTCGATGTCGAAAGGCTGAATCATGACCTGCAGGGCCTTATCGCCGGCAAAACAGTCAGATTTCCCCGATATGATTTCAAACAGGGTTTACAGCTGGAGGGTGAGGAGGCAAGAATCTCCAGGGATCAGATTATTATCCTGGAAGGAATCCACGGATTGAATCCTGATCTTCTGCCGAAAATTCCGGCATCCCAGACCTACCGGGTGTATACCTCCGCACTTACTCAGTTGAACCTGGACCGCTACAATCGTGTGTCCACAACTGATACACGACTTATCAGACGGATCGTTCGGGATGCTGCTTACAGGGGATACTCGGCTGCACAGACAATCGCACGCTGGGAGTCGGTTCGCCGTGGTGAAAAAAGGTACATCTTCCCGTTTCAGGAGAATGCTGATATCCACTTCAATTCAGCTCTGGCGTATGAGAGTTCAGCACTGGGGCCGCTTGCAGAACCGCTGCTCAGGCAGGTACCGTTTGGTACGAAAGAATATATCGAAGCCAAACGGCTTCTTGTGTTCATCCAGTGGTTTCTTCCTCTCGATATTGGATTGATCCCCGACAACTCGATACTTCGTGAATTTGTCGGCGGATCCATATTGCGTAAATTTACCCCATGGGTTTCCGGTACAGAATAATTCGGAACTTGTCGCCTGATTTTCCAAAGAAAGGTAAACTTGGGGAGTATAAGTTCAGGCAAGTACAGGGGATATACAGGACGGAGTAACTATGCGCGGGTTGGTAGGCAAGACTCTCGATCACTACCTGATTGTAGCTGAGGTAGGGCAGGGGGGAATGGCTACGGTCTATCGGGCTGTGGATAACAACACCTCGGGAGAGGTGGCATTGAAGGTTCTATCTCCAACCATTGCCGGGGACAGGCGGTTCATACGCCGGTTTCGGCGTGAAGGTGGGCTTCTGGCACGCATGAAGCACCCGAACATCGTCCCCGTGCTTGATTATGGAGAGAGTCAGGGGTTTGTTTACCTGGCAATGCCTTTTGTGCGCGGAAAAACCCTGACTACCCGAATGAAATCCAATCAGCTCGAACTATCGGATGTGAGCCGGTGGATTGAAGAGATTGCAGATGCTCTGGCGTATGCACATTCACAGGGTGTTATCCACCGGGATGTCAAACCCTCCAATATTATTATCGACGATAATGACAATGCCCTTCTCACGGACTTCGGCCTGGCCCGTCATGTGGAGGGGACAAACACACTGACGGGATCGATGCTTCTCGGAACCCCGGCGTACATGTCTCCGGAACAGGCTTCCGGGGAGGCGGTTGAGGAAGCGTCAGATCAGTATTCCCTCGGCATTATCCTCTACCAGGTTTTCACAGGACGTCTGCCTTTTGACGAAGAAGCTCCCATGGCCACGGTGATGATGCACATCAATGAACCGGTTCCGCGCCCGGGCCGTTTTAATACTTCCATTCCGGAAGAGCTGGAACGGGTGATATTAAAAAGCCTGGCCAAGCGGCCCAGCTACCGGTACTCTTCAATTTCTGCGTTCAAACAGGCATTTACTGCTGCCGTTGCAGGCAATGCAGATGAAGAAACCCGGGTTATGCACAAGCCTCCCTCCGGAGTGGTTCGGTCCGTTCCTGGAAAAACAAAAAAACAAAGGGCGTCATCGAAGTTCGTCGCATTGTTCCTCGGCCCGATTCTTCTTGCTGCTGCTATTGGAAGTGTCTGGTGGCTCCAGCACAGACCGAATTCAACAACTCCAACTGCAACTGTTGAAGTTCTCCCGGTATTCGAGAACCAATCAGGGCTTGATGCACCTGTTCTGGAGGAAGAAACGCATGTCCCTGTTGTTCTTCCTACAGCCGTACAAAACGACGCATGTCCCGGTTTGAGTATGATCAACTTCGAGAGAGAAGGCTCGACAGTGTCCTGGAGCCTGGATAACAGCCTGGACAATCCTGTGCAGTTGATGGGTGCCGGTTTTACGATCCCGGAAGACAACTGGCTTACCATGCTTACACTCGACCAGGAAGTGCTCCTTGAAATAGACCCGTTCACACCGCCGGATCCGGATGCTGTTTTGGAAATCCCGGCTGATGAACGAACTGTAATCCCTGCTGGAAAGATCGTTCATTTCGAACTTCGCTTTGCAGTAAGTGATACACTGCCGGGCTATGCTCTGGAACTTGCTTTCGATGAAGGGTGTACGCTTCAAACTGAATGGTAACTGACAGAAGCTGCTGAGTGAAACCAGCAGCTTTTTTTATCTGGTAGATGAACTGGTTTAATTAACCAATATATTACAAAAGAGGAGAAATCCATGGCTGATTCATGCATTGTCAACCTTGCCAGAACGATGGTCCATTATTCAACACGCGTACAGCCGCACGACCGTGTGGCCATTGTTGGGGCCCCGGTTTCCGAACCGCTTATGAAGGAAGTATTCCGTGAGGTTTTGAGAGCCGGGGGATACCCCTACCCGATGCTGGGCCTGGAAATATTGGCTGGTATGGATGGGCTTGATGAAATCTATTTTGCAGAAGCCAATGAAGACCAGCTCAAGCACGTCCTCCAGACCGAATACATGGTACGGACCGAGTTCGAGGTGATGATTCTGCTGAAAAGCCAGGGCAATACCCACAGCCGGAGCAATGTGGATCCTGCGAAGGTGCAGATGTGGAAGAAGGCGCGCAGCGAGATGGCTGAAACCTTCTTAAAGCGCAGCGCTGATGGCCTGGCCCGCTGGGCACTCACTCTCTACCCGACCCAGGCATATGCCCAGGATGCCGATATGGGACTGGAAGAGTTCAGGGATTACGTATACCGGACGACATTTTCAGACCAGCCTGATCCTATAGCCGAGTGGAACAAACTTCATGATGAGCAGCAGGTTATTGTGGATTGGTTGAACGGCAGGAAGGATGTTGTTGTTGAGGGCCCTAATATCGATATGAACCTCTCCATCGACGGCCGCACTTTTATCAATTCCGACGGCACCAAAAATATGCCCAGCGGTGAGGTATTTACCGGCCCTGTGGAGGATTCAGCCGAAGGGTGGGTGAAATTCACCTATCCGGCAATCTACGAGGGCAGGGAAGTTGCCGGCGTGGAGTTGAAGTTTGAAAAAGGCCGTGTCGTGCAGGCCAGCGCAGAAAAGAATGAAGAATTCCTGATTGCGATGCTGGATATGGATGAAGGATCCCGCTACCTGGGTGAATTCGCCATCGGCACCAACAAGATGATCGACCGTTTTATCAAGAACATCCTTTTCGATGAAAAGATAGGCGGGACCATTCACATGGCCCTGGGGATGGGTTATCCGGAAACTGGTTCTGTGAACAAGAGCGCCATTCATTGGGACATGATCTGCGACATGCGCGAAGACAGCCGTATTCTGGTGGATGGGGATCTGCTATACGAGAACGGTGAGTTCAAAATCTGAACGTTCTTGAAGGGGTTTGACCCAGTGTTCATACGAAGTCGACATTGTCGCTCATAATCTCTGTAGGGGTCGACCCGCGTGTCGACCCTTTTTCGCGAGTAGAAGTTCAATCCATATCTCTGTAGGGGTCGACCCGCGTGTCGACCCTTTTTCGCGAGTAGAAGTTCAATCCATATCTCTGTAGGGGTCGACCCGCGTATC
>Ga0272441_10005631_pt1 | contig 21594 bp, 31 predicted proteins | sample SSMProp6N_FD_193582 | JGI IMG/M metagenome (GOLD analysis project Ga0272441, IMG submission 193582) | Marine sediment archaeal communities from Little Sippewissett salt marsh, Falmouth, MA, United States - SSM-Prop-6N | ecosystem: Environmental > Aquatic > Marine > Wetlands > Sediment ... | reverse complement strand
AGTCGTACGCTCGACGTGAACCCCTAAATTTACCGTCGAGCAGTTCCATTCGTCAAGGGGTAAATTGACGCTTTATGGGCTTGATTTGTAGAATCGGGGTACCTTGAAGTGTGAGCTACGGCCAGATTTTCCGACGAAGAGTGCATGAAAAAATAAGAGAATTTACACATGATTCAGCTTGAAATGTTGAATTTTGAGAATTGCGGGCGATAGTTTCGGTATGACTAAAATAAGAAAGGATGCAAACAGATTTCATCTCAAGAAGTTTAAGAAACCGAAACAACCCGAACTTAATTATCGTCGTGAGGATTATAAAGATTCGGGCAATCGATTTTTTAAGCCAGGAAATCCCGGACGTCCCAAAGGAATCAAAACTAAAGGCCAGCTCGTTAAAGAAAAACTTTTCGATTACATTCTTCAGATGGATTTCGATGCAACGAATACGCGGCGTAGATGGTCTCCTTCACGTAAAAAGTGGTTCGAGGATAAGCTGCGTGAGATTCCCCTACGTACTTTGCTTCAGGTGGGCGCGGCCCTTGCTCCCAGGGAAATGCACGTGAAAGGTGAAGGGTTTGAGGGAGGTAAAACGGTATTTCAGAATATAGTTACGACCGAAAGAAAAAATGAATCGATTGTTCAGGACTTGAATGATCGTTTCATGTCACAATTTCGACAGGAGAAATAATTGGACCTAAAATATCCACGGGAAATACGGGAGAACTTACGCTATCGCGCGTGGGTTTTAGAAGAGTGCGAACGTGATCCGAACTTTCAGGCTTCGGTTCGCCGGGCATGTGAGCTTGACCCTATCTATTATATCAATTGTTTCTGCTGGACCAAAGATCCCCGTGTAAAGCCGGATGTTCTACCTTTCATTCTTTACGACTTTCAGGAAAAATCCGTATACGCTTTGATCGACAGTATAGAGCGCGGTGAAGACCTTCTTGTTGAGAAGAGTCGTGACATGGGGGTGAGCTGGTTTATTCTGATGGTGTTTGAATGGTTCTGGAACTTTCAGCCGGGAAGCGATTTCCGCGTAGGTTCGCGTAAGGAAGAATATGTTGATAAGCTTGGAGACATTGATACCCTCATTGAGAAGATACGGTTTGACCTTAAGCGTAAGCCTTTATTTCTTCTTCCTAAAGGATTCAGGCCTGATGAACACGCTACCTTCATGAAGATTATTAATCCGGAGAGCGGTAACAGTATCGTAGGAGAGAGCGCGAATCCTAGCTTTGGTTCAGGAGGACGCCGGAGAGCGATTCTTTTGGACGAGTTCAGCAAGTGGGACAACTCCGTAGCCGGGGCAGCTTGGACAAGTACTGCGGACGTCACACCCTGTCGTATCCCAGTTAGTACCCCTTTGGGAAGCGCAAACAAATTCGGACAATTGGCGAACGGAACGCACGAAAAGATTAAGAAGTTAACTCTCCACTGGACTCTGCATCCCAAAAAGATACGCGAGGCCTATTATATCAAGGACGGAGAGAAAATAGGATTGGCAGATTCTACCTCGGCCTACAACCACTGGCTGAGGTCCGGGCGCGAGGCGGGATTGGTTCGTAGCACGTGGTACGACGCCGAGGCTCTTCGTCGAAAGGAAGCCGATCTGGCTCAGGAAGTCGATATAGACTATCTTCGTTCGGGCAAGCCTTTCTTCTCCCAGAAGGCCCTGGCTAACCAAAAAGTATGGCCTATCATTAAACGCAAGCTGCCTTCCGATTCGGTTCCGCACGGGTTTCATATCTTGGCGAAGCTGGTTGAGATCGACAACCGGGTAGAGGTTCGGGAAGACGCGTACCGGGGCTGGCTCCGGATTTATGAGTTTCCCCGGAAAGGATTACAGTACGTGGTGGGAGGGGACGTAGCCGAAGGATTGGCGAAAGGGGACGAAAGCTTTCTTGTTGTACGTGAGAAGTGGACTCGTAACGTTGTAGCAACCTCGAATGGAGCGTATCCCCCGGACGACTTAGCTATTAAGGCTCAGAGAGTTGGAAAGTTCTACAACAAGGAGATAGTCGCGGTAGAGAACAACAATCACGGCTATTCTGTAAATTCCGACCTATGCGGTATGGACTGTAAATTATACTACACGAAGAATAAGAAGAATGACGTTGTGAAAGCGGGGTGGAGTACAACGCCCCTTACCCGTCCAAGAATGCTTGACCAGTTAGAGGAAGAGATAAGGAAGGGAGTGATTGAACTTCGTGACGAAACGCTTATCTCTCAGTGCAAAACTTTCGTGTTTAACGCTAAGAACGGTAAGCCGGAAGCTGACGGAGATTTCCTTGATGACGGAGTTATAGCTACCGCAATTGCCGGGATAGTTATTGTAGAGTTTCCTTATGTACCTTTCAAGGATGAGGAAGAGCCCGTTCAAGATATGAAAAAGCCTATGTTCACCTATAAATAAGGAGGAAGAAAATGGACGAAGATCGAAAGCCGGATGCCGAAGAGAGCGCAGAGCAGACACCGATAGAACTTCACGCGGTGTTCCATCCAGATGGGACGTGGAAAATATCCTGTCCTCTTTTGGGGATGAAAGAAATACCCACGGTCGTGAAAAAAGGGTTCATTGAGGACCTGAGAGACGCCTATCGGACAATCCTGTTTACTGCAGAACGGGAGAAAAATCAAACGAAACCGAAGAATAAAGTGATTGCTCCTTTCTGGAGAGGGGTGAGAAGATGAGCGACCACAAATGTCATCCGTGCGGTATGTCCCGTACGGACGAGATAGAGGTTCGGGCGAAGTGTAACATTTGCGGGTTCGAATTAACGTACCCGGAGTTTATTCTTCTTCAGAACAAATGCGTATTCCACGCCGAGATGCCTCGGATGTCATGGTTTACTTTCTTGCGGATGGCTATACTCGAGTTCAAAGCGGTAAGAAAGAAGTTGAAGATGAAATCTAAAGGAATGAGCGAGATTGATTGGCAAGCGTGCGTCAACACTGTCGCAGAGGACTTGAGCTCTATGAAAGACGCTGAGGCGATGGGTAAATTTTTAAAGGCCCTCCAGGGGCATAAAGGAGTGCTTCATGTCGATGAATGAGTTCAGTGACGTAGACCTGGAAAAAATCTCTCCGAAGGAGACGGAAGAAGGAGAGCTTCCCGTCTACTATGAACAATTGAAGCTGAAGGAGTCTGACAAAGAACGCATCCTGGATGAAATTGTAGTTGAGTTGGAGGCCATACGGGACGAAAGAAATTCTATAAAGCTTGATTCCAAGATTGTCGCGCTGCGTAATCAGTATAAAGGAGAGGTGACGGAGGACGAACGGCGTATGTTCAACTTGTCTCGGCAGACCACCCGGACGAAGGTGAACAAGGTGAGCAGTCTCCTTATGCAAGCTTTTATGGACTCTGACCCGAAGTTCTCCGTAACTCCTCGGCCTGAAAACGAAGATCCGAACGCAGATGCGGCTTGCGAAAAGAAAACAGACTTCCTGGACTACAAGCTGGACAATCTCCCGTATCGGGATCCTTCGGGTATGGTTGTTCACAACGGGGTGCTCATAGGTACGGGGATAAAGAAGATACGGCACATAATTAAGCGTGAAGATCGTCGCCGGGAAGAAGTTTACCGTCCTCAAGACCTCGAAGCTTTCCTTAAGAATTGGCCTACGGCCGAGAAGGACTACCCTCAGTATATCAAGACCCTGCAGTCGGGTAAGGAATTGAGGATAATGGCTAAGTTCAAAGAAACTACCTATAACGACCCCGGATTCTTTTCGGTAGAGCCGGAAAACTTTTTTGTTCGGATAGGTTGTGACGGGTATGAAGGACTATGCACCACAAAGCTCACCGCCGAAAAAATACCCATGCTTTACTGGGATTTGAAGCGGGAAGAAGAGCGCGGAATGTTCTACGATATCGACGACCTCACCTATACCGACAAGGAGAAAAAGGCCAGAATAGACAAAGCCGAGAATCGATACTACGATATACTGGAATGCGTATTCTACACCAAGCTTAAAGAAAGCGACGAAGAGTTCACCAAGTGCGTATTCTGGATTAACGAGGAAAAGCGGAAGATGATAGGTTCTATCCTTTATCCTCTCTATGCTGTGGATTGCTATTACAATCCTTTTTACATCATGCGCAAGACTTCCGATTTCTACGGAATAGGATTGGGAGAAGTTCTGACTGACCTGTCTTTGGCCGAGGACGCTATGCTAAATGCGATACTGGAATCGGTGTGGATGCAGAACCTCATCACCCCTATCACCCAGAAAAACTCCCAGGTTGCGAAGCAGTTCACGTCAAAAAGATGGACGCACGGCGTTCCCTTAACGTTAGAGCAAGGGGAGACGGTAGATTTTCTCCAGAAGTACATGGCTGCTCCAAACGTTCCGGGAATGGTTAGCTTAATGCAGTTTATGCTCCAGGCTCAGGACGACGCTTCGGGAGTAACGAGCCTAATGAGCGGCAGGGAGTCTCCTTTAGATCCTTCCGCCCCGGCAAGCAAGACCCTAGCTTTGCTTCAACAGTCGGGTATCAATATAAAGGAGTACATTCAAACCATGGCTCCCGCTTTCAATCGAGACGGGGAGATACTTTTCGCAATGTACTACCAGATGAACGAGGACGGGGTACGTTATAGAGTATCCCCTGACAGGGAAGGTGAAGAAGGTCCTTTTAGTACTCTCACCCGGCAAGACATTATGTCCAAGTCCAATATACAGACCATGGCTTTGGCTTTCGATTTCGATCAACTTAACTCCCAGAAAGTCGACTTGGCTTTATACCAGACTTTAAGGTTGGAACCTCTCTTCGCCGCGGATCCGAATCAAGTTTATTTCGCGTTGAAAACCATCATCAAAGGATTCTCTCCGAAGTGGAGACGCTTATATTCGCAGCTGATAGGCAAGCCGGAAGATCTTCAGAAGAAATCGGTTAAGCAAGCTATGCAAACTACCGCGCAGTATATACAGATGAAAATAATGGAGTCGAGAACCACCGGAGTTCCGCCTGAATTTAACGTAGAAGAGTTGGCGGGGATGATAGCCCAGGGACAAAAACTCCTGGGAACTCCTCCGACAAAGGAAGAAGTAAAGGAGGCCCAGAAGAAAAATGCGTAATCCATTTAAGCCGTTGGACGCAGTAGAGGCCGAAAGAATACGGAAGGAAAAAGAGTCTCTTGAGAGTTTATTCAAGCTGACTCGCGAGGTAGCCAGGAGACTGTTAGCTTCCGAGGACGGAAAAGCATTTAAGAAAAGAATAAACGAGGCTGAGAGGGCCCTTATAAAGTATTGCGAAACGAATGTGCATGCCGATCCGGTGAAGGACGGTTATATGCTTCGCTGCGCCATGAACAAGTTAGAGGTGTATCGCGCGCTATTGGAGGGATTAGAAAATGAAGCCGAATAAAGATCACGATCCCGCTCAGCCTCATTTTACATTTGAGCAAGCGGTCAACTGGATAGAGGAAAAGAAAAAGACTCTAAAGGACGACGTTCAAAAGGAGGCGAACCAGCAGCAGTTGTCCGTTGCTCCGCGGAAAGATCGCTATCGTTATTTGACCTACTGCGTATCTTTGTTGGATCGAATTGACTCTGACTTGATTCTTAGACTTCCGTCACAGGTACGTACGTTGTATTCCAATAAGGAACTGGTTGAATTTTTTAAGGCATTACTTGGAATGCGGGTGGTGGGGTATTCCCATTCCAGGATAGCTATGGAGTTCGGGGTACCTTCTTTGGTGGTACGGAATCTGGAAATTATAGCTCAGGAGGCCGTAAAAAGAAGACTGCATCAGCTAAATTCAAGGGGAATTCCCTTGGTGGGAGGCGAATAGAATGACCGTAGCGTTACACTGTTTTCAGAAAAGGATCATAAAGCATAAGTGTAAGGTATGCGGGCTCGCACTCTGTGAAAGCGGATACTTAAGGAGACCCGACGTGAAAGAGGTTCGGATGCTCGGGGCATGGAAGAAGGAGAATTATAGGATTAAAACCTTGGCATCGCCTTTCAACCCCCGGCATATAATCAGTATTGATTTATCATGTCGATGCAGCAATTGCGGAATGCCGAATACATTTATCCTGGCAACGGGGTTAGACTCGGTAAATAAAATCAAAGTTCAGTACAATCAAATTGTGCACGGTCAGGGAGTTTTGATACAATGAAGGAATTCCGGTGTAAACAGTGCCGAAGGCTTTTACTTAAGTATGACGGGCCGTTCGGTCAAAAGCGTTTAGTAAGATCGGGTGTAGAAAGTATGGAAAAAAACGCTGCCACTTTAGACATAGAGATAAAATGCGGAAAGTGCAAGACCTTGAATTATCTTACCCAGGAGGAAGCGGTTAGACTGACCTAGGTGATGCGCAGTAGAAGAGGCTCGATGAAGCCCGTATTCTTGGAGTGAAAGGATACGGGTTTTTATTTTGATAAAAAGGAGGCTCGCAAAATGAGTGACAAGAAGAAGCCCAAGGCTTACGAAGAGATTAAGGACTCGATTAGGGTTAACAAGGAGTTGACCGATGAAGAAGAGAGCGCGATAGCTGAACAAGCGAAAAAAGAAATCGTCGAAAGCGAGTAGTAAAGCTAATACCCGAAAGGGCTAGAAAGGAGACAGTCCAATGGCACCGGAAAAAGCGGCAGAGGTAAAAGATCCCCAGATCGCAGAACAGGAAGAAATGGATAGCATTGCTGAGGAAGCGCGCGAAGAGCTTGAGGGAGGCGAGAATAAGAAAGAAAAGAAAGAGGAAAAAGAAGAGAAAAAGGAAGAGGAAAAGGAAGAGGACGTAAAAGAAAACGAGGAAAAGGAAGAAAACGAGGAAGAGATAAAGAAAAAAGAGGAAGAAGAAGCTCGGCAAAAAGAGGACGAGCGTATCTTAGCCTCTGAAGATAAGGATCTAAAGGAAGAGGAAAAAACCCGAAAGGCTGAGCTAGTAAAGGCTCGCGAAGAGGCTGAAATTAAGGTCGAGAAAGAAGCCACCGAAGCTTACGCCTTAAAGAAAAAGATTACATTCGACATCGCTAAGGAGGAAAGAAATCATATAAAGGCCATACGAAAAAAGTACGAGAATCCCGAGGATTTGGCCGATGCATTTCTTCATATCCAGAGGACGCTCACGAAAACTCAAGAAGAGGCCAAATCACTTCGGGAGTATGTCCCGGTGAGGACCATTGAAAATATGACGAACGATGAAGTCCTAAGTACCTACCTGGATACGGGGAAAGTGAAGGTAAACGGTACCGTACTTACGCGGGACCTTGCTATAGAGCAGTTCAGGGGATCAAAGCCCGATCAGACAGAGGGTGTTACGGACAAAGGCGTACTGGCTATGATAGCTGACAACATACGTAACCACATGGCCCTGAAAGCAAAGGAAACTTTAGCTAATTCAAAGGTACAGGCGAAGGATAAACGTGAGAAACTGGTAACTTCTCTTCCAGAAAACGATAAGAAGTATTCCGAAGAGATTCGAGAAGTTCTGGACAATACTTCAGATGCGGCGGTTTTGCAGGAAAATTATAGTCTGGATGATATTCTCTACTGGGTGAAAGGTAAGCACGCCGGGGAGATAGAAGCCAGTCTGGAGAGCGAGAAGAAAAAAGCTTACACGGAGGGGTACAATAAAGGAAAAGAAGAAGCTAAGATACTTGGTATCAAGTCTGACCGTAAAAAATCGGGAGGACCCTCAAAAAAACCTGCCACCCTCACTGAGGCGCAGAAAAAAGAGGCACTCGATATGTTCAACATTGATACCATGTCTGAGGAAGATAAGTACGAAGCTTATCTTGATGTGATGAAGAAACAAGAAGGAGAAAAAGAGACATGACTACGCAACAGCTGAAGTACGACTGGGTTACAGGGGGCCTTACAAGGTGGCCGCTGGCCATGGCCGCAAGTCAGAAATTCGTAGATCGTGGTGGGAAGTTCGTAGACATTGCTTCCGGGTACGGAACAGTGGTAGACGCGAACTCCAGCTACATCTTCGGCTGGGCTGAAGTTCCGGGACATGCTTCCGGATACGATTATTATACTACATCTGCCACGGCAGGGGCCGAGGAGTTGAGTGTAATAATCAGCCCTGATGCGGTGTTTAAGATGCCCGTCGCGTATGACGGATCGTCTTATACCGTGAATTACGCCTATACGGTTATAGGCACTGCGCACGACATATACCGGGACGGAACCAGTTATGTCCAGTTCGCAGATCTGACCAACTCCACCGACGACTTACTCATAGTCCTCGGAGGCAAGGCGGCCAGTGCGGTTGCAGCGGTAACAGGGTATACGTCAGACGGCTACGCATACGTTCGGCCGAATCCGGCAGTAATGATTGCTGCTTAAATTAAGGAGGAAACTTAAATGCCTGGACAGAGAAGTGATTTAGTAGCGGTATTTATGAAAGACTCCTACAAGGCCGTATTCAAAGCCTACGGTAAGGAGTCTACCCGCTATAACCTGATATACTCCGTGAAAACGGGTGTAACAGGGGCGGGAGATAAGGAGACGCAGATAATCGGCGCGGGGCCTTTGACACGCCATACGGTAGAAGGCCAGAATATCGAGTTTAAGACGCCCGTAGAGGGTTGGTCTTATTACGTGAAATACTGGACCTTTTCGGATGGCTTGGCGTTTTCCCCGGAAGCCTCGGAGGACGCGATAAAGTTCGGAAACCTCATAAAGGCTTTCGCAGCTACGTGGGGTGAGCAGGTTCGTATAGCTAAAGAGACGCTAGCAGCGAGGGTATTCAATGTCGGCGGAGCTACCTCAGGAGACTGGGTACTTAACGGAACTCATACGGGAAATACCGATCCTTCAGGTAATTTGCTGTACGATGGTAAGCCCGTGTTCGCCATTTCGGGTAATGAACACACGACCAAAGGCGGAGGTACGTATTACAATTCCGTATCGGGTTTGGATGTAATACCCGGTGATTTCGAACGAGTATACAATCTCCACGTTTCGACGAACAATCGTAACGAGAGAGATCAGATCATTCGTAACCCGGCGGATACGATTCTGACCAAGCCCGGAGCCAGCTACTTCAAGGCCTGGAGGATAACGATGACCTCCAAGGGGATGCCCGGCGACGACATCAACGACGAAAACCCCTACTATAAGACAGTAAAGCCCATGGACTGGGACTATCTTAACGACACCGACCCTGTGGCGTACATCGGGAAGGCGAAGTCGGATAGTTGGCAGTTCCACGAGAGGAAAAATCCCGAGATTCGGTATTATAGGCATGAGCCTAACGCGGGCTATCACGCTTCGATCCGGATCAGGATAGGAGTTTTCCTGAAGGACTTCAGAAACTGGACACGACTCGGGGGAAGCTCCTCGGCGTCTTACTCCTAGGGAGTAGTGGCATGGGTAGAGAAGAATTTCCGATGTTTGGCATATGTCCCGTATGCAGCTCTGATGGCGGGGATTACCCCGCCTCAGAGCTAACATCCGCGGATAGTCAGACCAATATAGATGAATCCAGGGAGGGGGTACCTTTGGTCTGGTATCAGGGAAAAAAGATGTGTGAAGAGTGTAAAGAACGCCTGATGGCCGATGCGGAAAGTCTTAGATCAGCTGAACGCCACGCTGCCGAAAAGAGGTTCAGAAACAGAGCAGGATTCGGAGGTATAACGTGACAAAGAGAGGAAAAAAAGCACCGGAGCCTATAAAAGAGTCTCCGAAACCTGAAGCTCCGAAGGAGATGGCTGTCAGTCAGCCCGCGCTCATTACGGAGACTATCAAGGATCGGGATCGGCTTTTAAAGCTCCAGGACGAGAAACGACTGGTCAACTACGACCCGAGCACGGGCGAGGCGACCTATAGGAGGGCATGAGATGATTTTCAAATGTAAGAAGAAGAATAGGGGAGGCAGACGCCTCGGGGCGTTCTTGGTCGTCCTGTTACTGGCGTGGTCTATGTCAGCTTTCGGAGCGTACGAAAGTCCGCACCGAACGGGCAGTACCTACGTGTGCACGAATGCTACGGGGGAATATGCTGATACCAATATATCCACGTCTACCATCATTCCGGCCTATTGCCGGATATTGGGCTATCGTATAGCCCCCTATGACACGACAGCGAGTTCAGAATTCGTCGTGTCGCTATGGGATGCTGCCGATACCCAGACTGCCGCAGATATGTTCGACGAGGCAGAATGGGGAGCAACAGGGCCCTGGGATCCTATGTGGTATCCCTTGCCGAAAAAACTGAATACTCAGTTGACGGTTAGGCAGGGACCTAATACCACAGTGGTCATCTATTACGACGATACACGAAAGTACTAAGGGAGAATGAAACGATGATATTAAAGGGGGTAGGACAAAAGCTGTACGACTATTTTCTACGGCCGCGTCCTACCCTTTTTGATATTATAGCTATCTACGGGATAGGGGGAGTGGGCCTGGTTCCTCGGCCGATTATGGGGTTTTACCTGTGCGGATTCGCCTGGGTTTTATGGATGGTAGGGTTTAGCTATCCTAATGAAAGGAACGAATGTTTTCCTAGCCTTACTATTTTCTGTCTAATGGCTTTCTCCAGTATGTTCATTCATACATTTTACTATTGCGTAAATAGTATAACATTTCAATACTTAAACTTTTATCTTCTATTTGAAGGGTGGGTATATCCTTTTTGTGGATGTGCGATATTCGTACTTTTAGTTAATAAAGGAAGGAATCTACGCTTAATGTGGGTAACTTTACCTTTAGCTCTCATTCCGGGAATAGAATACGCTATAAAAGGGGGTAGAGGATCGGCTATATTTGCTTTAGGTATAGCTTCCCTGGCTTATTTCTTTTCCAAAAATAAAAAGGTAGGCTTTTTAATTCTATTCCTTCTTGCGTCATTTTTTTTAATTAATAAAGACTGGTTTATGAAAAAGTGGGACTGTCGAGTACCGTTGTGGTACGATATGACCTTTCAAAAGCCAGAAAACCCGGTTGGGATTCAGGACGTTCTCCTTCAGAAACCGTTCGAACAATATACTCACGGGGTGATCAACCATCCTCTTTTGGGGCACGGTTACAACAAGCTTATTCTTAGAGATAACTTCTTTCTATCTACTTCTTGGGGTGAAACGGGACTGTATCGACAGAATGATTACATTAATATAGCTCACGCCATGGGAGCTTTAATTTGGATTCCCTTAGGTATGTTTATGTGGAGAATATTTACGCAGGTTAAAGGATCGTGGTTCCTGATACCTTGCTTAACGATAGCTATACTAAGCTTTGTTCAATTAACGATGTTTTGGGGCAGCAATGCGTTATTCGTAGTATGCATGCTGGCTCTGGTGTACGGAGAATCACTTAAAAAGAAGGAGCTTATATGGACATAATAGGTCTTAACGTTTTAACCAATTTAGCGGGATCTCCCGATATAGTAGTTGCGGGGGAGACTACGGTTTACTCGCGCTCAATTCCTGTAGGTATGGCGAAGTTTTTCAGCCTGTCCTATAAAGCTGCTTCTGACGCCGGGGGTATAAATCTGAAACTGGAAATAGAGGAGTCTTTTCAGTTGCCAACTACCGAATGCGCTTCGGATAGTAGCTATAAAGAGCCTGAGGGGGTGGGAGATATCGTAGACGGATTCACCACCGAGAATACGTGGGTTCATGTAAAGCTTCCCTTGACTCCTATGAAATACTTCCGTTTGAAAATCACAGGCCTGACAGGAAACTCGGCCGATACCGTACTCAACGCAAAGCTATCAAAGCAGGAGGCAGCGTAAAATGAAAAAACGTATACTTTTAAGTCTTATTTTAATTCTATCGTTTTCTACGGCTGCTTTCGCCCAGGTACCCTCTCACTGGAAGTCTACTGCCGTAATTAATGACACGGACGACTACATTACTACCGGGATTTCCCTGGATATCATTCCTCGAGAGAGCATTGTCTTAGGGTGGAGAATGACCCGCATTCCCGGAAAGAATGCAGAGCTGGTAGTAACTATCTACGACGGTCCTATGACTCAGTGGGATGAGATTCTGGATGAAGCAGAATTGGAAGAGCTCACTCCAGGAGGTTTATGGTTCCCGCGTCCTAAAATACTTGACAAGCAGGTATATATTCACCAGGGCCCCGGAACAATCGTAACGATTTACTTTGAATAAAGGGGGTAGGTTCAAATGGACGTAGATACCTTAAAACAATTAATAGAGGATCTGGAGAATCGAAAGAAAAAGCTTCGGGAGGATATTCAAAGCCTAGAGAAGTCGCGAGGTAAGTTAACTCAAGAAGCTCAGGAGCTTCTTTCTAAGAAAGAGGCTGAATTATCTAAAGCTTTTTCCAGTAAGCTTTCAGCTTTAGAGAGCTCTACGTCTAAAAGGAAAGAGGCCCTCGAGGTACGTGAGAAAGAATTAAAAGAGCTTCAGTCCGGATGGACGGTGAAAGTTCAAATGCTAAATGAAGAAATTGAGTCGGCGAAAAAAGATCGAGAGGTTTTAGAAGCCGAAAAAAGCAATTTACTTCGAGAAAAGAAGAAACTATCAGAAGATAAAGAATCCTTCTTCAAGTCGAATCAAGAGGTTTCCGAAGATACGTCCAAGAAACTTAAGTCGATTAAAGAGGCACAGGAAACGCTGAAAAAGGAGATGTCGGCCTTGGAAGCTCTAAGAAAAGCGACAGCTCAAGCGCAGGAGGAAACCTTAAAGGAATCGAATCGGCTTTCCAATGATAAAAAATACTACGAAAAGGTTCTTCTTCAGAACCAGGAAATACTCAGTCAGATTCAGGTCCAGAGAGCTGCGATAAAGAAAGACCAGGACCTTCTTAAATCCGAACAGGCCTCGCTTAAGAAGCTTATCGGATCGAAAGAGGAATTTCAAAAGCTTCAAAAAGAGCGTGAAGAGCTTCAAGAGCATAAGAAGCATATAAAGCTTTATTCCCAGAATGTCGAGGCCAGAGAAAGGTCAGTTAAAGAAAGAGAAATTTCAGCCGATGAACGAGAAAGATACCTAGATTTACGTGATCGGGAGGTTCAGAAAAAGCTAACTATGTTGAACAAGCTGAGGAACAGTGAGAAAAATTAAAGTTTTTATAGTTGCGGTTTTAGCTTTAGCTGTGTGTTCTGCAAGCTACGCAGAATGGGATGAATTCCAGCTTCGAAGTCTTTTAGACTGTAATATAGATAGGGAGAATACCTTAACGGACGAGGATATTCTGGTATACGATTCTTCTTTACTTCAGTGGAAGAATTCAACTATGTCGGAGGCTTTGGACACCTATTATTGGAAAAACGACGGCACGTCAACGGCTACGGGAGACTGGAATATCGGCTCATATATAATGTCCTCCCGCAATTCCGCTAATTTCTTTGCGGGTGCGGCGTATGGCATGACAGGTGATGGCTCGACAGACGACACTACCGCATTTCAGGATTGTATTGACGCCTGTGAAGCCGCAGGGGGTGGGACAATCCTACTTTCGGCGTGGGGACAGTATAAGATAACTGATAGTCTTTACCTCGACCATAATGCCACAAACTTCACTTATGTAATTCAAGGTGACGGGCAAGGTGCGGTGATTTATCCAGTATTTGCTACGGATAAATACATCTTCCATCTTAACGAAACAAGTGGAGGGAGCAAGGTTTTAAGCTATCCCGCAGGGCCTCGGCTCATATTGAAGAACGTCTATGTGTATGGCGATGATTCCACAGGCAAGCCGTCGTTGATATATTATAATGAAGCCGGATTCGCTACGGAAAATATTAAGTGTTCGGGGTTAGATTATTTCTGTAATGGCGAAGGGTATACGGATAACGTCAGGATTAAGGGCGTTTACTGGACTAATCCCGTCGCAGGGTCTTTGGGGATAGTTCAGGGCGACCACGGCGACGCTTGGGATATATCCGAGATTAGTGCCTTAGACGTTGACATAGTGACCCTAGAGAACGCACAGGGGGCTAGAATACACGATAACGTCGGGGGAAGATATATTTTTAACAACTGCCGTGATGTTATTATGGAGGGTAACCATTTAGAGTATTCGGACAACGGGGCGGCAATAACAATAAACGATAGCGACGTTACGATACGAAATAATTACTTATGGGATATATATACCTATGAGCCTATTTATATAGACAACGACGGAAACACGCCTTGTCATGTCACGATAGAGAATAACACTATCGTAAGGAATATCACCACAGCCACAACTGTAGGGGTTGATTTCTTAAAGATAAACGCTATTGAAGAAAACTCCACAGTAAGGCTGACTAATAATAAACATCTCCTGTATTCCCTCACTAGGTTAATCTACGATAACATGGGATTGACCGCAACGGCTACTGATGGCACACTAAATACACTTTTAGCAAACAATAAACGCCTTTTAACGGGTGATGTTCTGTTGCACAACGTTGCAGGGACGTGGGCTTTAGAGGGTGTAAATAGTGACGGAAGCCCGAACAATGCCACGATAGCGGCGTATAAGACTATCGCCAATCCCACTATAACAGTCACCGAGGGGACGGACTATCCTGGTGCGATTGCGAATACCACGACCTATTACTATACTGTAGCAATCTATCAAGGCTCTTACAATACCGACAATTCAGCAGAGGTCAGTGAAACCGCTACGGGCGATAATAAGAGTTTTGCGATATCTACCTACACATATGCCAATACCGTTTTAAGGATATGGCGAGGGACTTCGACGGGGACATATACGGCTTACATTGACATTCCCTGTGGGGAAGGCACGAACATATTTTACGACACAGGCAGTTATATCGCTGGCATGGCGTGGATAGCCGCTGGCGTGCCGAGCGTGCCGAGTGCAAATACTTGCACGGGTAACGTCGGCATCGGGACGACGAGTCCGTCGGCGAAGTTGGATGTGAATGGTGCCGTTTATTCAACATATGGCAGTGGAGGGAGATTATCAGATGACCCAGTTTGGAAACTATCAGATTTAAATGCTGCTAGTCAATTATGGATGCTTTTCACTTACGGTGGTGATGAGAGGTTTCGTATCGCAAACTCTTCGTTGGGCGTTGAATTTAAAACAGTAGATGGAAGAAAATTCTTTATTGATTCTGGTGATGATTTATATTTTCAAGTTGATGGAGATACAAAGTTACACATAGAAAGCGATACCGGCAACGTCGGCATCGGGACGACGAGTCCTGGTGCGGAGTTGGACGTTAATGGGAACACGTCAACATTAGCTGATACATCTACCGACACTTCGTGCTTTTTCGCTATTTTCGAAGCTAGCACGGGAGGCGAAATAAAAACCGATAATGGCTTGGGGTGGAATGCAAGCACCAACGCCCTATCTCTGAACGGAAACCTAAATCTTACTAATGGCTCACTGGCTAAAATTAGTGCTAATGATGCCGATATAGTGATAGACCTTGACGACGATAATGACGGCAATCAGGACTTCTATGTCAGGGACGGCACAGACCAGACACTTTTAAAGGTAGAGGAAAGCACGGGTAACGTCGGTATTGGGGTATCTGACCCCGACGAGAAATTGGAGGTGTCGGGTAATATACGATTAACAACTGACGGCGATAAAATCGAGATAGGGACGGACAAAGATGCGGCAATCTCGTATGACGGAACTCATGTGCAATACAACTCACAGTTGGTGGGGGCTGGTGGTCATCAGTTTACGGGTAATTTGGGTTTGGGCGTAGCACCAAACGATTCACGAGTAATTAACGCATACAGAAGTTACAATGATACGTCAGGGACTATTTACGGTATGCTTTTCCAACCCAGGATACACCCTAGCTCTAATTCGACGGCTTATCTCTACGGGCTTTCCATCGCGCCGCAAATTGTCGGGTCGGTTGATACCTACCCTACTATTGGTATACTATCACAGCCGACAGTATATCATACTGCCGGAACCTCTCTATCCCTATATGGCATATATTCCAATCCTCAGCTAACCCAAAACAGTGCAGGCACAGTCCAGACGTTTGCGGGTATATATATGGCGGACATCGGTAAACACGCAGATTCGACTGAAACGATAACTAACGGGTATCAAATATATCTGGCTGAATTAACAAAGGCGGCCAGTAACTGGCAGTTATATAACGCAGGTGGGAGGATGCACCTGGGGGGAGACGATGATAAAATATACATCGGTAACTCTAACGACTGTTCAGTTGTGTTTGACAACACAAACACAATAATAAACCCCAGAGAGGAGGGGACGGGAAACCTGATTATATCATCGGGCGAATTACAGGGTGGCACGATTTCCGACCAGTTCTCCTACAATCTCGCCGCCGATGTTCTCGGTGTTCTTGGAGATTTAGACCTTGCGCTACTCTGGCTCACGCCTTCGGACGGGGGGACGGAACAGGACTATTCACCAGCTAACAACGACTTCACTTACGACCCCGACGCAGACTGGACAGCTTCCGACCAATTATATAAGGGTTTCTGTTATGAGCTTGACTTCGACGGCACGAATGACCGCCTTTACATGGGCAACGACAGCGACTTTGATTTAGGCGACGGCTCTAACGACCAAAAGGTTACTATCGTTGTAAAAGCAGAGGTAGTCAACGGGGCTGATTTACAAGACATTATAGGCGTATGGTTCGACCAATGGATATGGGTATTGACCGCTGACGAAAAAATACAGTGGTATAGTAGGGACGCTTCGGTAGGGTTGGTCAACAGTTTAACAGACGGCGCAGTATCAACGGGCGACCATATCTTAGGCGTAACTTATGACGGCGGTGGCGGTGCGACTTCAATGAACGGCATTACGTTCTATGTGGACGGCGTGGCAGTTGCGGCGACGGCTTCCAATGATGTTTCCTATGTCGCAATGGAGGCCTCTACCACAACCACGGAGATAGGCGCGAATGGTGCTAATTATCCGTTCTTAGGAGATATGGGGGCGTTGTTCTTCGTCAAAGGCGTAGAGGCTACGGCTACGCAGATGTGGCAGATATACTTGCTTATGAAAGGAGCGTATAACTTATGAGGTTAATATGGTTTGTTTTAATGATGCTGTTTGCCGTAACCGCTTATGCTAAGACCTACGAAAAGGGTGACGACGGGGCTTTGGTGGAGACCGAAACGATTGAAAAAGTCACCCGATACAACTACGTCGACCTCATAGCCAAAAGGGACGAGGCTGTAAAGCAACAGGCTAATTATCAGGCAAAGGCGGACGAACTACAGGCCGAGATTGACAAGTGGAACGCCCTGATTGCCGAGGCCGACAAGCAAGGCGTGACAGAAAAAACCACGTCAAAAACTCTGGAAATAAAATGATAATGATAGGCGATTATCTTAAAGGCGACTTCAATGTTGTAACTGCCGAGGAACTGATTGAGACATTAAAGCGTGAAGTCCAATGTGAATACGACCACACAAAGCAGTATAAAAAAGCGGTAAAAAAATGGCTAGGGGGTAAGCATGGCAAACGGCAATGCGAATGATTGGTTCTGGGCAATTATGCGGTGGGGCGGTGCGATTATAGCCGCCACATTAGTCATCATATCCCTGATTTATACCATAGTTTACGCCCCGTTAAGCTGTGCTATTGCGTTAGAGACAACTAAGAGAGAGGCGGCTCTGTCTGACCAAAGCAAAATCAATACCGAACTTTTGACTGTTGTCGCCGAACTAAAAGTGGAGGTTAGGTATTTACGACTAGCCCTACAAGGGGGGGACAATGATAATGCTAACAGGCAAGCCAGGTGAGGGCATGATGAAGATAGACAACGATAAAGAATTACTACGGATTAAGCAACACATCAAGGACCATGCCGAAGAAGAAAATTGGGGTATGGTAATTGAAATGGCATGGGGAATGTTAAAGCGTCAGGGCTGTAAATGTCTCAAGCTGAAATAAACTATATGCTCTGTTACGTTGGGGGCGTGGTTCACGCAATAATGATAATGCTTATAATCAAGTGGGGAAGAAAATAGGTTAACAATGGTTAACCAATCACGAGAGGTTAACAATGGTAAAATGGGACATAGTAACTAATATGTGGGAGCATAAACCCCCGAAGTTCTTTGAGCATTTCCGGCACGACACATATACGGACTTATACCCCAGATATGACGGGATTGACAAGCGGGTAAAAAGATTATGTAGGTATTGTCAGGTCTGGTGGTATAAAGGCGAGGAAGAAAGTTTTAAAAGCTGGTTAATAAGGTGGATAATGCAATGAAAACAGTAGATTGGAAATTCGTAGGGTTTCTATACACACTTTTAGCCGTGGTGCTACTCGTAGGATATGGGCCGACGACTAAATATACCGACATGGCGATAGGCGGTCTTATTGCTGTAGTAACGGCTATGGGCAGAGATTTATACAGGTCAAGGACGTCGGAAGATGATAAAAAAGGAGAAAAAGGCGGCTGAGCTAAATACAGGGGGAAGTCGTTACCCCCAGCCACTTGGTGAAATTCCCAAGATTGGCAACCCCTAATCAGCAAGGAAATAGCAGGGCGTGGAAACACGATAAGGTGAATAACCAAACTTAACTACCCAACGGGCTGATAGCCGCCTCTATTTTATATGAGTATTCTCAAATTCATTAAAGGCGTGGGCGTGGTTAAATTCTTACAGGGGTTCGTGCAAGACCATCCCGCAGAGGAATACGCCGAGGACGCCGCCAATGAAATAAGGAAGATTGTTGAGAACGAGGTCGGGGAAAAACGTGCCGATATAATAAGGGATATTATAATTCCCTGGGTGGACAAATGGTATGTCACTTTTAGAAAAACTTTGCTCAATAATTAAGGGAAAGGGTTTGCAGATACGAATTTCCGACGGCAAACCTTTCGACCCCCACGACCAGAAACGGACTACGTGGACACAGGATATTATAGCACGCAGAAAACTAAAGGAGAAAAAACATGACATTTCTAACAAAACTTTATAATTGGGTTCATGGGTGGAAATGGCCGTTTTTAAGCGACTTGATTGAGAAGATGCAGGCCCTCATACTGCAAGTATCCTACCAGATAGGTCGGGAGGCCTTTGACGCCATTAAGGGTAAGATAATCGAGGTGTCTACAGAGAATATCTCCGGCGACGAAAAGTGGCAGAAAGTTTTTGATTTCGCTCGAACAATATTGACAGTGCAAGATATTAAAGACCGCTGGCTCGACCTTTTAATCGTGGCAATAGTAAACATTCTCAAGGACAAGGGAGAGATAAAATAAGGGGACATTATGACACTTGAAAATTTTAGAGCTATCGTTAGAGCTATGGTTCCCGGAAGTAAGTCGTCCGTGATAGCCGATACCGTCCTGGACCCTATTCTTAACGCGGGGGTAGTGGATTTAACAGCTTTCTGCGAGCTATTACCTACGAATAAAAAATTTAATGCCGTAGCTGATCAAGGATCGGCTGCAAACCCCTACACACTGTCATCGGCCCTAGGGGATTTTCTTGTCCAGGGGGGCGGAGGATTGTGGTGGAATTCAGGGGACGGAGATTCACCTAAGTGGAAAAAGCTTAGTCCACGTACAATAGAGTGGCTTGATGAAAATCGCCCTAACTGGCATGAAATTTCCTCAGGAAGTCCCGAAGACTACGCCATTGACGGTGACAACCTATATATAGTTCCTCATCCTTCAGATTCTCTTTCAGATGGATTCTGGAATTTCTATACTAAACTTCCTACGGATATGTCCGATACGGGTCATTATCCTTTCGTAGGATCGACATCTAAGCTTTCTCACCTGGAAATATTTGACTTTGCTATCTGTTACTATGCGCGCTGGAAAATAATACCCATGTTGGGGCAAGATACCATGAACGATGAATTTAATCGTAATCAAAATTTATACGTTAAAGAGCGAAAAGAGAAGCATGACTTAATACGTAGACGTCCCGACTTAGACCAAACCGCAAAATGGCAAGGACCTGTTATACGATGAAGAAATTACTTATTGTATTGACGCTCAGCATGGGAGTGGTTTTTAGCTCAAATGCAGCTGAAAAACCCTTTCAAGCTTTTATACTCTCTGATTTCAGCAAGGGACTAAATAGCCACGTATCCGATAGTAATTCTCCGAACGAATCAGCGGATCGGTACGAGAATTTTCGTGTTAACGAGAAATACGCAGCTTTATGCAAGCGAAATAGTTTAATTAGTGTAATCGATATGGGAACTTCAGCTATTACGGGGCTTCATCGTTACTATAAAAACGATGGAACAGCCTATACAGTGGCAGCTACAGGAACTACTCTAAAAATAGACAATGACGGAACGGCACAAACGATTGATGCCGGACTGTCAGATGGTAAAAGATGGCAATTCATTACCTACAACGATCTATGCATAGGGGGTAACAATTCCGATCGCCCTATAAAATACGACGGTCATACACAAGTTACCGCGAATACCGATGGTTCACGTACGTCTACGGAGCTTTGCGCTGAACTAGGTGCCCCATTCGCTGAACTTAATACAGGAGCCAATTTAACCGCTGCAAAATGGTACGTATACAAGGTAATGTTCGTGGTCAGCGGAGTTACCTATTACTCCCAGGCAAAAAGTAATCCCCTTTTAACAGGGGCTGCAGTTCGGGATATATATTTAACTGACATTCCTATAGGGCCCACAGGAACTACGTCTCGACAAATATATCGAATATCGGGTGCGGCAAGCCAAGCTGCCGCAGAAGCTGAAACCAGTTATTACCTAGTTACTACGATCGAAGACAATACTACTTCAGTTTACGCAGATACAATGACTGACGCTACTCTTACGGGCCAGACTGCGTGGGATACTACCGGAAAATATGATTGTTCTCCTCCAACTGGAAATTTATGGTACAATCATAATGAGTATACCTTTGTAGCGGGAAATGTAACCTATCCTTCTTATCTATATTTTAGCGACATATACAACCCTGACTTTTTCTATCCGACTCACTTTGAAAGAATTCAAAAAGACGACGGAGACAAAATAACATTTATAAAAACCTTTCGCGGACTATTGACTATAGGAAAAACTAACTCTATATCTAAATATTATACTGAAGGTACACCGTCCACCGACTGGTACGTTAGCGGAGTATACTCTAAAATAGGATGCCCGGCTCCTTATAGTGTGGCCGTATCTCCTTTGGGCCTCTTTTATCGGGGAAGAGACGGCCTCTATCTATTTGATGGTATGTCTTCTCGGCTGGTGTCTGATTCAGTTACTCAAGAGGTACGTGATATTTCCCAGGCTGACATTGAAAACGCCGTAGGAGTTTTTTACGATAATACATATAAATTTGCTTATACCTCTGACATATCTGACGCTGCCTATAACAATAGGGTTTTAAACTATAATATCGTTAGGGATGCCTATACCTTGGATACTATGAATATAGGGGCCTTTACGGTACTTAATTCAGGAGATGATACGGGAGTTCTATACTCAGGCTCTTCAACTACCGACGGCTATATCGTATCCCACGCGGGTGGAACTGAAACCTTGGCGCGTAGATACAAAAGCAACTTGGATGCAGGAACATTCGATGATACCGCTTCATTCGGAGAAGAACTTAATCCTGTACTTGAGCTTTCCTGGGACTGTACAATAGGAGGTTGGCTTACCGAACTACAGACTAAAAATGCGAGTATTAACGATATCGGTGACATTGCTACTTACCTACCCAACTCAGTTATTG
>Ga0272441_10005630_pt1 | contig 21594 bp, 18 predicted proteins | sample SSMProp6N_FD_193582 | JGI IMG/M metagenome (GOLD analysis project Ga0272441, IMG submission 193582) | Marine sediment archaeal communities from Little Sippewissett salt marsh, Falmouth, MA, United States - SSM-Prop-6N | ecosystem: Environmental > Aquatic > Marine > Wetlands > Sediment ... | reverse complement strand
CTGCAATCGATCAGCCACACATCGTAAACGGGGTGTTCAAGCGCGTTGAGGCCGGGTGAGGAGGCCAGCATCCAACCGACAAAAATCTTATTTGGCTCACCGGCCTGCGCATCGTCTTCCGAATAGTCGCGAATTTCCAAAAAGGCGATCGTCCTTGGCGGGTCTTCCGGCCGCGCCTTCTCACACGCGCGCACGGTGATGCCAAGCCGGCCAAACCGCAGCTCTTCACCGATGGCCGCCGCCATCGGGTGCGTGCGCGCGGTAATTTTATCTAAGCCCATGAGCAGCGCCGTATCCGGCACCGGGGGGGTGTCTGCCTCGGGGTCAACGGATGGCGTGGCTGTGTCATCCGGCGGGGTTGCTATTTGCGCAACTCCGCGCGCCGGGGCTACCGCGAGCACAGCCACCACACACGCCGCCGCTATCGACCGCACGGCGAGCGTCACTCGCTATCGTCCCGGCCGGAACTGAACATGGCCTGGCTCACCAGCCCGATCAAATCGATGGAGCCTTGCGCAAATATAATCTCGCCATTATCCGCCAGCATCTTTTCGCTGCCGCCAGGCGTTAACGAGACATAGGAGCCGCCCAAAAGACCGTCGGAGGTTATTTTTGCGCTGGTGTCTTCGGGCAACTCAACCTGCGAATCGACCGCGATGGTGACGCGGGCAAGATAGGTCTGCGGGTCCAATTCCTGATCGAGCACGGTGCCGATCTTAATGCCCGAGAGCCGCACATCCGCCCCCAGCTCAAGGCCGTCGACGCGGTCAAAATCAATGGTCAACTCGTACCCGGATGTGGTGCCGGCGTCGGTGGACGTATAGGCAAAAAACAAAAACATCCCGGCAATCGCAATGACGGCGGCACCGGTGAGAGTTTCGACGATAGATGATTGCATCCTGTGCAGATCCTTGCATTCGCGCAGCCGCTGGGACTATGTCCAGGCGCTGCCTTGCGGTTTACGTCTCGTCAGGCGTCCAGGCTTGGTAATCGCCGGTGGTACGCGCCCGCGGCGTGCTGGTAATCAAAGAGCCAGGCGGCCTATAGGCATATTCGGACCCGCTGAGATTGGGCAAATGCGGCTTTTCCCAGGCGCGTGGATGATAGGCCGCATCGATTGGGGCGTCATCAATGGTGCGGTGCAACCAGCCATGCCATTCCGGCGGCACGCGTGAGGCCTCCGCCAGCCCGTTATAAATCACCCAGCGCCGCTTTGGGTCTTTGCGGTCGGCAAAATAGCGGTTGCCCTGGCTATCTTCGCCAACGGCCACGCCACGCCGCCACGTCCACAGCCGCGTCCCCCACGTCTGGCCGTTCCACCAGGTGAAAATTTGCCGAAACCACATGTCTTTGCTCTGCCACCTTAAAACGCAGCCACGAATTGACTGACAATCTTGCGCGCATAGTGGGGCCGTGCACCACTATGGCACCCCAGAATATGGCGCCCCAGAATATGGCATTATGGCCCGCGCGCCGTCCAGCCTCACCGGCTGCGAGCAGGCGTAATACTATTATATCAACGTCCAGGTGTCTTTGCCGTGCTCCGGCTCAAACGTGTGTGCGGGCGTCGGCATAGCCTTGTGCGGCAATACGTAGCGGTCGCCGTCAAGAACAAACTTCCTTTTGTCGGTACGGACCCATTCCATGCGCTTTAGCAAATTGGCGGGGACAAGGGGTTTTGCCACAAAGTGGTTGGCGCCTGCCTCCATTGCAGCACGCACGATATCCGGCGACGTATGGGCGGTGAGCATGATGACGGGTACGTGGTGGCTGGCCGTGTTATCCCGGTGGCGTAAGCATTTCAAAAACGCAATGCCGTCCATAGGCGCCATGTGCCAGTCACACAAAATCAGGTCGGGCACCAGCGTTTCGATCATATGAAGCGCGCTTGGGCCATCCTCGGCCAGCCGCAAGTCGCGGATACCCACGGCAAAGAGAATATCCTTAATGAGCCTGCGCATATTTGCGTTGTCATCCACCGCGACAATACGCATCTGCGTCAGCGCCCTGACAGTACCGGCCCCATCGCTTGGCACTTTTGCCTGCCCCTGTTTGCCTTGGCCACTCTATCGCACGGCCCTTAGCCACGAATGGCAAATATGCCCACAAACCGCCTTACGACTGCTTAACGTATCCCAATCAGGCCGCTGGATGAGTGCGGATGGCCGTACGGGCCAGAATCTTGGGGATAACACCCATACGGCGCGGCCCACCCCTTGACCCTCTGCGCGGCATCAATCCATATTTTGTTCTAGATGCCTATCGGACCACACCATATTGTGGTTGTACGGATGGCATATGCTTACCAATCGGCGGTGAGACACCATGCAGATTGATCGTCTGTTCACCAGTTCCGGCACCGGGCCGTATCACGATATATCTGTCCGGCCGATTAAGGTTGACCTGCCGACAGGTCTGCCGGCGGAGGTGGCATCGCCATCTGCCTGGCCGGTGAGTGCAGCCACAGCCTTCGCCCACCACGCCTTGCGCGCGGCGCCTACGCCGCCCAGCCCGGATAGTGTAGACGCCGTCGGCGCGGAAACCGATATCCGCACGGCCATAGACCGGGTTGCAGGCACATTGGCCCGCACCGGCTGGGACAATGGCTATTTTGACAGCGACGCAGACGCGCGCGCGTTTAGCGATGAGTTGCGGGCGTGTCTTGTGGCGCGGCGGTTCACATTCTCACCGCAGATATGGCAAAGCGTCGGCCCGGCACAGGATGGCAGGACCGGGCAACCACCTTACGTTCAAGCCGCAGCGCACCACCGCGCCTGCCCGGTCATCCGCGGGCACGCCGTGCACCAGGCATTGGCAAATCAAGCACGCCGCGCCGACGATGCCGGTGCTTTGGCACTAGGCCGGCATCTGCTTGGCGACATCCGCGCGCGCATTCAAGCAGCGCTTAAAACGGGCGATACGGACCCACGCACAAACGCAGCCCTGCGCCATGCGCTGGGCGCCGCCACAGAGCTTGGCTTGCCCGCCACAGCAGCCCGCCGCCTAACCGACCTTGCGGCAGCCAAGCCCCTTGCTGCCATGGAGGCGCCGGACACGCATCTTGATTGCGATTCCGATATTTGGACGGCGCTGGCATCCGTTGACATCTATGCGGCAGGCGTTGGACGCGGGGATGCGACAAGCCTGCACGCGCTGGCCCTAGCAAGCCACGCAGGAACCGCCCCCAGCGTCATTTTTACCGATAATGTGCCGGCGGCCACCCTCACCGCTGACGGCACACACAGCCTGACCGCGTCCGGGCGCATAGGCCCTGCGGCGACGACGCCAAGCGGCACACTCAATATTGCAGCCTTTACCCGCTCCAAGGCGGGCGGCGGGATGGATATCGCCGGGCTCGTGCACGCAACCCGCCTGATGACAATCGCGCTGGATATCGTCCACGCAACGGTACCGGACACAGGGCCGGACACAGGGCCCGCGCGGCCGCTCGGTGTGAGCCTGGCCAATATCGCGCCGATCATCATGCGCCACGGCCACGCCTATGCGTGCGATGACGGCCGCGCAATAGCGGCAATGCTGGCGGCGTTGGTGACCGCCACAAGCCTTGCCGCCTCCGCTGAATTGGCCGCATGCCTCACCCCCTGCCCCGGTTTTGCCGCAGCACGTGCGAGCGCCTTGCGCTTTGCTGCCAAGATGCAGCGGGCCCTTTCCGCGCAAGCTGCGCCACAGCAAAGCGCCTCCTCCGGCGCGCCTCCGCTTCATCCGCGTACCACCGAACAGGCGCTGGTGCTGGACGCCGCGCGCAGCACGATGGCGCGCGCGGTCGCACAGATCGAAGCCACGGGCCTGCGCAATCTAGCGCTTACATGCGTGGCGGAGGACACAGCGGCAGGCGCGCTATTGGCCGCTGAAGCCGTGGGCATCGGGCCGATGACGGCACTCGTGCAGCACCGCCGGTTAACGCCTGATTTTGACGGTTCCGCCATTTACAAGACCGTGTCGTCGGCGGTGCCCGCCGCCTTGCGGGCCTTGCACTACGACGATGCCGCCATCGACCGGCTGATCGACTACGTGGTGGGGCACGGCTCGCTCGCCGACGCGCCCGGGGTCAATCACGCGCTGTTGCGCGAGCACGGATTTACAGACCGCGATATTGAGACCGTAGAGCGGGGCCTTGCCACGGCCGGCAATATTCGCGCCGTCTTCACGCCCTACACGCTTGGGTGGCAGCGGGTACCGGACGGCGCCGAAGACCTTCTCACCTGGCTAGGGTTTTCTGAATGGGACGTGGAACACGCAAACTTCCATTGTTGCGGTGCGCAAACGCTTGAGGGCGCGCCGGGCTTACCGCAAGAGCATTTGCCGGTCTTCGATTGCGCAAGGCCCCTAGGCCAGATCGGCACCCGCTATGTGCGTGCGCACGACCGCCTAGCGATGGCAAAGTGCATACACCCGTTTCTTACAAACGGTATAGCGCTCGACTTAGACGTGCCGGCCGATACACACCCGCAGGCGATCTTAGCGCTTTATCAGGACGCGGAGCGCTCTGGCCTCACCAGCATCCGGCTAACGCGGCAAGACACCGCGCTGACCGACCCGCTGACCGGCCCCTTGTCTTACGATGAAATGCTGGGAGGCGCACCGGACACAGCCATAGCGGAGCTAGACGACAAGATAGCGGCAGGCACGGCTGCAGACGATGGCGCAGACGATGGCGCAGAAGATGGCGCAGGCACCCACCTTGCCAGCCGAAAGACGCAGCCGATCGTAGACTTAGCCAGCGCCATATGCGTGGGCCTTGAGCATGGCGTCCCGCTTGCGGCGTATGCCAGCGTCTTTAGCAGCACAGACGATGCACCGTCATCGCGCGCCTATAATGCGGCGCTGCAGGCAATCGCATCGCAGTATCTAACGGCGGCGGTTGCCCCACATACCGACATACCTTCAGCCGGCGACGACGGCAACGCACCCTCTGTGCCGGCACAGCAGACGCCACGGCAACCTGCGCGCGCGCATATGCCGGTTACCGACGGTATACCCCCCACGGCAGCCGGGCGCCCCGCGGCGAAAGCGCGGCGGGCTTCAGAGCCACGATAGCCGCTGTAAAAATAGCTGTCGCCCGCGAGGAAGGGGTTACTCTTTAGGCGCGGTCGAGCGGATATGCAGCTCGCGCATATGGTGGGCGCTGGTGGGCGCTGGCGCGCCCATCATCAAATCTTGCGCTTGCTGGTTCATCGGAAACATAGTGACCTCGCGCAGATTTTCCTCACCCGCCAATAGCATGACGATGCGGTCGATCCCCGGCGCAATGCCGCCATGAGGCGGCGCCCCGTAGCGGAACGCGTTGAGCATCCCGCCAAACTTCTCTTCCACGACCTCCGGTCCGTATCCGGCAATCTCAAATGCCTTGATCATGATCTCAGGCTTGTGGTTCCGAATGGCCCCGGACGACAGTTCAACGCCGTTGCAAACGATGTCGTATTGATAGCCTTTGATCTCCAACGGGTCTTGGGTCTCCAACGCCGCCAAGCCGCCTTGCGGCATGGAAAACGGGTTGTGGGAGAAGTCGATTTTCTGCTGCTGCTCGTCAAACTCGTACATGGGAAAATCGACAATCCAGCAAAACGCAAACGCGTTATCGTCGATCAAGCCCAATGCGTGGCCGATTTGCTGGCGCGCCTGCCCGGCAAAATCGACGAATTTTTTCGGGATCCCGCACACAAAGAACACCGCATCGCCATCCGCAAGGCCCAAAGACTGGCGCACCGCCTGGGTGCGCTCGGCACCGATATTCTTGGCCAGCGGCCCGGCACCGGTGACGGCGCCCTCTTCCGCGCGGAAGAAAATATAGCCAAGGCCCGGCTGCCCTTGTTTTTGCGCCCAGCTATTCATGCGGTCGCAGAAGGCCCGGCTGCCGCCGCCTGGCGCGGGAATAGCCCACACGCGCACCTTATCGTCGGCGGCAATCTGCCCGGCAAACACCTTGAAGCCGGAGCCGCGGAAGGTCTCGGTGACGTCCGACATCTCAATCGGGTTGCGCAGGTCGGGCTTGTCGGACCCGTATTTACGCAACGCCTCCGTATACGGAATACGCGGGAACACCTCAGTGACGTGGCGGCCATTGCCGAACTCAACGAACAGATCCCGCAAAATCGGCTCAACCGCCGCAAAGACGTCTTCTTGTTCAACGAAGCTCATTTCAATGTCGAGCTGATAGAATTCACCCGGTGACCGGTCAGCGCGCGCATCCTCATCACGAAAGCACGGCGCGATCTGAAAATATTTGTCAAAGCCCGCTACCATAATCAGCTGCTTGAACTGCTGCGGCGCTTGCGGCAGCGCGTAGAACGCGCCTGGATGCAAACGGCTTGGCACCAAAAAGTCGCGCGCACCCTCCGGCGAGGAGGCGGTGAGGATCGGCGTCTGGTATTCGCTAAATCCGGCGGCCGTCATCCGCCGCCGCAAGTCGGCAATGATGCGCGACCGCAGCACGATGTTCTGGTGCAGCCGCTCGCGCCGCAAATCTAAAAAGCGGTAGCGCAGCCGCGTCTCCTCGGGATACTCCAGATCGCCGAATACCGGTACAGGCAACTCTTGCGCTTCCGACAGCACCTCAACGGCGGTTATGCGCACCTCAATAGCGCCGGTGGGCAGCTTATCGTTCTTGGTGTCCGGCGCGCGGGCAACCACCTCCCCGTCAATGGTCACAACCCATTCCGCGCGCAGCGCCTCAACATGCGCAAAGGCCGGGCTGTCCGGGTCGGCCACGCATTGGGTCAGGCCGTAATGGTCGCGCAAATCAATGAATAGCAGGCCGCCGTGGTCACGGACCCGGTTGACCCACCCTGAAAGACGAACAGTGGTGCCGACATCACCGGCCCGTAACTGGCCGCAAGTATGTGAACGGTAACGCGTCATGGCGGAAATGGCCTTATGGATCATAGAGGTGCGGGGGGCGTCAGCGCCCGCAAGCCATATTAGGCGGGTGCAGCCGGCAGGCGCGCGGAGAAGCGCATAGCCGCTGCCACCTTGTCAAGATTTGACCGCCGGCGGGCGCAGGTGGCGACAAGCCGTGCCGCTTCGGCTATAGCACAGGTGACATGGATATTATCAGCACCACACCGGCGCTCGACGCGGCCTGCGCCGCCCTCGCCGGCCAGCCATTCGTGACGGTCGATACGGAATTCTTACGGGATTCCACCTATTGGCCGGTCTTGTGCCTGATCCAGGTGGCCGCGCCGCAAGGCGAGGCACTGGTTATTGATCCGCTAGCGGATGGCATCGACATGGCACCGTTCTATGCGCTGATGGCCAATACGTCGGTTATCAAGGTCTTTCACGCCGCGCGCCAGGACATTGAAATCTTCTGGCACGAGGCGGAAACAATCCCCAACCCGCTGTTCGATACGCAGGTCGCAGCCATGGTCTGCGGGTTTGGTGATTCTGTCGGCTACGACAACATCGTCAAGAAAATCACCGGCGAACAGGTGGACAAATCATCCCGGTTCACAGATTGGAGCCGCCGCCCGCTCACCGACAAGCAATTGCGATACGCCGCCGACGACGTGACCCATTTGCGCCAGGTTTACGGGTCTTTGGCCCGCCGCCTTAGCAAATCCGGCCGCACCCAATGGGTGGCCGAAGAAATGGCCATTTTGCAAGACCCCACAACCTACGCGCTGCAACCCGAAGAGGCCTGGAAACGGCTTAAACTGCGCAACCGCAGCCGCAAGGCCGTTGCCGTCTTGATGGAGGTGGCGGCATGGCGCGAGCGCGAGGCGCAAACCCGCAATACACCGCGCGGCCGGATCATGAAGGACGACGCCCTGCAAGAAGTCGCCGCCCAAGCGCCAACAACGGCCAACGCGCTGGGCAAGCTGCGCGCCGTACAACGCGGGTTTGGCCAAAGCCGGCACGCAGCCGGCCTGCTAGATGCGGTACAGCGCGGGCTTGATCGGCCGCCGGACGCTATCACCGTGCCGCAAGCACCCGCACCCTTGCCGCAAGGGCTAGGGCCCACGGTGGAACTCCTCAAAGTGCTGCTCAAATATAAATGCGAAGCCCAAGGCGTGGCGCAAAAGCTGATCTGCAGCGTTGCCGACCTGGAACGCATCGCCGCCGACGATAACGCGGATGTCGCTGCGCTCCGCGGCTGGCGGTGGGAGATTTTTGGCCGCGACGCGCTGGAGCTGAAACATGGCCGCTTGTGTTTGTCCATAGAGAACCAAACGATAAAGACGGCGCGCGTTACGCCCGATGCATCCGCGTGACGCTGCTGCGCCTATCGGCGCTGGCATATGACGCCTACAAGACCTGCACCTGTGGCTCCACCCCCAAGATACGCGCCAGCGCCAATAACCGCTTGGTGACCGGCTCGCCCAGCAGATCTTGCTTGGCGGCAGGCACCAGCAGGGTCAATGTTTGCGGGTCTAGCGCCAAGCGAAAGCCCGTTACAAGCTGCGGCGCGCCGGCGGACAGGGTATAGGCCAGCCGTAAGGCCAGCCCGATGGCCCGCGCACGTTTTGTGCGGTCGGGCTCTAATAGGGTTAAGACCTTGCCGAATTCAACTTCCGGCAAGCTGCCGCGATAGCGGTTGGCGACCGCAAAGCCTAAATAGACGCGGCCGGGGTGATCAATACCGGCAACCGGCGCGCGCAGAATTTCCAGCATCACGTGCTGCGCCCGATAGTCAGGGTGAATGCGCCAGGCAATATCGCTCAAGTGGCAGGCGGCGTGATGCAGTCGCCGCTCATCGTGCCCGGCGGCGGCGAGCAAGCCGCCGTCAAACAAAGGCGCTGTGAAGCGCTCCACCTCCATGCCGTATTCAGAAGAGCGGCCAAGCCGCGCGCCAAGGCGCTCCGCCCAGCACCACAGTGGATCGCGGTCGCGTTCCTCCGGCGCAAGGCGGGAATACAACAAGCCCTCGCGCACCCCATAGGCCGATATCACCACCCGCGGCGCATGGGTGGCCGTCAGCACTTTTTCCAGCACCAAGGCTGCATAGGGCAAGGTTTCCAACCGCCGGCGCGAGACGGCGTGCACCCCTTCAAGGGATTTCACACTTTGCCCGGCGATCAGCCTGGACAAATCCAGCGCATCGCGCCGGCGCAGCGTATAGGCCTGCAAGACGTTTAGCGGATAGGTGTCGGCGGCCATATGCAGCCGGGCAATATTGCGCCAATTGCCGCCGACCGCATAAAACGCTTTTGGCTTGCTGTTGCTTAGCCACGTGGCTTGGCTAAACGCCTGGTCGACAAGCTCCCGCGCCTTTTCGATATCGCCGCCGGAAAGATCGATCAGCCGCAGCGGACCAACCGGCAGCGATACACCCTCGCCCTGCTGGCCGCCGGCCATTTCGACCAGTTCCAGGCTACCGCCGCCAAGGTCTCCGACCAGCCCATCGGCATCGGGAATACCGGCCGCGACGCCTTCGGCGGCGTAATGCGCTTCGTCACGGCCGGAAAGAATGGAGATTTTGGCACCGCATATTTGCTCCGCGCGGACGATGAATTCAGCCCCGTTTGACGCTTCGCGCACGGCCGCCGTCGCAACCGCGTCCAGCGCAGCAATACCCAAGGCGCGGGTGAGAGCCTGAAATCGCGCCAAAGCCGCCAGCGCGCGCTCGATAGCCTCAGGGTCAAGCTGGCCGGTGCTGCCAACGGTGCGGCCGAGCCCGCACAGCACTTTTTCATTGAATATGGGCAACGGCATGCGGCGATGATCCGCATACACCACAAGGCGTACGGAATTTGAGCCGATATCAATGATACCGACCCCCTGGCTCAGGTCAGACGCCTCGCGCAGACTGGGTATGGCCGGCATGCGCTGTGCTAAAGACAGGAGCTTCTCGCGCGCGGCGCTGCGGCGTGTCCGTCCCGTCACCGGTCAACAGCCGCCTGAAGGGGGATGGGGATGGGCATACGCACTCAATCCGCAGACGTCCGAAAACGGAGCTGCTTAGGCAAGCTTTCTTCCAGCGCCTTGCCGCGGCCGGAGAGGCTGGGATTAGTCATAAAATACTGATGCGCGTCAAACGGCTTTTGGTCGGGCTCAAGTTCGGCACGCGCGTAGGAGCCGTCCGCCATCAAGTCCCAGCTTTGCTGGGTATCTTCAAGATTGGCGACCATGATCTGATCCAATATCTGTTCGTGCACCGTGGCGTTTTCCACCGGCACCAGCGTTTCAACGCGCCGGTAGAGATTGCGCGGCATCCAGTCCGCCGACGAAATATAGACTTTTGCCTCCGCGTTAGGCAGCGCCGCGCCGTTGCCAAAGCACACGATACGCGAATGTTCCAAGAAGCGGCCGACGATGCTCTTGACGGCGATGTTCTCCGACAATCCGGGCACGCCAGGCCGCAGACAGCAAATGCCGCGTATGACCAGGTCCACCTTGACGCCGGCCTGGCTCGCTTTGTACATCGCGTCGATGAGCGAGGCGTCGACGAGGGAATTCATCTTCGCCCATACCGCGCCGGGCCGCCCTGCGGCCACATGCGCAATCTCTGCTTCGATGTTGGCGATCAGGCAATCGCGTAAGGTCAGCGGCGACAAAGCGAGCTTTTTCAAATCCATCGGCTCGGCGTAGCCGGTGATATAGTTGAAGGCCTGCGCTGCGTCGTGCACCAAGGCTGGGTCGGTGGTGAACAATGATAAGTCGGTATAGATCTTGGCCGTAATCGGGTGGTAGTTGCCGGTGCCAAAATGGCAATAGCTGCGCAGATCTCCGCCCTCGCGCCGCACCACCAGCGACATCTTGGCGTGGGTCTTAAACTTGATAAAGCCATACACCACCTGAACGCCGGCGCGTTCAAGGTCGCGGGCGAGCTTGATGTTGGCGGCTTCATCGAACCGCGCTTTGAGCTCCACTAAGGCGGTTACCGATTTACCCGCTTCCGCCGCTTCGATCAGGGCGCGGACGATCGGACTATCGGTGGACGTGCGGTACAGCGTCTGCTTGATCGCCACCACCTCCGGGTCCGCCGCCGCCTGACGCACGAACTGCACCACCACGTCAAACGACTCATACGGATGGTGGACCAAAATGTCCTTTTCGCGGATCGCGGCAAAGCAATCGCCGCCATGGTCGCGGATGCGTTCAGGAAAACGGGCATTATACGGGGTGAATTTGAGATCCGGCCGGTCATCGACAATCAATTGCGACGTCGACGCCAGCCCCACCAGGCCATCCACCATAACCACTTCGCGGGTGCTGACCTCCAATTCGGAGGCTATCAGACGTCGCAAACTTTCCGGCATGCTGCTGGCCATCTTTAGGCGCACCACGTTGCCACGGCGGCGGCGCTTGAGCGCGGTCTCAAACAGCCGCACCAAATCTTCCGCCTCTTCTTCAAGCTCAAGGTCGCTGTCGCGGATAACGCGAAACACACCGGAGCCGACGATGCGATAGCCAGGAAACAAGCGCGCGGAGAACAGGCCGATAACATTTTCAAGGGTAATGAAGCGGATCGTTTCAGACGCCTCGCCCTCCGTTGGCGGCACCCGAACAAACCGCTTGATTTGGCCGGGAATGGGCAACAACGCCGAAAGCGCATACCCATCGCTATGGCGTTGCAAATGCAGCGCCATCGAGACGCCAAGATTGGGGATGAACGGGAACGGATGCGCCGGGTCAACCGCCAAAGGCGTTAGCACCGGAAACACTTCATCAAGAAAGAACGTCTCAAGCCACGCCCGCTCGGCCGGCAGCAAGTCGGCTGCCTCCACAACGTGAATGCCCGTCTGCGCGAGGTCTATTTTCAAGTCCTGCCAGACTTCTTGCTGTACACGCATTAAATTGCAGGCAGCGGCGTTTACCTGCTCAAGCTGTTGGGCGGGCGTCAGCCCTTCCTGGCTCAACGTATCGATGCCCGCTGCCACCTGCCCGTGCAGGCCGGCCACGCGCACCATATAAAACTCGTCCAGGTTTGACGCCGAGATCGACAAAAACCGCAACCGCTCGAGCAACGGATGGCGCGCATTCTTGCTCTCGTCGAGCACGCGGCCGTTAAAAGCCAGCCAAGACAGCTCGCGGTTGATGAAGCGATCCTGCGACGCCATGGTTATGTCAGGCAACGGTGCGCCGGCGTTGGCAGCCATGCTGCGTTCAGCGGTAGGGGCATCCAATGTCATTGCTAAAACCCGTAGATCAAAAGCCACCGCGTGCGCATTGCACAACGGCTATCTCACCTCAAGCACTAAGTCATGACGCCTTGATGAAAGCAGGCCGTCATCATGACAGATATTCTACGCCGCATCCTCGTTAAGCACAGCGCGCACAACCGCCATGGTGAAGCGCCTGCCATGACGTAAGGCATATTGGTCCAGCCGGTCGACCGCCACCCGCGCTGCGTGTGCTGATCTGTCGATACGCCGCACAATATACTCGATCATGGCGGCGTTTGCATGGATACCGCGTTCGGAAAATAGTCTAGCGACAAGCTGCACGAGCAAAGCGTCGTCTGGCTCATGCAAGGCTACGTGCGGCGCGGCGTTAAGCCGGGACGCAAGATCGGGCACACCAACATCCAGCATGCGCGGCGGCTGTTGGCTGGTCAGCAATACGGCGGCGCCCGTTTCCCGCGCCAAATTCAACAGGTGAAATAAGGCGGTGGGGTCTTGCAGTGCGTCGACGTCTTCGATGACCACGGCCCCGGCGGCAACCAGGTGCGGCACGTCTTGCACGTTTAAGTCACCTGCCGCGCAGCCCGCGGCGGTGCTCATGGAGCGCCAGATATGGGCTAAATGCGTTTTGCCGGTGCCCGGCGGGCCGCTGATCAGCAAAAGTGGCTGCGGCCAATCCGGCCAGCGGTCTATCCAGGCAATAGCGAGCGCATTGCTGTCCGACAGCAAAAATGCCGCCCGGCTATAGGCGTGATGGTGATCGAGCGGCAGCGGAAGTTGCGGACCGGGCTCTAGCGGCGCACCGCTCATTTTGCGTCCCCCCCTGACGCATCCCCCGATGGCGCCCTCCCAGGATGCGCACCACCCGTATACAGGTTGCTCTTCACGTACTCGCCGACGGCAAACCGGGCAATGACGCCGATCATCGCGGCCAGCGGCAGCGCCAGTAATACGCCGACAAACCCGAAGATGGCGCCAAAAGCAAACAACGCAAAAATCACCCACACCGGATGCAGCCGCACGCGCGAGCCGACGAGCCACGGGGTCAACACATTGCCCTCTATGGCCTGGCCGACAAAAAATACCAGCGCCACTAGGCTAATCATCAAGGCATCGGGCCAAAACTGAACCAGCGCCAAGCCGACCGACAGCACAAGCCCCACCAGCGCCCCGACGAACGGAATAAAGCTGGTAAGCCCCGCCACAATGCCGACCACAAGGCCGAATTCAAGACCGACCAGGCTTAACGCAGTGGCATAGTAGACGCCGAGCACCAGACACACCGTCACTTGACCGCGCACGAAGCCCGACAGCATGTCGTCGATTTCCACCGCCAGCCGGCGGATCGTCGGGGCGTGCTGGCGCGGCAGCCAACTATCGAGCCGCTCCACCATGTGGTCCCAATCGAGCAGCAAATAGAAGGCGACAATCGGCGTCACAAAAATCAGCGACAAGAAGCTGATAAACGCCAGCCCACCGCTGACCGCCCCTTGAAACGCGCCGCCCAACCAGCCGACGGCGGACTTCGCAATGTCGGCCATAATACCGTTTGTATGGTCTTCAAACCCGGAAATGAAAGTGCCAAGCCGGCCTTCGAGCATGCGCGCGGCCAAGAGCTGTATCTGTTCCAGATAGCCGGGTGCGCGCTCGATAAAGCCCAACACCTGATCATACAAGACCGGCAGCAGCACGACCATGCCGAGCACCAGCACCAGTGCCGCCGCCAACGAGATGACGCTGGTCGCCGCAAGCCGGTTCATCCCCCAGGCTTCCAGCCGGTCGGCGACCGGATCCAGGAAATAAGCCATCGCCATGCCGGCCACGAAAGGCAGCAAGATACCGCGCAACAGATAAAGCAACAGGCCGAAAACGACCGCAACGCCAAGCCAGATGAGCGCCTGCCTGCCAAGTGTCATGTGCCGCTATCCTGCGTGTCGCGCCCACCCGCCCCCGCCTCCGGCGACAGGGCCGATCCGGCCTCCGGCGGCAGGGTCGATCCCGCCTCCGGCGACAGGGATGCTACGGTATCATGCCCTTCGCGGGTCTCCCACGCGCTGATATCGCGCAGCCAATCCACAAGGTAGCTGGCACCCGATACGACCGTGGTGAGGCCGGTGGCGTAGGCCGCCAGCACCAGCGCTGCGTGCGAGGCGTCGGCGAGGTTGAACCCGAACGCCGCCAGCACAAACGCTGCATAAGAGATTTGCACGGTAGTGTTGATCTTGCTCACCATTAGCGGCCGCATCACCACGTGAAACCCGATAAGCCATGAAATGAGCACGGCACCGACAATCAGCACGTCGCGGCTGACCACCAGGATCACCAGCCAATTCGGGATCAGCTCCTGCAAGCTGAGAGACACAAAAATCGACACCAGCAGCACTTTGTCCGCCACCGGGTCCAGATAGGTCCCAAGCGCCGTCACATAGCCAAATCGTTTGGCGATAAACCCGTCGACCCCATCGGAAACACCCGCCGCTACAAACAGCCAAAAAGCCGCCTCGAACTGTTGTGCACCAATCAGATAAATGATGACCGGAACAAGGATGAGCCGCCCCATGGTTATCAGATTGGGCAGAAAACTCATGGCGTTGCGGGCCTTGCCGTCTCGTTCTGTGGCGATGCCTGTGCAGGTGGTTGCGCAGGTGGGGCCGCTGACCCTGCCGGCGCATCGCCTGCGCCCGCCAGCATGATCGTCCACTCGCCACCCTCATCGGTCAACGCGACCTGCCGCTGGCCAAGATTGGCCACCAGAAGCGGCATCGACCCGGCCACGCGCAGGTTCACTTGCGCGCCGGTGGGGGACACCGCGACAACGTCAACGCTTTGCACCGTGCCGGTGGCAATCAGCCGGGTGCGGATTGCTTGCCATTCGGCTAAAGATCCAAAGCGCACCGATGCCGGTACGGTCTGCTCCAGCCCGAAGGTGGCAGCATTTTGAATTTTCCAATTGGCGCTAAGCGCCGCATAGGTATCTTGCGCCGCTTTAGCAGACGCCCCTTCGAGCGTTGCTGCCGCAAAACTCGTGGTGGTGGACGTGGTGCCGGACGCGGTCACGTCATAGAGCGTGACGTCCAAGTGCGCGCCGTCGCGCAGCCGGGCATGGGCAACCGTCACTTGCTGGACCCTGTAACGCGCCGCAATCGCCGCTACCGACGGCCAGTCGGCGTTGAGCGCCGTGGCGGCATCGATCGCCGCTAAATCCTGTAGGTCACCAAGGGGTAACACCAAAGGCACCAGCGCGTTGGACGTATCGACCCCCTCCCACGCCGCGCGCCACGGGTTGGGGTCTTCAAACAGCACGCGCCCGCCGTCCACATCGGCCACCGGCAGCAGCAACGAAGGCGCCGCCTGCGTGTCCGTGTAGCGCACACCCGCTTGCTGCAAGAGGGCGCGCATGCCGACCGGGTCTAGGCGCACCGTCACGTCGGCCAGATAGCGCGTACCGGATGCGCGTTCGTTCTCAACGCCGATGCCGATAACCAGCCGCTCCGCTGACGCCTCGTCAAACGGCGGCAATTGCGGCCAATCGGCGTCGAGCGTCAGCCGCCGGGCGCCTTGATCGGCTGCCTTAAGACGCGCCTGCGCCAGCGCTATGGCGCGGGCTTGCGCTGCATCCGGGCCGGTTGCATCCACAGACACGCCGGTAACCGTGTAGACATCCGAGGAGCTTTGCGCCCAAGCACCACGCACAAGCCCGACGCTACCCGTCAAAACGATGCCGGCGATAACCAGATGGCACCATGAAGAATACGGCAAACTCTATCTCCTCATTCGCGTAACCCGCCGGCGTGCTCTGCAAACCTTATAGGTGCCGCAGTATAGCACCCTGCCCTTATCTCGGCCCTTATCTCATGTGGCGGCAACACGCCGCGGGGCCAGGTGCCGGCAGGCTGGCATTGCTTAGGCCGTTAGGCTCGTGTAAGCGGTCCCTGACCCACGGGCAAGGTCTTAGCGCCCCGGCCTGCCCATCGCGGCCAAAAACGGACCAAAATGGCGCGCACCACTCTCCTATTAAGACCCGACGCAGAGGCAATATGGCACGCGCCCCCAGCAGCGGCAGCAACGACAGCACCGGCGGCGCCGGCGAAAACGGCGTGACCTATGCCGACGCGGGCGTGAACATAGAGGCCGGCAACGCGCTGGTACGCCGCATTGCCCCGCTTGCCAAGACCACCCGCCGGACCGGCGCCGACAGCGATTTAGGCGGTTTCGGCGGGCTGTTCGACCTCAAGGCCACCGGCTTTAAAGACCCGGTTCTCGTCGCCGCCAATGATGGGGTCGGCACGAAGCTGCGGCTGGCCATCGATGCGGGCATTTTGGATACGGTGGGCATTGATCTTGTTGCCATGTGCGTCAACGATCTGATCGTCCAAGGGGCGGAACCGTTGTTTTTCCTCGATTATTTCGCCACCGGCCACCTCGACGTAGATACCGCGGCGCGGGTTATTGCCGGCATCGCCAATGGCTGCCGTGAGGCCGGATGCGCGCTGATCGGCGGTGAGACGGCGGAAATGCCGGGCATCTATGCGGGCGATGATTTTGACCTTGCAGGCTTTGCCGTCGGCGCCGCAGAGCGCGGTGCGCTACTGCCGCGCCCGGACCTGGCGGCGGGCGACGTGGTGATTGGTCTGCACGCCAGCGGGCTGCATTCAAACGGTTTCTCGCTGGTGCGGCATTTGCTGGCACAAGCTACGTGCAAGCTAGACGCACCGGCGCCGTTCGACACACCGGCCGCAACGCTGGCGCAAGCACTGCTGACCCCGACGCGGATTTACGTGATGCCGCTACTGCCGCTGATCCGGTCAGGCCGCGTCAAGGCCTTAGCGCACATTACCGGCGGCGGCTTTAGCGACAACATTCCGCGGGTGCTGCCTGACCACCTGCGCGCGCAAATCGACTATGACGCGTGGACCCCGCCGCCGGTTTTTGCCTGGCTGCAATCCCTCGGCGGCATGAGCGACATGGAAATGCGGCGGACGTTCAATTGCGGTATCGGCATGGTGGCGGTGACGGCGCCGGGAGACGATACCGATGCGTTTATCAGCGCGCTGGTGGATAGCGGCATCGGCGCGCACCCGATCGGCACGATTGCGCCAAGATGAAGCTCGCCATTCTGATTTCCGGGCGCGGCAGCAATATGCAAAAGCTCATCGACGCCTGCGCTGCGCCTGATTTTCCGGCCACGGTTGGCCTGGTCATTTCCAACCGGCCCGGCGCGCGCGGCCTGCGTCTAGCGGCGGACGCCGGCGTGCCGACAATGGTGATCGACCACACAGACTTTGACAGCCGCGCGCATTTCGATGCCGCCTTGGGCACCGCCTTGCACACCGCCGGTGTTGAGCTTGTGTGCCAGGCCGGCTTCATGCGTATTCTGACCGCAGATTTTGCCGCCCAATGGCACGGGCGGATCATCAATATTCACCCGTCCCTTCTACCGGCCTTCAAGGGCCTGCACGTCCACAAGCAAGCGCTGGAGGCAGGGGTTAGGATTTCAGGGTGTACCGTACATTACGTCACCGCTGACTTAGATGGCGGCCCCATCATCGCCCAAGCGGCGGTGCCCGTCATCGCCGGCGATACGGTGGATACTCTCGCCGCCCGCATCCTCACAGCCGAACACGTGCTCTACCCCGCGGCTGTACGGATGATCGCCGAAGGACACGTGGCGTTGACGGAACAAGGCGTTATGGCCGCGCCCGGCACGCTACCTGACCGCACAGGGGACGTTGCAGCTTTATTTTCGCCCCCGTTTTCATCTTCACCGACTGAACCGGGCCCACCCTATGACTGAAGGGCAAGCGGACACCACCGCGCGCCGGCGCGTCGCCGTGGTGGGCGCCACCAGCCAGATTGCGCAATTTTTGCTGCCGCGTCTGCAGGCGGCCGGCCATGAGAGCATTCCCATCACCCGTGGCGCCACGCACGCCTTCGGCCGGCCGGCGCATGTTTGGCATCCACACAGCGAACGCCTGCAGCCGCCATGCGGCACTGTCGACGCTGTGATAACCACAGCGCCGCTGTCATCCATTGCGGATGTGCTGCGCGTGGCCACCAGCCTTAGCGCTGGCCATATTATTGCCATCGGCTCCATGAGCCGTGTGTCCAAGGCTGCTTCGTCCAATGCAGCGGAACGGCAGACCGCAGCAGACCTAGCCGGCGCGGAAACCCAACTAAAAGACATGTCATCGTCGCTGGGGCTTACCTGGACGCTGCTCCGCCCGACCATGATTTATGGTTCGGGACGCGATAGAAACGTAGCCTTCATCGCCCGGTTTATCCGCCGTTTCGGTGTCTTTTTCATGCCCGCGGGCGCCAACGGCATGCGGCAACCGGTCCACGCCGACGACGTCGCCGCGGCGTGCGTGGCCGCCGTCCACACAGCAGGCGCCCGCAACCAGGCATTCGATATCGGCGGCGGTGAACGCCTTGGATACCGCACCATGGTGGAGCGCATTTTCGTGGCGATGAACCGGCGGCCGCGCATTCTGCCGCTGCCGAAAGCCGCGTTACGTCTAGCCGGTACAGTAGGCCGCTGGCTGCCGCCGTTAGCCTTCATAAGGCCTAGCATGATTGACCGTATGTCCACCGATCTTATCGCCAACAACGACCGCGCGTCCACGCTCTTGGGCTATACACCGCGGGGCTTTGCGCCCGACGATAGGGCGCTTGGACGGCTCACAGATGGACGGCATACAGGCGCACGCTAACCGCGTAAGGACGACCGCCCCGGCGCACGGCGTTCTATGCGCCATAGGGTTGTACGGCGAGGGGCGCGGGCATAAGCTTATGGGCAATGGACACGCTAAATCCATTGGCGCGTAGAAGTATTGTTAAGTCTCGTAAGTGTCCGCTTTATCGGCGATAACGAGGAGGCGTCCAGCACAATGGCCCTAACACCGCGCGCGCTGATCGGAGCATCTTTCACGCCACGTCTGGCCTGGATTTTTCTCGCCGCGCTAACGCTCGCTGGGTGCGGGACGTTCAACCCGCAGCCGATCGACACCGTGGACTTCAAAGACCGCGTGACGACAAGCACACAAGACGGCGTTACGATTTCAGCGGTTGCCCTAGGCCCGCAAGAAGCACAAGCCGTATTCGGCAGGCCGCTGTTTTCGGAAGGGATACAGCCGGTTTGGGTTGAGGTTGAGAACAACACCACTGAAGACATCTTCCTCATGCAGCTGTTTTTCGACCCGCTGCATTATACCCCGGCGGAGGCGGCATTTATCAGCCACATTTCGTTTAGCGGTGACGTTAACACCCAAATAGATGCGCATTTTGAAGAGCACGGCCTGGAAGCGGGCGTGAAAGCAGGCACACGCCAAGAAGGCTTCTTGTTTGTGACGCCGGACCTCGGCGCGAAAGTGCTCAACTTCGTGTTTGTGGGCGATAACACGGAGATCGACCAAACGATGGTTGTGGTGGTGCCTGGATTGGCTATTGAGGAGACCAACCCTTCCGACTTATACGGGCCCGATGACATCACGAATCTGACCACCCGATCAGAGCTTTGGGCTGCGATCGAGGCGCTGCCATGTTGCGTCACCGATGCAACCGGAACGGTTGAGGCCGACCCGCTGAACTTCGTGCTGATAGGCACGGAGGAGGTTACGTATTCGAGCCTCATAGCAGCAGGGTGGGACGAAACGGAAACGGTGACCAGCGCGTCTGCGGTTAGAACAACCATGTCGTTCTTGTTTGGCAGCGCCTACCGCTATTCGCCGATAAGCGATCTGTACGTCTTCGGCCGCAAGCAAGATGGCGCGTTCCAGATCACCCGTGCCGATATCGACGAGCGCAATCACCTGCGCGTCTGGCTGACCCCGCTTCAATTTCAAGGCCGGCCCGTCTGGGTCGGCGCCATCAGCCGGGATATCGGCGTGATTATGAGTGGCATCGGCACCACCCACAAGATCGACCCGGATGTGGATGCAGAGCGGTGGTATCTTGCGCAAAGCTTCGCCCGCGCCCAGGCGCTAAGCCGGATCGGATACGCCCCCGGCGGGCCGGTCTCGCTCCCCGACAATCCGAGAAGTTCGGTTGAACCGAAGAATATCTTCTACTCAGACGGCGAGCGTATTGTGCTGGAATTGAGCGACAGCTCCATCGGGCTCGATGAAATTGATATTCTGGCCCCTGACGAGTTGACCGTGTCAACCAGGTAGATTGCCAGCGCTCCGGTGCGCCGGCCAATACTCTCTATGCCTTAGCCGGTGATTTCATCGTCGCTGAAGAAATATGTGATTTCCGCCGCCGCCGTTTCAGGCGCATCCGAACCGTGTACGGAATTGGCGTCTATGCTCTCAGCGAAATCGGCGCGGATCGTGCCCGGTTCGGCATCTTGCGGGTTTGTCGCCCCCATGACCTCACGGTTCTTGGCAACTGCGTTCTCGCCTTCCAGAACTTGCACCACAACCGGGCCGGATGTCATGAACGCCACCAGATCGTTGAAAAACGGGCGCTCCTTGTGCACCGCGTAAAACTCTTCCGCCTGCTCTTTGCGCAATAGCACGCGCTTTTGGGCGACGATGCGAAGGCCCGCCCGTTCCAGCCGGTCAATAATCTGCCCGGTAATGTTGCGGCGGGTCGCATCAGGCTTGATGATCGAGAAGGTGCGTTCCAGGGCCATGGGGGGTGCCTTTCTGTGGCTTGGAAAAGGGGGTTCACAAAAAACGGGCGAGCCATGGCCGACGCAGGCACACCGTGCTGCAGCGCCGGCTAGGCAGCGGCCAATATAGACATGTGCGCGGGGAAGATGAGAAAGTCGGGCTCCGGCATGTAGAAAGCAGGCGCGTTTTGCGGCAGGTTATAGCCTCGTGGCCCTCATCATCGCAAGCACGCCCCCTCCCCCTTTTGTCGTCTCATATCTTAGCCCGGATATCCCATATGGAAATCGTTTTACGGTCGGCTTATCGCATGATAATTTATTAGCATCAATGGGTTAGCCTGCATGGAGGTTGGCTTTGGGAGCGAACGCGACGGGTGAAGCGGAAACGGGCCCTTTGAGGCTTCATTTCGACCGCACGATCAAGCTCGCGTTTCAGGGAAGCTCCATCAGTTCCGATGGCGGATTGCTGCTGCACCGGGAGCTGGATGACGCCCCTGGTCTAACCGACATGGCGGCTCAGATGATGGTTGACCCGCGCACCGGCAAGAATGGTCAGCACCAGATCGGCGGCTACCTGCGCCAGTCAGTCTTTTCCCGACTGGCGGGCTGGGAGGATGTGAACGACGCCGACCGGCTTCGGTCTGGTCCTGTGATGCGGCAGGTCGTTGGCGGCAAGGCGGTGAAGACCAGCGCCGCATCGGCGTCGGCCATGGGACGGTTCGAGACAGAGATGCTGACACTGCCCGGCAACCTTGCGGCTCTTGCTGAATGGACAGCAAATTCGAACGTTGTCTCCTGCCCGACCACTACTGCCTGAATTTCGGCGCGGTCAAGGACACCGTCCTCATTGACGGCTCGAACAATCTCGAAACGGTGGAGGGAGCGGATCTTCGCCAGCCG
>Ga0272441_10005629_pt1 | contig 21599 bp, 22 predicted proteins | sample SSMProp6N_FD_193582 | JGI IMG/M metagenome (GOLD analysis project Ga0272441, IMG submission 193582) | Marine sediment archaeal communities from Little Sippewissett salt marsh, Falmouth, MA, United States - SSM-Prop-6N | ecosystem: Environmental > Aquatic > Marine > Wetlands > Sediment ... | reverse complement strand
AGATGGTTTTTCTTCTAAGATTTCACCGACTTTTAATTGGTGGAAGCCGTATTTCTGAAACGTCTTTCTAAACGATTGAAGTAATATAAAAACAAGGCTGGCCAAATGCTCTGCCTCTAAGCCTTCAGTACTTGCACATGTTATCAACATACTGCCATTTATCAGATCTGCGTGTGTTGTGGCACCAGTAGCCATATTGGTTGTTAAGGCCTGATGATTCATTGATAGATGAGCAAAACCCATGCGACCACGGACTAAGTAAATAGTTGGCTTGAATGTCTGATCATCCTTAGGGGCTTCAAATCTATCTGATATGTGTAATTTAGATACCTCAGGGTCCGCATCCCAGTGAAAATCACCTGGGTTTTCGCCAAAAATACCTCGGAGTATCATAAGATAGACGTCTTTCGCAAAAGACGTTACCTTGTAGCGCTCCAGCTCTAATAGGCTGATGTCACTCTTGCTCGGCATTCTTTTCTTCACACATCAGGTACAGTACGTGTGTCCTTTCCTGTTCATCTAAGTGTATCTTTTGTTTGATTAAATGTCTTCTTCTTTCTATATTTTCTACTGTTACAATAACCCATACCCGGTGTAGACGCGCATCATGAATTACATCTCCGGGTCGAAGCACTGGATACCCGCCCATTATAGCATGGTTTTCACTTCTACCCATTCGCCCAACATCTGCTATTTGACTTACTTTCCGATCTACTGAAAAGTTTATATACGCCTTTATTGGTATGTAAAACCCTCCAGTATAACCAGTTCCATAGCAGTTATCACATTGTGACTTAGTAACCCTGCCTTTTAAGTGATCGAAGCATTCGACGCAACGCTGACCGCCTGTCTTCTTAAGAAAGACATTGCACTCAATACCGTTTCCGTAACGATTGTTTTCGAGCGTTACTTTTGTGCGTCTTATAAGTTCCATTGCTTCTACATTAGGCGGGTATTCTATTCCATAAGCATCAGATATAAACTCATAGTCGTCATTTTTAGATTTAATGTTTATGCGGACAAAGTATTGTTTCCAGAACTTAAATACCCGCTCTTCATCTATATAACTTCCAGTTTTATCTGTAAGAGCAGTTACGCGTTCAAAGCCATCATGCGGAGCATTAGACTTCTCAAGCCAGATTTCATAATCAGAAAACCGTTCTAGGGTGGGAGCGAACTCCCAAGCCACTAGAACGTGCTTCCTGTCCAAAGGCGTCGCCCTTATCGAACGAACCTCTATTCGCGGATCATTCATGCTAAGATATGATCTAAGTAGGCCTCAGCTGTCTTTTCAATTTGATTTCGAAATGGGTTGGTTACAGAGCTTTTCTTTTGCATTTCAGCTGGCTGCTGCATAGCAGGCATTGCCGCCGGGCCGCTTACCGGTGCCGGAGGAGCGCCCATCATAGCAGGATCCATTGGAGGCATCCCGCCCATCTGAGCCATCATCATCGGATCCATTGGAGGCATCCCGCCCATTGGGGGTGGGGCCATCATAGAATCCATAGGACCAGGCATTGGCATACCAAGGCCGCCGCCCTGCATCATTCCACCGCCGGGCCCCATACCAGGACCCATACCAGGCATTCCAAGCCCCATACCCATGCCAGGACCCATGCCCGCGCCCATCATCGGATTCATCAAAGCCTGTTGATCCAGGTTCATCATGGCGTTTTGGATGCCTAATTGAGAATTAGCCATAACATTCTCTTCGGTTTTTTGAATGCTATCCTGCAGTTTAGACGCGGTAAAAGCACCAATGGCAGCGCCAAGTAGCGGCGCAAGCATATTACCAGCAGTCCCTAAGTTAAGGCCGCCTAAAAGCCCTTTAGCTGCACCAGCACCGCCAAGAGCGCCAATGGCTTCCGGAGCTACACCAGAAACCGCATCCGCAAGACCAGAGGCCGCAGAGCCGATAGTGCCGGTGATAGAATCTAGCACGCCCGCCTCTTTAATGAGCTGCATTGCTCTTTCGTGATCATTCATCACAGCATCTCCTATTATTACGTAGATTTCAGTATTGTTCTCGAGTAGAGAAGAAGGTATTCACTTGCGACCCCGCCGTAAGACGATTCCAGATTAGCAGCCTCTTTATATTTCATTCCAAATTTCTGAAATATATTCAAAAGCTGCTCACCCCATCCCTGATACAAGCTAGTTTTTTCTGATAATGGCCCGCCGGTATTGCCGTCGCTGGTAGTAAAATGGTTTCTGGTCTGCTTAATACCTCCAGAAGACATTGTTAAGCCAGCGGCGCCTATAACTATAAGGGTAGGTACAGGAACATTATCAATGTTATATCTTGTAATATGCCCAATAGTGTAATTAAAAAGCTCTAAAGCCATAACTACACTCATGCCTATAGTGCGATTCGAAAATTCTTCCCCACCATCATCAGTGAGGTGATTTTCCTGCTCGTAATCACGTAAGAACTCACGAGTTAAAGCAATATACTCATCGAGCCGTTCAGTTAATGGGTTTGTATCTGGAATAGCCATAATTAACTACCCTTCTTTTTACGGCCTCGTCGTCTTTTCTTTGGTTTGTCTTCGGAATTTTCGTCTTCGGAATTTTCGTCTTCGGAATTTTCGTCTTCGGTCTCTTCAAGCATGTCTTGAGGTGGGGCCTCCGGCTCTGTAATTACCTCTTCGACTTTAGGAGCTTCCTTCGGCTTCTCAATCACAACTTTAACCGGCTCTTCAGAAGCCATAGGTTCTGTCTTAGCCGGAGCTACTTTGGTGATAGATTGTGGTACATGTTTAGTAACCGGCTTCTGAGGTGAAGTAACCTTTTTGCCAGAGCAAAGTGCTTTGAAAGCGGCCTCAGAAAGTTCACCTTCTTTGCAAACAATCTTTCCGTTTTTTCGCTTGAACAATGAGCCAACACGAACGTATTTGTCGAGGAGCTCGCTTTCTTCTAATAATCTGGCAATTTTCTTGTCATCAAATATCTTAGAAAAAGTAAGCCTTCCCTTCTCAGTCGATACCTGGACCGAACCGCCAGCTCTTGGATCGAGCTCATAGACAACCTTAGCCATAACTAAGCCTCCATTGGTATTTTATTTAAGCGTGCTTATAAGACAACGCCGGTCTACATTGTAGAACCGGCGCCATCCGTGTGTCAATATCGCTAGCCCCTAATTAGGGAGTAGCTGAGATTGTGATCTTGGCCATAGATTTGATGTTACCGACACCCATTCCGATGTATTCCCAAGCTTTGAAGCGGAAGAATTCAGCCTTGCTGTCAACCCAGAACTTGACATCATCGAGGGCGTAGAAGCGGCCCATGAACTCAGGAGCGGTGAACGCCCATACTGTGTTGTAAGGTACCAGATCTTCTTTGTTGGTCACGATGACGCGTTTATTCAGAATAGTCTCTTCCTTGAATCCGTTGACCAACACGTCGTATGCCTTAGCGTCGAAGGCAGCGGGGCCTTGACCAGAGAAAGCATTCCAAGTGCTGCGACCCATCAGAAGGATCGAGGTCTCGAGCTCATCGCCTTGCTCAAGTAAATTGAACAGGGTGGTGAGATCTCGGCCGGTGAGGATCGGATCTGCAGAGGTAATGTTAAGGGTTTTACCAGTAGTAGTGACGATGTCTTCACACTGAGCGATGAAGGTTTCATCTTCGACTTTCTCGATAGCCTTAACACAGTTCTTCTCGATGATCTGGGTGACCGGCATTTCGTATGCCAGCAGATCACCTTCAGAGATTTCATGCTCTTCGGTTGCAATCTTATGGAAGTAGATCGCAAATCTTGGGGCGGTGATGTAGTTGGAGTTGGCGGTACCGCGCATCGTAAGCGAAACGGCGGTGGCACCAACTTCAAGGTCGATAACTTTCGTCAGAGTGGGGTGGTGCTCTGAGCGATCACACTCTTCTTTAGTGATAGGCATTGGTGGGAGAATCTTGCGACTAAACGCAGATTCACGTACTTTATCACGAATGTACAGTTCTGTTGCTTCCGCCAATTTTACTCGATCTTCTGGGCTTTTTAAGGCCCGCAGAAATAACGAGTTGATGGTGGAATCAGTGATATCATAAGTCGGCATCTTGCATTCCTCCTGTTTAGTTTAATTAGTATTAATGCCCATCTTTCGGAGTGAACACTAAGTGTCCTTCCGGATGGTCACTAGGGGCAACTTCACAGGTGGCAACGGGTACCTGGCCAGAGTCAATAATGCCAAGCTTCAAGAAGCCATCAGTATCCTGCTTGAGGCAGAGATCCACACCGAAACCCATTCCACCAGAATCTCCAGTGATAAAGGCATCAGTCCTGAGAATGATGTGCCCCTGCAGAACAGTGGTTTTACCGACAGCTTTGACATCAGTTCTGCCAGGTTCCATGAAGACTGGTCGAGCAAGTTTACAGGCAACATCAGTTCCATCGAAAGATGCGGGAATTCCCCACTTTACGACGCCTGCAACAGACTGAAGCGGCATGATCCAGCTACCCTCTAAAAGAGTTTCACCGAGAGTCACGTCATCCAAGTCTTTATCGACGTAGTCGACGAATTTGCATCGCACAAACTTTAACATAAGTCCCTCCTGTTATTGGGCGTAAGTTTTTAGAAAATCTACTAGTGAATTTGTATCTTTGGAGAGTTTTTCGTCAAGTTCACGTACAGAAGCTTGATCATATACTTGGCCGAGTTTAAGGCCCGCAGATAAACCTAACTGCAGGGCCTTCTCGACAACATTAAGATCGTCTTCCTGTAATAACTGCTCAGCTTTTTTATGAATTTGTTGACGAACATCATCTCCAGCGACAAGGCTGGTTGCAAGTTCTGTGGCCTTAGCCAGCTTTTTAGATTCAGCCAGCTCAGACGAAATGGTTTCTGCTGCTTGCTTGTGAAGATCACGAGCTTTAACAGCAGTTTCCAGGCAGCTTGCAGCCAGCTTTACAGCCTTAATGATCTCTTTATTAGAAACCTTTTCCTGTTTTGCTGGCATGTTTCGCTCCTCCATTAAGTAATTTTACTGTTGTGGATACTGTCCGTAAGTATTGTAATACTGCTGGAGGTATTGCTGATATTGCTGCTGCTGTGCAAGTTTTTCTTGATGTAAAACGTTCTGCACGGCTTCGGCAATTTTCTGCTGCTGCATGGCTTCAGCTTGCTGAGCCTCAGCAATCTTCTGGTTGGCAATTTCGGTAGAAATCGTATCGACAGTTACGTCGTAACCAACACTGGCGAGTTTAAAAATCATTTCGACATCTTCATTAGACATCTTGGCCATAGCGGCCTTCAGCTCTCCACCTTGGAGGGGCTTCTGCTCTCCGCCGAATGGCTGTGGGGCAACACCCTTAAGAGGGTCCGTGGGCCCCGCGACGAGCTCTTCGTCTTGGTGCTTCTTATCGCCGGTATCAGCGTCAAGCTTCTGCTGTGCCTTTTCCTGGACCTGCCCTTTTCCACCGTCTGGTGTAGAGGTCATTTCCTCGCCAAGGCCATAAGTGGCTGGACCTTCGACAGCTTGCTTGACGAGCTTGGCAATGCTTGCGGCTAGCTTCTGCACATCAACTTTTTTCACGTTAGCGCTCCTTGCAGTTTTCTTGGATTTTTTAGGTTTTACCGAAGCCATTCGCTCTTGAATAGCCTCAGCTAATGCCTGAACAATTTCTTCTTGAGGTATTTCTTCAGCAGGACCGGCCTCTTCGGCAGCAGCAGCGTCGAGTAACTCAGGGGGAATTTCGCCCTCACCTTCCATTGGCGCCCCTTCGCCCATTGCCTCTTCGGCCTCAGCTTCCTCCATTGCCTCTTCCGCAGCTTCCTCTTCTTCCAGCGATTCCTCGCCTTCCATAGCGGTTTTCTCTAAGTCGCTGGCAATGTCGTTCAGCACACCAATGAGTCGACCTTCAGCAGAATCCGCCTTTTTGGAAGCAGTCTTTTCTTTCGTACCTAAAGAGCTGATCTCCAAAATAAGGTTCTTGATATTGTCGTCCATACGAAACTACTCCTTTGTAAGTATTCGCATCAATTATTGTATAAAGAATGCTTTTAGAGAAGTCAAATACTATAGTAAATTTATTTCTCCGTTTTTTCAAGCGCACCGTGCAAAATGTTGGCTAATTTTAACGACGCCGTCTTCGCCATATTATTGCCTTTGTTTTTTGCGCTAACGTACAAGGCTCCTGCAAGGGGCGCAGAATAAAGCTTCTTCATGGTAATAACAGATGCAGTTTTGGGGTATAATAACGGCGCCAGCATCAAATCTTCCGGCGGCGTCTGTGCCATAGCTGCTAATTGTTGGTTAAGCGTTGGTTTTGCTGGCTGACCTCCAGATATAAGGCGTTTTGCCAAGGACATTCCGCCAAAGGCCAGCGGGTATAACAAACTCATTTTAGCCCCGAACATAGAGCCAAGTAAGTAGGTCATTGACGTAATTTTAAATAAATTTTCAGGGGTTAGCCCTAAAAAAGAAGCATCACTAACGGCTGGCTCTGGGTTAAGCATTTGGCTCAGGATTGCCTGCTGCTGTTGTGCCATTCTTTGCTGCTGGGCAAATTGATGTATCTGCGCTGGTAGCGTGTGTGGCATTTGCATCATAGATCGATCTTGTATTGGAAATGGAATAGACTTAGCCTCTTTGATGCGATACATTTTGTAATTCTGAGGCTCTATATAAAGTTTGTTATCATAAAGCTTCTTTGCTGCTGCTATTTTTTTCATCTGCAGAAGCATTGCAGCTTGTACTTCATGTGGCTTTAAGAATACATTGTTTTGGTCGATTGTGTGTGCTAAGCAATCAGCGGTCTTAGTAGCCGCGGCCAGCTTTTCAATGGTTTTAAATGTGACATCTGGAATCCAGTCGATGACTGTTTGAAGGGATTCTATTTCAGCTTTTTTCACCTGCAACTCTTTAGCACGATCGGCAGATCTAATCTCATATGGTACTGAGGCTATCTTCGCCATGACACATGCCGTTCTATCTGCTGGCACGATAACGATCGAAATATCAAAGAAGTCTGGGTGGTCGTTTATAACATAGACTTTACGTCCGTCATCATAGATATGATTCATCCCCAGGTCTTTAACGTGCTCGCAGTAATTGGACGGCGTAGCGGCCTGATTTCCGCATATCGAACAGATGTCGTAAGGAACTCGACATCCCATTGAAAGCTTTACTTCTTCATCGTTCTCGAGTTTGCGTATAACTTTAGGTGGAAGAAGCTTACGATCATAAGCAGTTATGATTTCTACTCGATGCATTCTTGGGTTGTACGCAGAATGAAGAATCTTGCCATACCCTTTTTTAGGGTCTTTATTGACATGGTTCATAAACGGAGTGCCATGCTCAACAAATGTAGGATGATACTTCTGTAGTGCCTTTTCAGGGAAAAAATCGCCATTAATATTAGACGACCAGAACTCACCAGACCCTAAAGCATTACAAAGAGTATAGATCTTGCCTTCTTCTGGGATTAAGTTATCAATAAAGTCTTTTACTTCATCAGACCACGTTCGAATCGACGCGTGTTTCCGCATTGTGCCGCCGTTACGCAGCAGATAATGCGTTTGCTCGTCGTTCTGAATCGAATTGTAGTCTAAAAGCTTAAGAATCATTACAGCAAACTACCCGCACCAATCGCTGCGCCAACATTTTTAAGGCCCTCGCCCTTCTTCTTATCAACAGCACCTTGAATGTCAATAATGTTTTTAAGAGTAGGGGCGTCAACGCCACGCATGCCAAAGTCTATCATCTGTTTAATGAACTGCCCAGCAACTAATGGATTCTTCGTCATTTCAGGGGCAAAGTCTGACATGAGATTCCAGTAGTCATCAACCTTAACTGGGTCGGCTTCTTGGAGCTCTGGGAACTTCACAAACATATCTTTATAAGCATGGTGCTTTTTGTATTTATCATGAATACCTCCAAGTAAATGACTCCCAAGAATACCAGCACCAGCACCCCAAACACCAGCCTGAAGCCATGGCTTAACGTGCTTCAACCCCTCGGTAATAGTTTGAGCAAGAGGTGGTTGAGCTAAGCTAAAAAGGCCTGCGGTTTTTTGCATGGCCTTATCCGCAATATCTTGGGCCATATATTTCTTAAGCATGTTGCTTCTCCCAGAAAATTTATAAAATGATTTTGTATTATCCATGATACTCCTAAAGTGACTCTGTTCTCCAGGAGTAAGCCCACCCATAAGATTAGATTTAGCACTAAAAGTCTTGTTTTCGGTAAACGGCTGTACAAATGGATCGATAGTTTGACTCTTTATTGCAGTCCACGGGCTTTCACCCATCATCATGCTCATGCCAACAGCCGGAATAAGAGTTCCTAAAAATGGGTTTGCTGACTTACGCATGCTTTCAGACCTTTATCTTCTTCAGCTCCGCTTTTAAGGGCTTCTTATCACCATCTTTGTAGTTCAAAAGGCCAGAGGGAGTAAAGACTTTTTCGTATAAATCTTCCGGAGCTTCATGACGTAAGCGCTGCTCTAGTTCGTTATGCAGGTCACTATAAGCTGATATAGTATCAAGTCTTTTAATAAAGCCATGATTTTCCATAAGCGCCTTAGCTGGTTCATTCCATGACTCCGGCTTGGATTCTCGAATCTCGAGCAGCATATCAGCTACTTTAATTCTATGATCTTTAGCCAATATGTTTACTGCTTTTGTGAAGACCTCGTCTATGATGTTCTTGCAACTGGCATACTTTTCAGAAAGAGTCGGCCATGCCGTAAATGGGTTCTTACGCAACAGCGCTGACGTCTTTATTGTGTTTACCAAATCTTTTTTAATCGAATCCATTTGAAGTTGGACAAGCAGCTTATGTGAGGCCAATTTCTTTCTAGCGGCTTCTGCCCTCAAATGGTCTTCGATTCTAGCAGACTTCTCTTTCCTTTCCTTCTCTTCGTCCTTCTCTTCTTCATCAGATTCTTTATCTGGTTGCTTTATCTCATAATCGTCTTCGTCTTCTTCAGCTGTTTTATAAAAAGCATTAAGAAAGTCTGGATTTACTTTATAATCGATACAAATCGAGGCTTCTTTCTCGCTAGAAGGCATCTCTTTCTTCTCCGAGTCTAAAATTTTTGACTGATCGGCGACATCAAACTCAAAGTCTTTACGTTTGGCAGTTTTCATATTTTCAAGAAAAGTATGTAAATTGGCCTCTTCGCACACCCTGGCGGTCTGGTGTGAATTAAGCTTATGCTCTGAAGCCAGCTTTTTAATCGTATCGTTTAATGGCGTGCCTTTGTCTCGATACTCTTTCGATGCAAGTTTCGCCAAATGCATAATTTTAGATTTTGACATGCCCTTCTGCCTCACAATATATCAGTCTATTAGAGAGGATATATAATCACTCATGTTTAGTCAACTATACCAGATATGTGGTATAAAATTTAGCGGTTAAATAAGCCAGCATTGTGGCGTGAAATGTATCGTCAGGCAATACATGATTATAAAAGATCTTGTCCTGTTCGATGCCGGACCGATAGTCGACGAAAATCGTCAAAAAGTCTGGCGCGAAATCTGCGAAGTCCTCCCATTGGGGTAACCGCAATCTGCCTTGTTTAATGCGATGGAAGAACTCAGACATACAACGCGTTCTATGAAACGTTACCCGATTAGAATCTACTTCTGGATCCCATTTTATCTTTTCGCGCACATTTGCATGGGCGTTAAACTCTAGCAGCGGCGGCCTATCCCCAAGGCGTTTTCTCAAGTCTACGTTATGATAAAAGCCTCCGCCGTGATCTGCCCCCACACAAAGAGTTTTTTGAGTTTTTGCTAATATGAAAAGCTCTTTGATCTGATGTATCGGATCGCTTTCCACGCCTTTGAATTTCTTAATCCATAATATCTCAAATACACCATTTGATAGTAAACGAGCGAGCACCGCTACAGTATACCCAGTAGGTGCGTTCTTCTTTTTAGAAGCTAATGAAAGATCCCCGTGCCCCCAATCAATGCCAAGTACCAATGTTCCAGCCGGAGGTGTTCCTGAAGCAGGAAGCTCGTTTTTACGCCCTGGATCGCAGCAAGCCATCAAGTCAGTTTCTGTAATAGGGTTCGACCCTGAGTCATGTGGCAGCGCTAAAATCTCATTCATGAACTGATAATGTGGAAACTCTTCGCGTATTTCCATAATACGCTTCCAATTAGCCGTTGGTGAAATGATCTGGGGAAGTCTAAAGCCTAACGTAGTAGACTTTGGGTTCATAGATACCCATTGACCGTCAAATGGCGGCCCAAGACTCTTGCCGCATTTTTTACAAATCACGCCCTTTTTACCGACATTGTCTTCGTTTAAGCAATTGTATTTATTGCAGCCTCGGCATCTCACAAGATACTCATTTTTAGTTGATCTGCTGTATAACCTGGCCAGTGTGTTCGTATGTGTCTTTGGGGTTCCTGCATATAGGCGTATCTGATACTCAGAGCCCGATAATACTTGCTCAATGATACCTACGTTTGAAAATATAATGTCCTGGACTTCGTCCAAAACGCTTTTATCGGCAGAAATACCACGAATGCTATCAGCTGTTAAAAACGAGCTTCGTAAGAAGATCTTAGAGTTGTTTAAAAATTCTTTATCGAAGACATTTTGCATGACCGAGCTGTCACACATGGCTTTATTAAATCTCGGCGAGCCTTTAATCGTAGGCTTAAGCTTGTCGTTAGAAAACATCGCTGTCTGTTCCATACGGGGAGTAACAAACAGCGTATTAAACCACGGAATCAAGAAGCAATCAGTCAGCATATCGTTACATAATGTAACGCTCTTTCCAACCTGCCGACCCATCATGAAAACTGCCGTGTCGAATTTCATGTCGTACATATCGCGCATCATTTCGCGGCCCTTGAATGAAAACGGCTTTCCACGTATTGTGAAAAGCTGTTCTACGAATTGCGACTTCTTCATACGACTTTATTTTTCTTAACAAACTCGGAAATGCCTGTGATGCTGGACGGATCGTCTTTAATTAACTGAATAGATTCTACGAGCTTCCTGAGTTCGTCTTCTGCACCACTAGACTTCTCAATCTTAGCAATGCGGTCTACGAGCTTTAATATCACATCAACCCAGCCCTTAGCCGCTGAATTTCTGCCTGGGCTATCGGTCAAAGAGTCTTTGTATGCAACATAAGCATCGAATAGCATATGTTTAAGGACTTTTTGGTAATTTAATGGGTTCTTCCCACCGACGGTAAAAACTGCTTCGTCGTACTTACCATCAAGCGTTTTTAAGATAAGATTTTTAAGCTTTTCATTAGGGATGGCTTCTGCATGAGTAATTAATTCATGTACCGTAAAAGATCCAGCGTCCCAAAAAAATTTTTCAAAAAATGCTATAGCCTCTTCACTGATATCTCGGTGAAAGCGCTCTTTAAAATGCGAAACGATTTGATCTGGTTTCTGCCCAGCAGACAGCAAAACGATAACAAATTCTTTTAATTTGTTTATCGTTAATATATCCCAACATTGCTTCCAAGTGTCGTTACCGGACTGCATGCACTCAAAGAACTCGAGCACGTCGTAATCTCGTAAGATATTGCAGACGCCCTGTTTGAAATCTTTCTGATTAGATAACTTTGAAATAATTTGCTGATGTTTCTTAAAGTTCTTTCGTGAATAAATTTTCTTAACAACATTTGGGTTTAAGTCATCAGAAATTTTCAGGTCTTTCAGGCAGGTAATTATATCTGTGCGGGAGCGTCCCCGCAACAGCGATGATATAACATAGCGCTCATATGGTACATCAATTGGTAACATCGGTCTCCGTAAACGTACTAAGTTCCCTCACTACAGATTTAAGTCCTTCTATTGCCTGCTTAATCGAATTCTCTCTTGCAATATCATTTCCTAATCTTAATGATACAAGCATTTGGGCCAATTTGGACAGGACAGTCTTGAAGACCGGCAAATACTCGTAGTACTTACTGATGTTCTCAGGAGTCAAAAAGCCAAGCGATAGTACTGAGTCTACAGACTCTTCGTCGTCGATGTCGGCCGCAATCTTCATCCAATCGACGGCGCTTGCCTTAAAGACAAACGCCGTTTTCGCAAAAGGGTCGCGTAGGAATAAGACGTTTACTGGCCTGAACGCCTCGCTTTCTCTTAGATATCTTTCTGCGGCTTCTTTTTCAATACCATGCGATCTCAGTACAAACATGGCAACGTCTTTATTAGAGCAGAGCATAGAGTCGTTGTTGGCCATCTTAATATGATACTCAGGCCCTGCTTTTCTAATCGTGACGTGATAGCGGCGGCCCAAAGCAGCGGCCTTTTGTAAGAACTCGTCTTTAGTCTGAATGACGTCTGCCACACCAGAGATCTTGACAAACTGTGTATTAGCCGGAAGGTAAACGACTTCATATCCTTTAGGGAGCATTTTCATCGACTCATTGACCGCGGCTGTCTTGGAACTATCATATTTATCTAGCAATACTCCACAAAACATGCCACCAGATACTTGGCCAGAGCCAATAAGAACTTTGCCCATAGGCAACTCCATGACTTTCTGAACTTTAATGGGCTCAACGCCCTCTCCTGGAGCCGTGATGGGGACAGTCAGATCATCTCTCTTGAGATCGTTCATGGGCCTCTCATTAAACTCCGCGCATCCTGGCCCAGAACCGTCCATGGGGCCCATGCCGCTTCCCATCCCAAGCATGGATTTAACCATCTTAAACAGCCCGCCAGGCATCATAGCACCTAAGCCGTGTCTAGGGGCCCCATCCATATTATCGATCTTTCTAATACGTATAATAACAGTTGGCTTTTTATCAAGACTTTGTGTTAATGCTTGCATTGGCCCAGGCTCGTCGATCTCCATAGCAACTTTATCGACCATAGCTTTAAGCTCTCGCATTGTAAACGCAGGTACGGGGGAGTATGCTCGCATTACCGAGCCCTGCTTAATAAAGTCTAAATAGGCTTTATCTCCAAAGGCTTGTTTAATAAATTTTTTAGCCTCCGACAAATCCATGGTTTTCGTATCAAACTTACCGGTCTTCGTAGCAGTGTAAATAACAGCATTACGAGGGCCGCAGCGCTTCACCATGGCGCATTTCAACAGGCCTTTAGATGACGGCTCTGCTTTTAATGCCTCTGTGTAGATTTTCTTGGCTGCTTTATTAGAAGCAACTTTTTCTTTTAAATTCGAGTCGTTAAGTGCCTTAACCAACTCTTTCTTCCCTGTTTCTGTGACTACAGAGGCGGTGATTACTTTTTCAGTGCCCATAATAGCTCCCCTGGTATTAACTGATGGTGGCGATTGGTTTTCCAACTGAGTCATATAGAATTCTGGTGGTGGTTCAACGGGCTGGCCAATCTCACCAGACATCATGAGCTCGCTTAACAGATCTTTATCCAACGGGTGCCATTGATCATTTAACAAAAATACATCAAACGGCTGTAATTTTTTCCCTTTAACTATAACCGGAAAGACAACTTTATTACCGTTAACGTCAAACACGTATGAGCCTTTAGCATAAAGCTTTACAGGCTCAAACTTATCAATTAAAAGCTGGCTCGGAAACTGTGATAGCTCTGGCACCTCACTGAAAAGCACTTCGCTTATTTTCTGCGTCCATTGCGAGTGATCTTCAGGAAGCTCTATCTCGTTACTTAATAAGTTTGTATCAAAAAGATCTGTAGGCATAAGCTACTCCGTTATCTCGGCTGTCCAGGCATTGGTGGTTTTGGAGCTCAACCAGTCATCTTCTGTTGGAAGGCCTTCAGTGGATTAAATACTTGAGGAACTTTATCTTTCAGCAGATAATAAGCTCCCCCAGCAGCTGCTAATGGAAGTAACGCTCCTGCAGCCATTCGTCCCCAACCATATCCGTGATGCCCTGCAACTTTCTCAGTTACAAGTCTATCAATATGAAACCTCATTGCCTGCTTAATCATTATTTACCTCGTACATTTTATAATTTTATTATTCATCCCTGTCAATTATCTACGTATAAACCCAGGGCGCATAAGTGGCATCGTTGGAATAGTGTGTGCTGTTGCCGGACCGCTTGGGGCAGCAAAGAATGGGTTTACTACGGGAGGTCTTTGAAAACTGCCCATCTGAGGCATCGGAATTATAGGAGGCGCTGATGGTGGGGCTGCCGGTTGAATTGGAGTCCCTCCTAAATCTGCAGTTGCCGAAGGCGGCATCTGAAAATCGTTAGATGACTGTCGTTGTTGCATTTCTTTAAGTTTTTGCGTGGGGGTTGTCTTTTCAGTACCAGTACCAGTACCCGTACCAGTACCAGTACCAGTACCAGTACCAGTACCCGTAGTCGGGGCAGGCGATACTGTCGGTTGAGAACTTCCTGTTCCTTGTGCCGTAGTAGAGGCTTGATTAGGATCCCAGTTGTAATACATGTGTCGACCTGCTAGGCCTAAAGCCCCAAGACCTGCTAATCCAGCTGCGGGCGCGACAACCCAATTACGCATTGGGCTTGATGTGGTAAGTCTTTGTTTTGCAGTATTGAGCCTATTACCAGCCTCATCCACGAAATCTTGCCCACGAAGCTTGGCATAGTTAATAGCAGCATTACCCCTATCCCAAATACCCTCAACAGGAGCAGCCATACTATCACGAGCCCCTTGTACGTTTTGTGCTATCTGGCCTTTTAACTGCTGTTGCTTAGTAGCTGCTGCAGTAGCAGTATCTTTAACTTTCTTTTTTGTCTTCTTTTTGACTTCGCTTTTCAGATTCTTAACCGTAGCGCTAGCCGCATCGTCGGCTTGGCCCGCTATCGCAGCAGCGGCATCACCGAGATTGGCGCCACCGCCCATATGCGGAGCAATGTTGCCATATAACAAGCCAGCGCCGCCACCTAATGCTGCTCCACCCAGGCCTCCTTTTAATCGCTGCATAATCGTCGGATCAGCGTAGGTATTTGTCATTGGATTATATTGGCCAGAAGCCCCGACGAATCCAGTAAGGCCGCCTAAACCGGCACCCATAAGAGCATGGCTCCCGCCTCGACGAACGGCATCGGCAAGCATTTGCTGCCAACCAGCAGCTGTTTTTTCAAACTGCTGTCGTTTCCACATTTGTGCTAAAGGGTGCATATTAAGGCCTCCGCTGCTGATTATATTGATGAGCGCCATAAGCACCTAAGCCCATAAGGCCAAGGCCGCCTGCTATAGCTGCTCTACTGCCCCACCCCATTCCTTGTTGGGGCATCGGCATTGGTGTTGGTGTGCTCGGCGCACTATGCCATGGAATCTGATCAGGCCTCGGCACTCCACCGCCCATACCAGCTATTCCTCTAGGAGTGGGTGCTAAGTTAGGTTGCCGCGGCCCCATACCGGGCAAGTTGGGTTGATTACTGGATGGGAGCGCCGGATACTGACCAACATTACCACTTGCTGGTGTAGACGCTGGAATACTTCTGCCCATTCCTGGCAACGTGCCCTGCATTTGAGGGCGCTGTCCCGGTCCGAATAAATTACCCTGCATTGGGTTAGGGCTCTTAGATGGATGTGGTACCTGAGGGGGCGTGGGCCTTAAGTTTGGTGTTCTCGGGCCCAGCCCAACCCCTGGTGCAAAAGCCCCGTGGTCAAATCTACCCCGTGCTGGAGTTGGTGCTGGTGCTGGGGGTGTAGGAGGCACTAGTCTTCCACCCCCACCAAACTCCTGCTGCATAGGCATAGGTGTCGATCCAGGTAGATTAGGTGTTCTCGGCTGTCCCGCCGCTGGTTGCGCTGGGGGGAATGCCGGTAAGGGCTTCTTAGGTGCTATAGAAGCTGAGGGCTCTGCCGCCACAGGGCCGCCACCGAACATAGTTTGTTGCTTGGGTGCTGGGCTTCTCGACGGATGTGTCGACGCCTGAGGCGCAGGTGCTGCACTAAATGATTGTACTTGGCTTCCGCTGCCACCCATTACTGTAGCGCCTGGGTCTTGACCGCCGACGAAACTCACAGTCGTAGGCTGCTGCGACATCTGCACTGTAGTAGCCTGCGGGGCTGGTTGTGCTGGCGGTCTTTGTACTTGTGTTTTATTTTGACCGCTTGTTGTTGGGGCCTGCATGGCTCTTGTTCCCTGAGGGGCCTGCGACACTGTTGGGGCCTGGCTTGCTCTAGCACTTGTAGGCGCTGGCTTTCCTTGATGTGTTACGGCTCCGGTAGGGGCAGAGCTTGCTGGAGCAGCCCCTTGAGCCTGTGATGTAGCCTGAACCTTACCAACACTTCCTCGAGCAGGCATCTGATGTGCTATATTACCTGCAATCAAACCAGTCGCGCCGCCCATAGCAGCGCCACCGAGCCCTGATTTTAATCGCTGCATAATCGTCGGATCAGCGTAGGTATTTGTCATAGGGTTATATGTGCCGTCAGCGGCGATAAACCCAGTAAGACCACCCATTCCAGCGCCCATGAGTGCCGACCGGCCGCCACGTTGTATAGCAGTCTGCGCCATACGAGCAAGCTGTTGCTGCCAGTTGGCCGTTTTAATCATATTTAATTGACGCCATCGCGCTGCAATAGGATGCATGCTTATCTCCCTTGGCCTGGATAATACTGGCCGACTCTAGCCCATAACGCATCACGACCGGCGCGAAGCTGGTTCATAGCAGCTTGGTACTGCTGAGACCCTGAGCGCCTTAATGCTTCAAGCTGAGCTACTATTTGGGGTCCATATTGTTTAGACGCATAATCGTACAATCCCTGAGCATCTTCAGTGAAATCAAACATTGCACCCAAGTCAGGGTGTAGTTGTGCCGGTGCTTCTTCTTGTGGCATTGGTTCCGGAGCTGGGGCCTGCGGTTCAGATTCAGGTTCAGGTTCAGGTTCAGTGGCTACCGGAGGCATTGGTGTTGCAGCCTCTTGAGGCTCTGGCGTAGGTGCCGCTGCTTCGTTTTGAGGCGTAGCGGGGTTATCCCCCCCGTAACCCATGTAACGATACAACCCATAGCCTGCTGGTATCGCCGCGGCTGTAGCTCCTACGCCGATGCCGAGATTTTTCAAAGCGCCCATAAGGCCAGCTTGAGTAGTAGGAGACATTGTACTGCCGCCAAACTGCCGTGGCATGTTGATAATGCCAGCGGGTAACTTGTGTAAATTGGCTCCACCCCATTGGTTTATAGCGGGCTGAAGCATATCAGCCGCCGTATTGGCCCCTGAGAAATATCTACCAGCAGCTATACCAGGAAGCCCTGTCAGAGCGCCGCCAACCATAGCACCAGGAACACCTCCGACCAGACCACCAAGAGCCATCCCTGGTAGTGCCCCAGCAGCACCAAACATGCCTTGAGTAAACATATCACCAGCGCCTTGCCGCATCGTGTTAATGGGCGCCTCGCCACTTGCAATAGCATTCTCAAGAATGGCGTTCAAGTTTTTAATATTGCCCCCCTTACCAAGACGTCCGGAGAGCGAATCGATAGCTGCGCGCATTTGCTGTTCAGTCAATGGTCCCTTGCCTGGAGCTTGCCCAAGTAATTGCTCATATAAATGCGACGAGCCAATGTACTTACCACTCGTATTTAATGGGCTGCTCTGAGTTCTTTGTACGTAATCTTGAAGCGCGCGAAGATTTCTTTCCATCTGCTGTCTGGCAGCATTAGCGCCCCCGCCGCCGCCAGCACCACCGACTAATTCATCCGCAAGCTCACCAAGGCCTCTAGTACGAGCATGCCCTGCGAGGAAATTTCGTAGACTCTTTTCTTCTGCCTTTCCTGGGATTAGAAACGATGAAAAGTCCTCGAGATCGACTGGGCTTACATCGCGGCCTACTAATCCTTTTGCAGAACGCCTAAGACCGTAAGCGCCTAAAGCCCCACCGCCTAAGCCACCCATAGCAGCGCCAGTCAAGGCGCCTTTTAAACGATCTGTAATCGACGGCCCTCGATACTTTGTCGTACCAAGCAACGTTTCTTCTTCTTTACCAGGAGTCATGAAGAAGCCCATAGGCGCGCCCACTAATGCTCCCGTAAGCGCCCCTGAACGGGTCGGAGCGGCTCGAAGTAAATTCATTCCAGCGTCTCCAAAGAGATCTCCAGAATACTTCTTAGCCTGATCTTGAATATACTTTTTAACTTTCTTTTCTAAGAAATCAGTGTCGGCTCTCGCCAGATTACCCATAAGCGAGGATGCGCCTTGTGGGATGTGTTTGGCCAATCCAGCCAGAAAGTTAGCTTGCTTATACATAACCGCTCCTAATTATGGGTTGTGGCGAATAATCGGCGCCTGATCGTGTATCTCTGTAGAGGATACTCTATTAATCTTTTCCTGTGCAATATTAGTAATCGTAGTCTCGACATGCCGCTCGATGTAGTCACGATAAAATTCCTTTACAGATTCAGCAGATATGAGAATACGGCCGTTACGTCCAACAATAAACTTAAACGTAGGGTCTTTCTCTGTTGTTGTATCGGCCACCGCATCATGCTCAACCTCATTTACTATAATCGAAAAGACTGATTTGTCAATTTCAGCAATCTGCGCTTCTTCGTCTTCTACGTCATGATAACCTGCTCTTATCGTCACGTGAGTAGCTCCCTTTTCGGCCAGATCACGAAAGCGCCCTTCAAACCATGTATTGTCAGTTTTAGGGTCTGAGTTCCAGTCGACTGACCCACCGTCTGCGTGAAATGTGAATCGATGCGCCGATGCTGAAATGTGATTAGCCGTCCCATCGAGCTTCATCCAACAGGCATTACTTGCAACAAATTCCAGATGCTCAGCGTTTTTGTGTATCTGAATAAAGCAACTGTCTTTGACCATGAAGCATAGATCGCCTTGATTTATGTTCTTGCGATTATTGCGATAATTGTTATCAACGCGCTTCTGTGCTGGGAGAAAGCCAGTAGCAATATAACGGCTCGGTGCTACTTCTACGATTAGAACGCGGCACCCTGGCTGGGGCATAGCGTAATTGCCGTTACCGTCTGGATGGCCGTATGGAGACAGCCATATGATATTTCTTAAAATGCGGCCACCATCTGCGCTTATCTGCAGTGAATAGCTCTTAGAGTCTACAGCAAAAACTTCACCTTCAAATACCTTAACTTGAAAGTCTACAGCCTCAGGTATATCTAACGGCTTCCACTCTGGAAATGACGTTCTTATGTCAGGAGCAAGAAGCTCGTTCGGCCGGTCAATAAGGACCCTTCTCAACTCCTTATTAATAGCCATTCTTTAACTCCTCGAGTATGTTGCTAAGCAGCAGCTTTTCGATGGCCTGCTTTTTTATCTGCCGTATTCGTTCTTTGGAGACTTTCAAAACTTTGGAGACCCGTTCTAATGATTTTTGGACGTTGTCCTCATGGCCATATAGAGACTTCAAGACAAATACTTCTTTCTCAGTAAGTACTTCTTCTATTTTACCCCATATGTTATCTTTATAAACTCTATCATGTACTTCGTCTATCACAGATGTCGACTTGTCTTCACATAGACTATCACAGTAGCACGTGTCAAAGCCACATGGGTCTGTGGCGCTGTGACTTATAGTCTTATATAAGAGCATGACACGCATGACTAGATCCAAGCGCCCGCTGTTTATACCAAAGGTGTCTTGGATATCTTCTTTCGAAGCATCTGGGTTCTCGTCCATAAACTCCTTGACTTTATTGAGCAAAGAATGAAAACCACTTGGCAGTAAAATAGCCGTGATGCTCTTATGTGCATAATTGTACATTTTCATACGAACCCAGTGCTGCGCATAAGTTAAAAACGACGCTTCACGATGATCGTACTTCTCAAGGGCTTTTAATAACCCCTCATACCCCTCATTGACGAGTTCGTCTACTTCCATCAACTGGTATATACGCGTTACCCTACGTGCTTGTTTGTACAAATAATTCTGAAACTGCAAATAGAAGAGACCAAGTAGCCTCTTCGATTTCAAGATTTTCGCTTTCCTTGTACATAAAAAAACGTCAATTGGTAAATCAGTTACTTCTGTAAAGTAGTTAATTACCGCCTTTGATTTTTTCGTACGCAATTCTTTCTTTTTCAATGTCAACTATATCCAGAAAGGCCAGTAAGAAAGAGACAAGCTCGATCTTATCCTTATCGGATGCTTTTCCGATCGAAATTAAATTTATAATCCGTACTATATAAGATCGGGAGTTTTTTAAAAACTCCTGCTTCTTTTTTGCCGTAAGTTGTGTTTTCAACATCAAAGCGTATCTGCAGTATTCTTATCTGTAGTAAAGCCCTTGAATGAGGGCCCTCTGAGTTTGCCAACTAACGGCTTATCAGATTGAACTTTAACTAACTGCCCAATATATTTTTTGGGGTTTCTGTACATGTCTCTTCTTAAAGCATCAGACATGCCCGTTCCCACTTTACCAACTTCGTTACCATTGCCGTCGGTTAAGACTATGGCCCCAATAGCATTACCTTTATACTTACCCGACCCTTCTACAAAATCAGATATCTTCAGATCGTAATCCATTCTGGATTTCTTCTTAATAAACTCCCCAGTTCTTACGTTTTGTAGAACAATGCCCTCTCCACCATTGCGCGTAATTCGATTATAAAAATCTTTGATTGATTCTCCGGATGATTTTTCTTCTGGGTATCGTATGTGACTGTTACTTAAAGCTTCTGTAAGGCTCTTTATATAATCTTTTCGTTCAGCCACCGACATTGATTCGACCTTCTCAGGATCCGCAACATCAAAGGGTATGAAGCGGGCAAAGCCCTTCTCCTGTTGAGCCCTAACTGCGTTATTCGGAAGGGAATTCGCCATTCCCGACAATGTATTAAAACCCGCGGGATGGTAAATCTCTCCACGAAGGGTCACCCCTTGAAACTCTTTAGGTACTTTTATGTCTCGTATGTGAGGAAAATTGTCTTCTCGGCGAATCTGACCACCTTTTACGGACTCTCTTTGAGACGTCAGGGCTATGCCGCCTTTGTTCAGTGTCGCAAAAAAATGCGCGCCATCATACTTCTCACTTGCATGATAGTCATCTTCGGTTAAAATCTCATCCAGCCCACCACTAAGATCTTTGTATTTAGGCCTGTCATACCAAGCGCCATTTAACGGCTTTCGTTTCTGAATTAACCAATTGTCACCGTCGGTCTGAAACAAATCATACGTTCCTGAGTTAGGTCCTTTTGGGACCGTAAGGCGCATTTTATCGTTTTGAGTGCGAAGTACGACGTCTCGTTTTTCTTGGACTTTTACTTTACCGGCTCCGTATTGATCCTTCTCAATCATCCCGGCCCAGTTCATATAATCTGGAACGTGGTCTGGTTGTCTGACTAATAAACGTTTCTGACCAGGCTCTTGAGGAAGGCCCTTACGGGTTGCAAAAGACAATGCTTTATTATCCACAAGTAGTCGTATGTCATAATGCAGTCCCGCCTTCTTAGCAGCATGTTCTTGAATACTCATCTGCGTACTGAAATAATCACGATTCGGTATTAAAGACTTAGAGCCGCTGTACACCTGCGGCTCTCGTTTCGTGAAATCGGGCATTTTACTCCCTCACTTTGTCGCGTATATAACTCAGTGTTGCTGGTTTCTTCACGTCATGCTTAAGTACAAGCTTTCCGTTTTTATCATAAAAGTACCAAGAGCCGCTATCATAAGCTACTTTACGTATTTCATAATGCAGTGTTTCCTTATGACCATTCTTGCCTGAAAAGTGTATCTCTTCAGCCTCAAACGTTTTATTGGTAAAATACGAT
>Ga0272441_10005628_pt1 | contig 21600 bp, 15 predicted proteins | sample SSMProp6N_FD_193582 | JGI IMG/M metagenome (GOLD analysis project Ga0272441, IMG submission 193582) | Marine sediment archaeal communities from Little Sippewissett salt marsh, Falmouth, MA, United States - SSM-Prop-6N | ecosystem: Environmental > Aquatic > Marine > Wetlands > Sediment ... | reverse complement strand
CGTCGGCGGGGATCTCGACGAGTTCGTAGGCGATGCCGGCGGCCTCGCACGACTTGGCCTGGCTCCGCGAATAGATGCGGGCGCCCGGGTTGTCGCCGACAAGGAGGGCGGCGAGTTTGGGCGGGGCGCCGGTCTTGTCCCGGACGGCGGCGATTTGGGGGGCGAGTTCGGCGCGGATGCGGTCGGCGAGGGCGGCTCCGTCGATGAGGTCGGCGGGCATGGGGTTCTCCCTTAATCGTGATATATAGTACCGTTCGCTCCGGGCCGGGGAACCCGCCATGCGAGACTCGGCGCACGGCCGGGCAAGGCCGGCCGTGGCACCCGGCATCTCGCGCGGTGCATCAGGAGATACACCGCGCGGGACTCGTTTCGTTTTGTGCGCGGCGGCCCGGGAGGCCCGCCGCGCGGGAATGTCAAGGTCGCGGCTCGCCGGCCGGTTCGAGGTCGGACTGGGCGAGGACGTCCGGGACCACGTCGTCCCAGCCGAGGGTCATGAGGTGCGCGCCCCGGCACATGGGTTTCATTTCGCGGATGAGTTCCCCCGCAATCTCGGCCGAGACCTTTTTGCGGTCCTCCTTCGGCGTGTCCGCGAGGCGCTGGACGATCGGGTCCGGCACCTGGACGCCCGGTACGTTCTCGTTCATGTAGCGGGCCATGCCGGCGGATTTCAGGAGGACGATGCCCACGAGGACGGGCACGTCGATGCCCTCGGCCGCCGCGACGAACTGCTCGAACCGGGCGGGATCGTACACCGCCTGCGTCTGGACGAACTGGGCGCCCGCCTCGACCTTCTTGGCGAGTTTGAGGACCTGCGGCTCCAGCGGCTCGGCCCCGGGGGCGACGACGCATCCCTTGAAGAACGTCGGCGTCCCGTCCAACTCGCTCCCGACGAGGTCATGCCCGGCCTCCAGTGCGGCGGCGGCCTGGATGAGTTGGACCGAGTCCAGGTCGTAGACGGGTTTGGCCTGCGGGTGGTCGCCCATCAGGACGTGGTCGCCCGTGAGGAGGAGGACGTTCTCGATGCCGAGGACGGCGGCGGAGAGGAGGTCGCTCTCCAGGGCCAGGCGGTTCCGATCGCGGCAGACGACCTGGTAGACGGGCTCGATGCCGCGGTCGACGAGCAGGCGGCAGACGGCGAGCGACCCGGTCCGCATGACGGCCGTCTGGAGTTCCGTGACGTTGACGGCCAGGACGCGGCCCTTGAGATGCCGCTCGGCTTCTTCGAGGACGGGGTCGACGTGGGTGCCCTTGGGCGGTCCGATTTCGCCAGTGACGGCGAATCGGCCGGCCTCCAGGGCCTCTCGGAGTCGGCTCATGCGGGGTCCTTTGTCGGTGTCGGTTTCTTTTTCTTGGGTCGCTCGGGTTTCGGCCAGCGGTACGACCGCGGGTGATGGTGCCCGCTGTGGTCGTGCGGCGGCTGGATGGGGGCCACCTTATCCAGATGGCCGCGGGCTTTCAAGCGCTCGTAGATGAGGAGCCAGGCGCAGTCCTTGTCGGGATCGACCTCGCACTTGCCGTCCTCGGTGTACCCGCCGCAGGGCCCGTTCACGAGGCCCTTGGAGCACCGGGTGACGGGGCAGATGCCGTCGGTCATCTCCAGGAGGCACTCGTTGCAGACGGAGCACTTTTCCTCGTACCGGCCAAGGGCCCGGGTCTCGCCGACGAAGAGGCTCTCGGCACCCGGGTGGACCTGGACCTCCTCGAGGCGGTCGCCGATGCACTGGACCCCCGTGCCGCAGGCCAGGACGAGGATGGCGTCGGCGGCGTCGATGTCGTCCTGGTGTTCCTTGCAGCCGTCGCGGACGGCCCCGGAGAGGCAGGCGGTGTCGAAGACGTATGTGCCGGTGACGGTCTTGCCGGCCTCGGCGAGTCGGCGTGCCATAGCCTCGACTTCCTCCTCGCCGCCGACCTTGCAGGCGGTGGCGCAGTCGGCGCAGCCGGCGATGAAGATGTTCTGCTCGTCGGCCATGGCGGTGAGGAGGTCGTCGAAGTCTTTCTGTTTGAGGATGATCATTTCGGGTTCCTTCGCGCGTCGGTGCGTGGTTCGGCGGTTGCGGCGGGCGCGGTTCCCGGGGGTTCGCTGCGCTCGGGGTGACAACCTCATTCGGCGCGGCGGGCCGGGAGACCCGCCGCGCGGAAGGTCGCGCCGCGCCTTCGCGTGCCACTATAGTATTCGCGTGCGAGGAATGCTAGAAAAGCCCCACCACGTTGCCGTCGTCGTCGATGTCGACGTTCTGGCCGCCCGGCGTGGTCGGGAGGCCGGGCATCGTCTTCATCGCGCCGCAGAGGGGATACAGGAATCCCGCGCCGATGGAGGCCCGGACGTCGCGGACGGGGAACTCGTAGCCGCAGGGCGCCCCCTTCAGGCAGCCGTCGTGCGAGAGGCTGAGGTGCGTCTTGGCCATGCAGATGGGCAGGTGGCCCCACCCGAGGTCTTCGAATCGGCGGATGGCCCGCTCGGCGGGTTTCTCGTAGACGACGCTGCCGGCCCCGTACATTTTCGTGGCGATGGTCTCGATCTTCTCCTTGATGGGGGCCTGAAGGTCGTAGAGGAAGTGGAAATCGTTGTCTTGCTCGCAGGCGTCGGCGACGGCCTCGGCGAGGGCCGCGCCGCCCTTGCCGCCCTCGGCGAAGACGGCCGAGCGGCACACGGCCAGGGCGCCGGCGGCCAGGGCCCGCTCGCGGATGACCGCCTGCTCGCTCTCGGCGTCGGTGTCGAAGGCGTTGACGGCGACGACGCACGGCACGCCGTGGAGGCGGACGTTCTCAATCTGCTTTTCGAGGTTCGCACAGCCCTGGGCCACGGCGTCCGGGTTCTCCTTCAGGAGGTTCGCGTCGAGCGGCTTGCCGGCCGCCACCTTGAACCGGCTGCTGTGCATCTTCAGGGCCCGGACGGTGGCCACCAGCACCACGCAGTCCGGCACGAGGCCGGAGGCGCGGCACTTGATATTCATAAACTTTTCCATGCCGATATCGGCGCCGAATCCGGACTCCGTGACGACGTAGTCCGCCAGGCGCGTGGCCATCCGGTCGGCCAGGATCGACGAGTTGCCGTGCGCGATGTTCGCGAACGGGCCCGCGTGGACGAAGCACGGCGTGTGCTCCAGCGTCTGGACGAGCGTGGGCTTGATGGCGTCGCGCAAGAGGACGGTCATGGCGCCGGCCACCTTCAACTCGTCGCACGTGACGGGCGTGCCGTCGCGGCGCCAGGCGGCGACCATGCGGCCGAGGCGGGCCCGGAGGTCGTGCAGGCCGGTCGTCAGGCCCAGGATGGCCATCACCTCGCTGGCGACGGCGATGTCGAACCCCGTCCGGCGCAGGATGCCGGACCCGAGGCCCGTGACGACCTCCTCCAGGGCCCAGCGGTCGCTGACGTCGACGACGCGTCGCAGCGACGGGGCGGCGGGGTCGATGTCCAACGGGTTGCCGTGATAGATCGCGTTATCGACGAACGCGCAGGCGAGGTTGTTGGCGAGGCTGACGGCGTGGACGTCGCCGGTGAGGTGGAGGTTGAAGTCCTCCATGGGGATGACCTGGCTCCGGCCGCCGCCGGCCGCCCCGCCCTTGATCCCGAAGACGGGCCCGAGGCTGGGCTGGCGGATGCACGTGCAGACCTTCTTGCCGATGTGCGCCAGGGCCATCGAGAGGCCGATGGTGGTGACGGTCTTTCCCTCGCCCAGGGGCGTGGGCGTGATGGCGGTCACGTCGATATACTTGCCACACGGGGCGTCCGCGAGACGGTCCAGGATCGAGAGGTCGACCTTGGCCTTCGCGTCGCCGTGGCACTGGAGTTCGTCGTCACGGATGCCGAGGGCGGCGGCGACGTCGCGGATGGGCTTGGGTTGGACGGTGTGGGCAATCTCCAGGTCAGTCGGCATGAACTCCTCTCTCGCTTGAGTCTTGCTGGCGTCGCGCGGGGTGCGGGCCGTGCTGCGGTGGGCGTCCGTCCCGGACCCGCGCGTGAAACGCCCGGCAACCCCACCGTATACTTCGGATTCCGCGGGCCCTTCAATGCACCATAAACGCCGGGCGCGGCACGATTCAAGGGGGCGGTGCACGCGGCATGCGGCCCAGACGGCACCGGCGTTGGCACCATCCCCCGACGGCGACCCCGCCAAGCGGCCTCTTGACTTATGGCCCTCGGGCCAATACAGTGTGGGGGCTCAAGGGCCTCGCCTCGGGGGGCGCACGCCTCCCCGGAAAGGCGACTCTTTCCGCAAGCCGGCCTGAGAGGGCGAGACGGCCTCCCCGCTGGGGTCCGTACCCACACGCTGGCATCTGAGCACCTGATTCTCCACACGGATAACCTGGTAACGTCGATTCGGTTGCGTCGGGCATGGCCCATGAAGATTGCAATCAGCGGTAAGGGTGGCGTCGGAAAGACCACCGTGACGGCGGTCTGGGGCCGCCAGTTCGTCGACGAGGGGCACAAAGTGTTCCTCGTGGACGCCGACCCGGACGCCAATTTGGCCTCGGCCGTCGGCGTGCCGTCGGCGGACCTCCCCCAACCCCTCATCACCCTGAAGGACCTCATCCGCGAGCGGACCGGGGCCGACCCGGACCAGGTGGGCCAGTACTTCCGGCTCAATCCGACCGTGGCGGACCTGCCCGAGACCTACCGTGTCCGGGCGGCCGGCATGAGCCTGCTGGTCCTGGGCGGCATCCGCGGCGGGGGCAAGGGCTGCGCCTGCCCGCAGGGGGCGTTCCTGAAGGCGATGCTGCGGCACCTGTTGCTCCAGCGCGACGAGGTGATGCTCCTGGACATGGAGGCGGGGCTGGAGTTCCTCGGCCGGGCCTCCGTCCTGGGCACCGACGCCCTGGTGGCGGTCGTCGAACCCGGCCGGCGAAGCGTCGAGACGGCCGAGGCGGTCGTCCGCATGGGCCGCGACCTCGGCCTCAAGCGCTTCGGCGCCGTGCTGAACAAGGTGACCGACGCCTCGCAGGTCGAGACGATCCGCGCCGTGCTGCCGGAGGGGATGCCGCTGCTCGGCCACGTGCCGCAAAGCCCCGCCCTGGCCCGGGCGGACCTGGAAGGCCGGAGCGTGCTCGGCGTCGACGCGGACGTCGAGTCGGCCCTGGCCGAGGCCCGCGCGGCGCTCGGGCGCCTCGTGGCCGCCGAACCGTCCGCCGCCCACTGACGCCCCGTAACCGCCTGCCCCTTCGGAGGGACTATGAGCAAGACCATCGCCTGCCGCGTGGACCGCTGCCTGGGCTGCCGCTCGTGCGAGGTGGCGTGCGCGGTGGAACATTCGGCGTCGAAGACGCTTCGCGGGGCGGTTCGCGAGCGGCCTCGGCCCGAGCGCCGCGTCACGGTCCAGGCCGCCGGCGCCCACAGCCTGCCGCTCCAGTGCCGACACTGCGAGGAGGGCCTCTGCCAGGTGGTCTGCCCGACCGGGGCCATCCATCGCGACGAGGCGAGCGGCATCGTCCGCATCGACGAGGATCTCTGCATCGGGTGCAAACTGTGCACCCTCATGTGCCCGCTGGGCGTGCTCCGCATCAGCGAGCGGGCCCGGTGCACCATCAAGTGCGACCAGTGCATCGACCGGCAGGCCGAGGGGCGCCAGCCCGCCTGCGTCGAGGCGTGCCCGACCGGTGCCCTCCAACTCGTCGAGACCGACGAGGTGGAGGATGAGGACCGGCACCTGGTGGCGGTGAATATCGTGGCGGCCCTGACCGGGGACGGCGAGGCGGAACACGAGATCGCCGGCAAGGCCGTCCGCGCCCGATCCGACAAAGTGAAAGGCGCCGAGAAGCGGCACGTGGTCGTCGTCGGCTCCAGCGCCGCCGGCGCCATGGCCGCCATCCATGCCGCACGGGCCGGGGCGAACGTCACCGTCGTGACGGCGGATGCGACGTCGTACCGGCGGCCGGCCATCCCGGCGCTGCTGGCCGGGTACATCGACACGATGGACGAGGCCCGCATTTTCGGGCCGGAGACGCTCGGGGCCCTGGGCATCGAGGTTCTGGCGCCCGCCCGCGCCACCGGCATGGACACGAAGGCGAAGACGGTGACCGTGGAGACGGCCGACGGCGAGACGCGCGCCCTCTCCTACGACGCGGCCGTCCTGGCAACCGGCAGCATTCCCGCCCGGCCGCCCATCGACGGGGCGGACAAGGCGGGCGTGTGCACGTTCCTGTCGGCCGAGGGGGCCCGGGAGATTCTCGACCGCATCGGCGACGGGGCCCGGCGGGCGGTCGTCGTCGGCGCCTCGTTCGTCGCCCTGGAAGTGGCCGAGGCCCTGCTCGACCGCGGCCTGGAGGTGGCGTTCAACGTCCGCAGCCGCATCCTCCGCCGCATCGTCGAGCCGCAGATTTCCGAGTACCTCCAGCGGCACTTCGAGGCGCGCGGCCTGCGGATGCTGACCGGTGAGGCGATCAGCGAAATCGGCGGCTCGAAGCGCGTCGAGTACGTCGTCCACAAAGGCGAGAAAGTGCCGGCCGACCTGGTCATCCTGGGCGCCGGCGCACGGGCGAACACCGACCTCGCCCAAGCCGCCGGCATCCGCCTGGCCGAGAGCGAGGCCGTCGCCGTCGACCATCAGATGGCGACCAGCGCCCCGGACGTTTACGCGGCCGGCGACTGCGCCGAGGCGCCGGACTTCCCCACGGGCCGGTTCACGTACTCGGCGGTCGGCTCGACGGGGGCCCTGGCGGGGGCCATCGCCGGCATGAACGCCGCCGGCGCCGACGAGGAGGTCGAGGGGTTCCTGCGGGCCCAGGCGGACGAGATCCTCGGCCGCCAGATCATCTCCGTCGGCCACACGAGCACGATGGCCGAGGCGGTGGGCCTGGACGTGACGGTCCACGATCTGCCCCAGCCGCCCGAAGTCGACCGCGCCCGCGACGAAATCGTCGGCGTCCTGCTGACCGACGGCGAGGACCGCATCGTCGGTGCCCAGGTCGTGGCCCGGCGGCACGGATCGCAGTACGGCTGGCAGGTGTACCGGGCGGTGCTGACGGGCGAGGCGCGGGAGGCCTTCCTCGCGCACTGGACCTCGCCGCGGCAGAAGGCCGCCCGGGCCGCCGACGAGGCCCGCGCCGGCGAAGTGACCGTCGAGACGGGCTGAGAGGCGTCGAACGACCTTCGGGGTTGTCATTCCGAGGAGCGGCGGAGCCGCGACGCAGAATCTCGCCTCGATGCCGTTTCGCACGGCGAGATGCTTCGCTTCGCTCAGCATGACAAGTCGGTCGGCGCGGCAGGCCGGGAGGCCCGCCGCGCGGGAAAGGCCCACAACGAGATTCCTCCGCTCGGCCCTGACGGGCGTCGGTCGGAATGACATCTAAAGGACGTTCCCCGCATAAAGCGCATCGAACTCCGACGAAGGAGATGAGGATGGACCCGAAGAAGCTGACCTGCGACACCGCCGCCCAGGCCATGCTGGCCCGCATGCACGAGGCCGGTCTGGAAACCGCCTGGGACCGGCTGGAGGCCCAGGAACCGCAGTGCGGGTTCGGCGCGCTCGGCCTCTGCTGCCGCATCTGCAACATGGGCCCCTGCCGCATCGACCCGTTCGGCGACGGGCCGCAGCGCGGCGTGTGCGGGGCGGACGCCGACACGATTATCGCCCGCAACTTCATCCGGATGGTCGCCGGCGGCGCCGCCGCCCACAGCGATCACGGCCGGGGCGTGGCCCATGCGTTCCTGGCGATGGCCCGAGGCGAGGCGCCGGACTACGGCATCAAGGGCCGCAAGAAACTCCTCGCCCTGGCCAAAGAGATGGACATCAAGACCGACGGCCGGGACGACAAGGAGATCGCCCAGGAACTCGGCGAACTGATGCTGGCGGAGTTCGGCAAACCGCACGGCACGCAGCGGATGGCCGAACGCGCCCCGGAGGCCACGAAGGCGGCGTGGAAGAAACTCGGCGTCGTGCCCCGCGCGATCGACCAGGAAATCGTCGAGGCCCTCCACCGGACGCACCTGGGCGTGGACCAGGACTACCTGAGCATCCTGCGGCACGCGAGCCGGTGCGCCCTGGGCGACGGCTGGGGCGGGTCCATGATCGCCACCGAACTCCAGGACGTCCTCTTCGGCACACCGCAGCCCACCCGGGGCAAGGTCAACCTCGGCGTCCTGAAGGAGGACGAGGTGAACCTGGTGGTCCACGGCCACGAGCCGTTGCTGTCGGAGATGGTCGCCCTGGCCGCCTCCGAACCCGAACTCATCGAGGAAGCCAAACAGGCCGGCGCCGCCGGACTGAACGTGGCCGGCATCTGCTGCACGGCGAACGAGTTGGTGATGCGTCACGGCATCCCGATGGCGGGGAACTTCCTGAGCCAGGAAGTCGCCGTCGCCACGGGGGCCGTGGACCTCATGTGCGTCGACATCCAGTGCATCATGCAGGGCCTCGCGGAACTCGTGCCGCACTACCACACCAAACTTATCACCACCAGCGAGAAGGCCCACATGCAGGGTGTGGAGCACGTCCAGATGGACGAGGCCCGTGCCCTGGAGGTCGGCCGCGAAATCGTCCGCAAGGCCATCGAGGCATACACGCAGCGCGGCGACCAGAAGATTTACATCCCCCAGGAGACGAGCGACGCCATCGTCGGCTTCAGCCACGAGAGCATCAACACGACGCTGGGCGGCAGTTTCCGGGCCTCCTACACGCCGCTGAACGACAACATCGCGAGCGGCCGCATCCGAGGCGTGGCCGGCGTCGTCGGCTGCACGAACCCGAAGGTCAAACACGACTGGGGCCACACCGGCCTCATCCGCGAACTCATCCGGCGCGACATCCTGGTCGTGACGACGGGCTGTGCGCAGATCGCGTGCGGCAAGCAGGGCCTGATGACGCCGGAAGCCGCCGAACTGGCCGGCCCGGGCCTGCGGGAAGTCTGCGAGACGGTCGGCATCCCGCCGGTGCTCGCGGTCGGGTCCTGCGTCGACAACAGCCGCATCCTCGTCGCCTGTGCCGAGATGGTCCGCGAGGGCGGGCTGGGCGACTCCATCGCCGACCTCCCCGCCGCCGGGGCGTGCCTCGAGCACATCACCGAGAAGGCGATCTCGATCGGGCACTACTTCGTGGCCAGCGGGCTGCTCGTCGTCTTCGCCGAGCAGTTGTTCCCCGTGTGGTCGGAATCGAAGGTGGCCCAGTACCTCTTTGAGGGCATCGAGGAGGAATTGGGCGGCAAGTGGGCGGTCGACGACGACCCCATCAAGGCCGCCGAGCGCATCGCCGACCACATCGAGGCCAAACGCGACGCCCTCGGCATCAACGAGGAGCGGCAGCGGAAACTGTACGGCATGGAGGACCGCCAGAAACTGGGCGTGGATTAGGACGCCCCGGCGCGACACCGTCGTCGCGCGGTGGGTCTCCGTACCCACCGCGCGCAAGGCTTCTGCCTGGTGCCGCGCGGCGCATGCGGAGACCCGCCGCGCTCCAGGCAAGGCCATCCGAGACGCACGCAAGAGAAGGAGCCATCGATGTCCCGAATCATCGCCGCTTCCGCCATCCAAGGCGCGCACCACCTGGCCAAACAGGCGGAAGAGAAACTCCAGCAGGCCATCGACGAGAAGGGCGAGGACACCGCCGTCGAGTTCCCCAACACCGGGTACTACCTGCCGGTCATCTACGCCATGACGGGCATGAAGGTACAGACCCTGAGCGACTTTGCGCCGGTGATGGAGCGGATTCGGGACCTCCTTCCGCCGCCCGTCGAGGAGGCGCACTGGCTGCCGTACCTCGGGCCCACCCTCGACGCCGGCATGGCCGCCCTCTTCGCCGAGGAGGTCATCGAGGCGTGCAAGTACGTCATCGGCCCGAGCCCCGCCGACGGCCTCTGGCTCGGCGCCGCCGACGACGTCATCCTGCGGGAGCGGGGCGTGCAGTTCGTGGACGGCACGGCGCCCGGGTTTGCGGCCATCGTGGGGGCGGCCCCGGACGTCGACACGGCCGTCGAGATCGCCCGCAAGTGCCAGGAGCGGTCCCTCTACGTCTTCATGGCGGCCAGCGACCACGGCACGAGTTTCGCCGAGCAACTCGCCGAGGGCGGCGTCCAACTCGGATGGGACACGCGGCTCGTGCCGTTCGGCCGGGACATCTCCGCCGCCGTCTACGCCCTCGGCTTTGCGGCGCGGGCGGCCATGAGTTTCGGCGGCATCGACGGAGGCGACTTCCGACGCAACCTCCGGTACAACAAGAACCGCGTCTTCGCCTTCGTCCTGGCCATGGGCGAGGTCACCGACGCGTGGTACGCCACTGCCGCCGGCGCCATCAACTTCGGGTTCCCGACGATCGCCGATTCCGACATCCCCCAGATCCTGCCCACCGGCATCTGCACCTACGAGCACGTCGTCTCCGGCGTGCCGCACGAGGACATGGTCGAGAAGGCGATCGAGGTGCGCGGCCTGAAGATCAAGGTGGCCGAGGTCCCGATCCCCGTGGCGTTCAGCCCGGCGTTCGAGGGCGAACGCATCCGCAAGGACGACATGCACGTGGAGTTCGGCGGCCAGCGGACGCCCGCCCTCGAATGGCTGACCACCCGGCCGTCCGAGGAGGTGGAGGACGGCAAGGTCGAGGTCGTCGGGCCGGACATCGATACGGTCGAGGAAGGCGGCCGGCTGCCCCTCGGCATCCTGGTCGAGGTCTCGGGCCGCGAGATGCAGGACGATTTCGAGCCCGTCTGCGAACGCCAGATCCACACCTACGCCAACCACGCCCAGGGCCTCTTTCACATGGGACAGCGCGACATCATCTGGGTCCGCGTCGGCAAGGAGGCGTACGCGAAGGGCTTCCGCCTGGAACACATCGGCAAAATCATCCACGCCACCATGCACGACGACTTCGCCAACATCCTCGACAAGGTCCAGGTCACGATCACCACCGAGGAGGCGAAGGTCCAGGAACTCGCCGAGAAGGCGAGTGAGGTGTACGAGGCCCGCGACGCGCGGCTCGCCGGCCTCACCGATACGGATGTGGATACGTTCTACTCGTGCAGCCTGTGCCAGTCGTTCGCGCCGAACCACATCTGCATCATCACGCCGCAGCACCCCGGCCTGTGCGGGGCGTACAACTGGCTCGACGGACGGGCCGCCTACCAGATCAACCCCGCCGGGCCGAACCAGCCCGTCGAGAAGGGCAAGACGATCGACGAAACGCTCGGCCAGTGGGAGAAGGTCAACGCGTTCGTCACCCAGGAATCGAACGGCACGATCGAGCGGATGAGCGCCTACTCGATGATCATCGACCCGATGACGTCGTGCGGCTGCTTCGAGTGCATCTCCGCCGTCCTGCCGGCCACGGGCGGCATCATGATCGTCCCGCGCGAGTACCCCGACATGACGCCGTGCGGCATGAAGTTCTCGACCGCGGCCGGCACCGTCGGCGGCGGGAAGCAGACGCCCGGCTTCTTCGGGCACTCGCGGCACTACATTCTGAGCCCGAAGTTCATCAGCGCCGACGGCGGCTTCCAGCGCATCGTCTGGATGCCCACCATGCTGAAAGAGGCCCTCCGCGGCGGCCTCGTCCAACGGGCCGAAGACCTCGGCCTCGGCGGCGAGGCGTACCTGGAGAAGATCGCCGACGAGACCAACGCCTCCACCGAGGAAGAGGTCCTGGAGCACATCCAGCAGGCCGGCCATCCCGTCGCCGAGATGGCCCCGATGTTCTAGCCCCGGCCCGGCCCATCTGCTATCATAAGCCGCCCGGCGGTCCGCCGCCGGCCGGCCGAGAGACTCCATAGGAGACCGCCCTCATGGCCATGAGCGGACTCGAAATCTTCAAACTCCTCCCCAAGACGAACTGCAAGGACTGCGGCCATCCGACGTGCCTGGCGTTCGCGATGGCGCTGGCCCAGAAGAAGGCCAGCCTCGACGAGTGCCCGCACGCCAGCGACGAGGCCAAGGAGAAACTCGCCGCCGCCGCCGCGCCGCCCATGCAGACCGTCACCTTCGGCGCGGGTGAGGCCGCCTGCCCAGTGGGCGGCGAAACCGTCCGCTTCCGCCACGAGGAGAAGTTCCACCGGCCCACGGTCCTCGCCATCACCCTGCCGGACGACCTGGACGAAGCCGCCCTCAAAGAGCGGTGCGACACGATCGCGGGCTTCGCCTTCGAGCGCATCGGCCAGCCCATGCCCGTGGAGGCGATTGCGGTGACGGGCCCGAGCGGCGACGCGTCCCGTTTCGCCGCCGCCGCCGAGGCCGCCGCCGGCACCGGCAAGGCCGTCATCCTCGTCACCGAGGACGCCGCGGCCGCCAAGGCGGCGCTGGGAAAAATCAGCGACTCGCGCCCCCTGCTCTGCTGCGCCACGGCCGCGACCGCCGACGCGATGGGCGCCGCGGCCGCCGAGGCCGGGTGCCCCGTCGTGGCCCGGGCGGCCGACCCCGAGTCGCTCGCCGACCTGGCCGAGCAACTTAAAACGACCGGGTGCGAGGGCGTCGTCCTCCACCTCGACGCCCCGGACCCGTGGAGCGAAATGGCGGGCCTCTACCGCCTCCGCAGCGCGGCGCTCCGGCAATCGTTCCGGCCGCTCGGGCATCCCGTCATCGCGTTCGCCACCGAGGGCGCTGCGGAGGCCCAGGCCGTCCGCGCCGCCTCGCTCGTCTGCAAGTACGCCGGCATCGTCGTCATGGACACCGTGGAGCCGTGGGCCCTCCTGCCCGTTTTGACGACGCGGCAGAATATCTACACGGACCCGCAGAAACCGGTCCAGGTGGAGCCGAAACTCCACGCCGTCGGCGACCCGGACGCCTCCAGCCCCGTCCTGTTCACGACGAACTTCTCGCTGACCTACTACACGGTCCAGGGCGACGTCGAGGCCAGCCGCGTGCCGTCCTGGATCCTGTGCGTCGACACCGAGGGCACGAGCGTGCTGACGGCCTACTCCGGCGACAAACTCTCCGCCGAGAGCGTCGCCAAGGCCATGAAGGATGCCGACGTCGCGTCCCAGGTCAACCACAAGAAACTGATCATCCCCGGCTACGTGGCGGTGATGAGCGGTAAACTGGAAGAGGAGACCGGCTGGGAAATCCTGGTCGGCCCGCGCGAGTCCAGCCAGATTCCCCGGTACCTCAAGGAGGTCTGGAAGGCATAGGCCGCGCGATGGCCATGCTGCCGCCGTCGGGAAGGTTCCGGCGGCGTCGCCCCGCGCGGCGCGGCCCGTGTTCGCCGGCCCGCTTGCGGGCCGCGCGCCGTTAATGGAAACCCATGAAGCCCACCGACACCCCAACCTGCCGCGTTCGCTTCCAGCCCTCGGGCGCCGGCACCGAGGTGCCGCGCGGCGCCACCATCCTCGACGCCGCTCGCCGCGCCGGCGTCTACCTGACGAGCGTCTGCGGCGGCGACGGGACGTGCGGCAAATGCAAGGTGGTCGTGGCCGAGGGCGAGACGGACAGCCCAGCCACCACACTCCTCTCCGAGACGGAGCGGGCGGACGGCGTCGTCCTGGCGTGCCAGGCCCGCGTCCGGTCGGACCTCGTGGTCACCGTGCCGGAGAGCCACACGCTCGACACCGGCCACATCGTCGTCGGGACCGTGTCGGCGGGGGAGGAGGCGGCCGGCGAGGGCGCCCTGCCGCTCGACCCGCTGGTCCGCCGGCTGCGCCTCGCGCTCTCGCCGCCCGACGAGCAGGACCAGTTGGCCGACCACGAGCGGCTGTGCCTGGCCATCCGGAAACAGATGGACGGCCCGCCCCTCCAGACGGCCCTGGGGGTGCTCCAGCGGCTGCCCGCTCGTCTCCAGGAGGCCGGCTACGACGCCACCGCCCTCCTCGCCCACCGCGGCGAGGTCACCGAGATCGTCGACGTCGAACCCGGCGACACGACCGGCTGCACCTACGCCGTCGTCGTCGACGTCGGGACCACGACGGTCGTCGCCCACCTGGTGGACCTGGCGACCGCCACGACGGTCGACACCGAGGCCGTGTACAACTCGCAGATTCACTTCGGCGACGATTACATCCGCCGCATCATGCACGCCGAGGAGCACGACGCGTTCGACGAAATGCAGCGGCGGATCGTCTCCGACATCAACGGCCTGATCGCGGCCCTGGCCGAACGCCACGACGTGCCGCAGGCCTGCATCGCCGCCATCCTGTGCGCGGGGAACACGGCGATGATGCATTTCCTGCTGGGGCTGGATGCCCGGCGGATCCGCAAGTCGCCTTACGTCCCGGCGGCGGCGCGCGTGCCGGCCGTCCGGGCCGCCGAAGTCGGTCTCCGCATCCACGAGCGCGGCCTGCTGTACTCGCTGCCCGCCGTGGGGGCGTACGTCGGGGCCGACATCGTCGCGGGCGTCCTCGCCATGCGCCTCGACGAGGCCGAGGGCCTCAACCTCTACATCGACATCGGCACGAACGGCGAGGTCGTCCTGGCGGGGGAGGAGTGGATGATGTGCGCCTCCTCCAGCGCGGGACCCGCCTTCGAGGGCGCCGGCATCAAGCACGGCATGCGGGCCGGACCGGGCGCCATCGAACGCGTGACCCTCGGCGAGGGCGGCCGCCTCCACCTGCGGACCCTCGGCGACGAGCCGCCGCGCGGCCTGTGCGGCAGCGGGCTCCTCGACGCCCTGGCGGCGATGCTCCAGGCAGGCCTCATCGACCGGACCGGCCGCTTCGCCGACCCCACGGGCGACCGTTTCCGCGACGGGCCCGACGGCCCCGAGTACCTGCTCGTCCCCGGCGAAGGCGACCGCCAGCCCGTCGTCCTCACCCAGGCGGACGTGGCGAACCTGATGCGCTCCAAGGCGGGCGTCTATGCGGCCGTCGAAATCCTCATGCAGATGACCGGCACCGACACCGACGCCCTGGAGGCGGTCTACGTGGCGGGCGGATTCGGCCGGCACCTGGACCCGGCGAGCGCGGTCACCGTCGGCCTCCTGCCCGACCTGCCGGCCGACCGGATTCACTTCGTCGGCAACGCCTGCATCACGGGGGCGAAGATGGCGATGCTCAGCCGAGAGGCCCTCGCCAAAGCCGACGCACTCGCCGGACGCATGACCTACGTCGACCTCATGAACCATCCGGCATACATGGACGCCTTTACGCAGGCCAACTTCCTGCCGCACACGGACGTCGCCCGCTTCCCGAGCGTCCAGAAGCGTCTGGCCGAGGACAAGGAATCGCTGACGAAGTAAGCGCGTGTGTGGCCCGGCCGGGAGATGCGCCGGGTGGCATGGCCACCCGATGTCGGGTGGCCATGGGCCTGGAAAAACCATGGCCACGCGCTGCGTGGCCATGCCACCCACAACATGCGTCGGCCTGACGGCCGCCTCAGAACGACAGTCGCATGCAGCGCGGCGGGCCGGGAGCCCTGCCGCGCGGAAATCGATTACGTCACAGAGGAACCATGAGCCAGACCATCGCCATATCCGGCAAAGGCGGCAGCGGCAAGACGACCCTGGCGGGCCTCGTCATACGGACGCTCGTCGAGCGGACCGACAAGAGCGTCCTGGCGGTCGACGCCGACCCGAACGCCTGTCTCGGCGCCACGCTCGGCATCGAAGTGGAGCAGACGGTCGGCGAGATCCGCGACGCCGCCCTCCAGCGGACCCTCCAGACGGGCCCCGGCATGGACCGCGAGCGGGCCGTCGAGTACGCCATCCACCGCGCCGTGGCCGAGGCCCACGGCTTCGACCTGCTCGCCATGGGCCACACCGAGGGCCCCAAGTGCTACTGCGCCGTGAACAACCTGCTTCGGAAGTATCTGGACCGGGCGGCCGGCGATTACGCGTGGGTCGTGCTCGACAACGAGGCGGGCATGGAGCACCTCTCCCGCCGCACCACCGACGCGGTCGACCTGCTGGTGGTGGTGGCGGAGCCGACGCCCATCGGCGCCAAGACCGCCCACCGCATCCTGGGCCTCGCCGAGAGGCTGCCCGTCACGATCCAGCAGAAGGGCGTCGTGTGGAACAAGGTGACCGATCCGTCGCGTCTGGCGGCCCTGGCCGGCGACCTGCCGGTCCTCGCCAGCGTCCCGATGGACCCGGCGGTGGCGGAGGCGTCGATGGCGGGAACGCCCGTCTTCGGTTTGCCGGCCGACTGCCCCGCCCTGGACGCCATCGGCCACGTGCTCGCCGAGACGCTCGCCGTCCCGGCGCCCCAACCGTCGTAACGAAAGGAGCCCCATGGACGTACCGCCCCTGAAGGAAGCGTATTCCGCCGAGGTCAACGAGATCACGCTCGGCGGCAACGGGCGAAAGACCCTGACCATCGGCGGCGCCAGGACCGTGCCGTTCGGCGGGGACCGGGACGCGACCGGCCACCGGCCGCGCATCGCCCTCGACGTCCTCGACGCCCCGCCCACCGACTGGCCGGACGTGCTCGCCGAGCCCTGGAAAGACGTACTCGACGACCCCGCCGCCTGGGCCGGGAAGGCCGTCGACGAGGCGGGCGCCGACCTCGTCTGCATCAAGTTCGAGGGCATCGACCCGGACGGCCAGGACCTCGGCGCCGACCACGCCGTCGACGTCACGGGGAAGGTCCTCGAAGCCGTCGACGTGCCGCTCATCCTCTGGGGCTGCGAGAACGACAAGAAGAACAACGAGGTCATGCCGAAGGTCTCCGAGGCCGCCAAGGGCGAGGGCATCCTCATCGGCACCGTGATGGAGGACAACTACAAGGGCCTGACGGCCATCGCCATGGCCGACAACCACTTCCTCATCGCCGAGGCGCCGCTCGACATCAACATTGCCAAGCAGGTGAACGTCCTGATTTCCGACATGGGCTTTCCGCTCGAGCGGGTCGTGATGTACCAGTCGACGGGCGGGCTCGGCTACGGTATGGAGTACGCCTACAGCATCCAGGAACGCGAGCGGCTGGCGGCCCTCTCCGGCGACAACCTGATGGCCATGCCCGTCATCTGCGACTGCGGGTACGAGGCGTGGCGGGCCAAGGAAGCGAAGGCCCCGGCGGAGGAGTCCCCCGCCTGGGGCGACGAGACCCGCCGCGGGCCCCTCTGGGAAGCCACCACCGCCGTCGACCTGCTCCTCTCGGGCGTCGACATCGTCCGCCTGCGGCACCCGGAGGCCGTGGCCCGCGTCCGCGACTGGATCGACGGGCTGTGGGGAAAGGAGTAACCGAGTTGCGCCCAGAGATCGCGCGGCGGGTCTCCGCACCCGCCGCGCTCATCGCAATCCCTACCGGGGAGGCACGCATGATCGCCATCGGCGAACGCATCAACGGGCAGTTCGACGACGTCAAGGCCGCCATCGCCGCCAGGAACCCCGGCCCCGTCGAGGACCTGGCCCGCCGCCAGACCGAGGCCGGCGCCTCGTACCTGGACATCAACGTCGGGACGGCGGCCGAGGACCCGGCCGGCGCCATGAAGTGGCTCGTCGAAACGGCCCAGTCGGCGTGCGATACGCCGCTCTGCCTGGACAGCCAGAAGCCCGACGTCATCCGCGCGGGGCTCGAGGCGTGCGACACCTCGCGCGGGGTGCTCCTGAACTCCAGTCCCCTCTCGAAGAAGAGCGACCCCCAGGTCCTCGACACCTACGTCGGCATGGCCCAGGAGGCGGGCGGCAAGCTCATCTGCCTGACCATGGACGCCGAGGGCGTGCCGCAGAACGTCGAGCGCCGCGTCGAAATCGCCGCCGAACTCCTGACCCGGGCGATGGAACTCGGCCTCACGCCCGACCGCCTCTTCATCGACCCGATCATCCTGCCCGTCAACGTGCCGGACGCCCAGCAGCAGCCGGGCAACATTCTCCAGGCGATCGAACAGATCGGCATCCTCTCGGACCCGCCCGTCCACATCACGATGGGCCTGTCGAACCTGAGCCAGGGCGCGGCCGAGCGGAGCCTCATCAACCGGACGTTCCTGGCGATGGCGATCAACCGGGGGTGCGATTCGGCCATCGTCGACGTGCTCGACGACGCCCTCGCCGACGCCATCGCCACCGCCGAGATGCTCATGGACAAACAGATTTATTCCGATTCGTTCCTCCGCGCGTACCGGCGGCAGGCGGGCCGCCAGCGGTGACATGGGTGGCCCGGCCGGTCTTGTCCGGCCGGGGGATGCGCCGGGTGGCCATGGACCTGGAAGAACCATGGCCACGCGAGCGTGGCCATGCCACCCGACGATCTACGGGAACGCACGAGAGCCAGACATGAAGCCCATCTACGTCAGCGCCACCAAACAGGACACCGGCAAGACGACCCTCACCCTCGGCATCGTCCAGGCCTTCATGGACCTGGGCTACAACGTCGGGTACATGAAGCCGGTCGGCCAGCGGTACGTCGAGTTCCAGGGCCGGAACGTCGACGAGGACGCCGTCCTCGCGCGCCAGGTCTTCGACATGACCGACCCGCCCGGCGACATGAGCACCATCGCCATCGAGCGGGGCTTCACGGCCAACTACATTTTCAACCGCGACCCGAAACCGCTTGAAGCCCGCGTCATGGGCGCCTTCCACCGGATGAACGAGCGGCACGACCTGCTGGTCATCGAGGGCACCGGCCACGCCGGCGTGGGCTCGTGCTTCGACCTCTCCAACGCCCGCGTCGCCCAGTTGTTCGACGCCAAGGTCCTCATCCTCACGAAGGGCGGCATCGGCCGGGCCATCGATGAAATCGTCCTCAGCCTCCGCCTTTTCCAGGAGCACGGCGTCGAGGTGCTCGGCGCCATCCTCAACAAGACCCTGCCCGCCAAACTCCAGAAGGTGAGCCGCGCCGTCGAGCAAGGCCTGGTGCACCTGGGCACGCGGCTGCTGGGCGTCCTGCCTTACGAGCCCAGGCTCCTCTACCCGCGCGTGGAGCAGGTGGCCCGGGAAGTCAGCGGCCACGTCCTCAGCGGCGCCGACGCCCTCACGAACCGCGTCGAGCACATCGTGGTCGCCGCCATGGCCCCCGACCACGTCGGCCGGTACCTGACCGCGGAAACCCTCGTCATCGCGCCCGGCGACCGGCTCGACGACGATCTCATCTCGGTGCTCATGAGCGCAGACTGCCCCGTCAGCGGCCTCGTGCTGAGCGGCGGGTTTGAGCCCAGGTCCGGCCTGCTGGCGATGCTCGGCCAGTCGGGCATCCCGGTCATCCTCTCGCGGGAGGACACCTACTCGGTCGCCCGGCGCCTCAACGAGATGCACTTCAAGATCCGCGCCCAGGACACCGACAAGGTGGAGACGGCGAAGCGGCTGGTCCGCGACTTGATTGACGCCGACGCCCTCGCCCGCGAACTCGCCGACGGCTGAACGCGCCGCGGGCCACGGTCGGCGTTGTGCCGGCAGGCACCCGTATGGGCCCGGCCGTGTCGTGCCCCGTGAAACGACCGGCGACGTGCCGTCGCCGGCTCAACATGGCGCGTCGTTCGTCGTTGCCTGTCGCCAATTGCGTGCAGCGCATTTGCAAACGGCCGCATATCCGCTATAGTTACCTTGAGGACGGTGCGCCGCCGCTCGAAACGGCCCGGAGGGTCCGGAAACAGGCCTCGGCCCGCCGCCAGCCCTTCGGCCGGGCCGAAGCGGCCATCGGAAAGCGACCCACATTGGCCAAACGGCGATCCCATCCCCGAGCCGTCCGTCCCGCCGGCGGGCCCCATCCCGCCCCGTCCGCCCGGCGGTCGCCCTCCCCGCTGGAGGCCCTGGCCCGGGTCAGCCAGATGCTTGCCGGCAACCTCGACCTGCCGGCCCTGCTGCGGTCGGCCATCCACGCCGCCGCCGACGCCGTCGGCGCCGAGGCCTGCTCCATCCTGCTCCAGGACTCCGACTCGCCGGAGATGCGATTCCACGTCGTCGACGGGCCGCAGACCGGCGACCTCGCCGAGGTCACGGTCCCAATCGACGACCACAGCATCGCGGGATGGGTGGCCGGTCACCGGCGGCCGGCCCTCGTGCCGGACGCCTATCGCGACAGCCGTTTCACCCCCACCTACGACCAACGGACCGGCTTCCGCACGCGGTCGGTCCTCTGCGTGCCGCTGGTGGCCAAGGACCGGTTTCTCGGCGTCGTCCAACTCCTCAACCGCCGCGACGGCGAGGTGTTCGACGATGACGACCTGGAACTGGCCGAGGCGGTGGCTGGACTCATCGCCGTCGCCATCCTCAACACCGAGGAACACAAGGCCCGCCTCCAGGCCGAACGCCTGGCCACCGTCGGCGAGACCATCGCCGGCATGGCCCACTGCGTCCGCAACATCCTGAACGGCCTGCGGGCCGGCTCCTTCATCATCGACCAGCACCTGGGCGGCGAATCGGAATCCCGCGTCGTTCACGGCTGGCAGATCGTCAAACGCAACATGCAGCGCCTCAACGCGATCGTCCTCGACATGCTCGGCTACTCGACCGACCGGCAGCCCGAGTGCCGGCCGGTGCACCTCGGCCAGGTGTGCGAGGACGTCGCCGCCCTCCTCCGCTCCCAGGCCCGCGAGCAAAACGTGACCCTCACCACCGCCAGCGACGCCGGCGAGGTCTCCGTCGACGAAACCGGCATCAGCCGATGCCTCATCAACCTCGTGACCAACGCCATCGAGGCGTGTGAGGCGGGCGGCCTCGTCCACGTCCAGGCCACCCGCGGACCCCGGCCAGGCACGTTCACGCTGAGCGTCCGCGACACGGGCTGCGGCATCGCGCCCCAGGCCCGCGACCGCCTCTTCGAGGCGTTTTATTCCACGAAGGGCAACCGCGGCACGGGCCTCGGCCTGGCCGTCGTCCGCAAGATCGTGGACGAGCACGGCGGGACGATCGAGGTGGACTCCGCACCCGGCCAGGGGACCACGTTCCGCCTGGTCCTGCCGGTCCAGCCTGCAACTGGCGCCGCGACGTAACCGCCGCCCCGTCCGTTCATGCTGGAAAGCCACGCAGTGCGCGGCGGGTCTGGAGTACCCGCCGCGCAGACCAAGTGCCGCGGATGGGGCGCGGTGGGTGCCGAGACCCACCGCGCAGGATACTCGCATCGCGTGATCGTGGTAATCCAGACCCGAGGGGGAACACCAGGAGACGCCGTCCATGCCGAAAGCGCTCGTCGTCGACGATGAACCCGATGCCCGCGAGTTCGTCCGCGCCATCCTCGAACCGGAAGGGTGGGACGTGGAGGAGGCCGGCGACGGCCTGTCGGCCATCGAGAAGGCCAAGGCGAACCCCCCCGACCTCATCGTCCTGGACGTGGAGATGCCCGAGGCGAGCGGCTTCGAGGTCTTCACGGAACTCTCGCGCACGCCCGCCCTCGCCGACGCCCGCGTCGTCGTCCTGACCGGCGTGGCCGACAAACTCGGCATGCGGTTCAAGGGGACCGACCTAGGGAACTTCCTCGGCCGGCAGCCGGACGCCTACGTCGAGAAACCCATCGACCCGGATACATTCCTTCGCATCGTAAAGGATGCGGCCTCCGGAAGGTGAACGTCGCGTCGCAGTCGTTCGGTCTCCGGCACCTATAGCCGTTCGAAAGGTGCCCGACACCTTTGCCGTTGTCATGGACGCGCCGGGCTAGTTTACCCGCCGTCGCTGGCGGGCCCGGCGGCTAACGGTGCCGCGCGCTGCGCTGTTGCCGTTGTCGTTCGCCGTTGCCTGTTGCCTGTTGCCTAATCCCTAATCGCTGCCGTTACAGCACCACGTCCAACGCCGGGCCGGCGAGGGCGTCGGCGGGGTCGAGGGCGTCGGCCGCGCCTAAGGCGTCCGTGTCCGGCGTCCAGAGGTCCGGCGTCTGGGTCGTCGGGGCAGCCTC
>Ga0272441_10005627_pt1 | contig 21602 bp, 17 predicted proteins | sample SSMProp6N_FD_193582 | JGI IMG/M metagenome (GOLD analysis project Ga0272441, IMG submission 193582) | Marine sediment archaeal communities from Little Sippewissett salt marsh, Falmouth, MA, United States - SSM-Prop-6N | ecosystem: Environmental > Aquatic > Marine > Wetlands > Sediment ... | reverse complement strand
GCGGTGCGCCCTGTGTTTTGAAGCTCAGATCGGGGCGGCCGCGGCTGAAGCGGCGGCCTGCGGATGCAGTGCGCTTGCCACTACTCTTACCATCAGTCCTCACAAGGACCCGGAGCTGATCAACGCGATCGGCCGGATACAATCCGACAAGGCGGGTATAGAATGGCTTCCCAGGGTATGGCGTAAAGGCGGAGGCTTTGTGGAGTCGGTTGCCAGAAGCAGGCGTTTTGGCCTTTATCGCCAGAGGTATTGCGGCTGTGTAATGAGCATTCCAGATACCAAAGGAGAACTGAATGATGAATGAATCGCTCGACAGAACGGTTTTGCCCGACGGCAAACTGCCCCCCGAAGTGCTTCAGCAGGAAATACTTCCTTATGGCGGCGCTATACGCAGCGAGGTGATCCTGGGACCCAGGGTGGGAGAGGACGCCGCCGTCATAGACTGGCCGGACGGTTCCTTTATGGTGGTTACATCCGATCCCATTGTGGGGGCAAGCCGCGGCGCAGGGCGACTGCTCGTAACCGTCAACGCCAACGACGTCGCTTCAAAGGGAGGAGACCCGGCCTATCTTGTAACCACCCTCATATTTCCTACAGGCACAGCCAGAGAAACAATAAGGGAAACGATGCGGGAGATATCCGAAGCGTGCCTTGAAGCAGGAGTGGCGGTTGTTGGAGGTCATACGGAGGTCAACGAAAAATATCGGTATCCGGTTCTTTCGGGGACCATGATAGGGATGGCCAGAAGGGTCCTCAGCGCGGCTGACATAAGGTCCGGGGATCTGCTCCTTATGACAAAGCACGCGGGTATAGAGGGAATGTCCATTCTGGCCGCCGACCGGGACAGGGCGATGAGTGCTGTCTTCACTCCCGGGGAGATACGGGAAATCGCATCATGGTCCCGGGACGTGAGCGTACTGCCGGAATCCAGAGTGCTTCGGCAATGGGCGAGGTTCATGCACGATCCAACTGAGGGAGGCCTTGCGGGAGGTATTTCGGAGATATGCCTTTTGAGCGGCCTGGGTGTGGATATGGACCGCGATTCGGTCAACGTGGACCCTTTAACAATGCGATGCGCAAAGCACTTTGGTTTCGACCCCATGCATTTTATTTCCTCGGGTGTTCTGCTGGCCGTGCTGCCGCCAGACGTCATTGACGAAGCTCTTCGCCAGCTTTCGGATATTGGCGTGCAGGCATCGGTGATAGGAACAATGGTCGAGGGAAGTGGAAACATGCCGCGAAGCAACGAGGAAGAACTCTGGAAAGTTTTGCAGAGTACCGAGGAGGGTGAAAACTGAGATGACCGGAATCCACAGTGCGCGGATAGAAAAGATCCGAAACGCCCTGCAAAGCGCAAAGCTGGACGGCGCTCTTTTCCTTGTGCAGGAGGGCCTGGGATGGGAGGACTGTTTTTATCTTTCAGGTTTCAGAGGTTCGTCCGCCGCGCTGCTTGTCACCGAAAAAGAGTCTGTCCTGCTTACCGACGGCCGCTATATAACCCAGGCCCGCGCCCTGACCCGGTGCGAAGTCGTCGACCAGGGAAAGCGGGGTATCATCGACGCTCTGTCCTCGATCATGGAAACACGAGGCGTCAAGACTGTGGGGATCGTTCCGCGAAAAATGCTTTATTCCTCAATTCAGGGGCTGACAGGCGCGGGCGCCGAACCGGCCGATTTTTCCTCCTGTATGACAAAGTTGCGAAGGCGCAAGGAGCCTTGCGAGATCGACTGCATCAGACGGGCGGCCCGGGTAGCGTCCAGTTCCCTGGAGGAGACCGTCCGACAGACGGAAGATGGGGTTACGGAGAGCGGTTTCGCCGCCATGCTCGAGTACCGTATCCGTATGTCGGGAGAGGAACCGTGGGGTGAACACGGGTTTATCGTGGCTTCCGGAGAAAACAGCGCTCTTCCTCATGCCGTTCCCGGGTCACGATCGATCGACAGCGGTGAATGGGCCGTGGTGGATTACGGTGTCAGGACCGGAGGATACGTTTGCGATCTTACCAGGATGCTTGCCTTCGGACCTCTTTCGCCATGGATGACCTCCATACACGACATACTTGCCGAGGCCCGTCAAGCCGCCCTGAACGTGCTTTCGGCAGGTGTTCCGGCCGCCGAGATCGACAGGGCCGCCCGCGACGTGATAGAGGCTTCGGGCTACGGAGAGTATTTCAATCACGGTCTCGGGCACGGAATAGGACTTGAACTGCACGAACCCCCCGTTCTTTCCTTCAGATCAATGGATATCCTTACGGAGGGGGATGTAGTAACGGTCGAACCCGGCATCTACGTTCCGGGAAAAGGCGGCGCAAGGATAGAAGATGATTACCTTATCACTGCTTCGGGATACGAACATGTCGGCTCGTTTCTCCCGACCCTTCTGCGTTGCTGAACCATTCAGGAGAGGGGCCGGTCTAATTGCCTTTTTGCAGCTCCCCGCCTATAATTCTGATGGAATACATCATTTGAACAGAATGCGAAGGGGGAAGGGTAATGAAGAAATATGAATGCACGGTATGCGGCTATGTGTATGATCCCGCTCTGGGGGATCCTGATGCGGACGTAGCGGCGGGGACCTCCTTTGACGATCTTCCCGAGGGATGGGTCTGCCCTGTATGCGGGGTAGCCACCGACATGTTCGAGCCGGCCGAGTAAACCGGCAACCCCGACTTATTGACGAAGCGACAAACAGAGGAGGCCTCCGGGCCTCCTTTTTCGTATTTTGCGCTTCAGATATTCTTCTTGACAGAAAACCGCCACCTCATATAATCGTTCCAAACCTGAACCGGGGTTCGTAAACAACGTCTCCAGTGAACAGTGTTTCAGTGTCAGGTAAGAGAGGGTGGCTTGCGCGTGATCGACATGGAACTGCACCTTGAGGACAATACGGTATGGAAGGGGTTCGGGAACGGCGACATCGCCGGGGGGGAAGTGGTTTTCACAACGGCCTCCTGCGGTTACCCCCAGGCCGTCACGGATCCGTCATTCGCCGGCCAGATACTTGTGTTTGCATTCCCCATGATCGGCAACTATGGAACGGATCTCGATTTTCTGGAAAGCGAGCGACCATGGGCCAGAGCCGTGCTGGTTTCCGACAGGGAGGACGATACGGATGACGGCCCGGCATTCGGCTCCTGGCTTTCCTCTTACAGGACCCCGTTAATAGAAGGGGTGGACACCCGCTCCCTGGTTTTGCACCTGCGTTCGAAAGGCGCCATGCAGGGTGTTGTTGTTCCGGTTGGCGCTCCTGCTGTTTTTTTACGGGAAACGGAACACCCCGTTGCCCGGGTTTCCGTGGAAGAGCCGAAAATCTACGACAACGCGGGACCTGTAATTGCGGTCGTCGATTACGGGCTCAAGGAGGGCATACTTCGCGAACTGCTTGCAAGAGGCGCAAGGATCGTACGACTGCCTCACGATGTTTCCGCCTCGGAAATACTGTCGTGGAAACCGGCCGCCGTTTTGCTGGGGAACGGGCCCGGCGATCCCGCTCTTTTGACCGAACAGATCTCGGCCGTAAGGGATCTTTTGGGCGAATTGCCGATATGGGGCGTTTGTCTTGGATTGCAGATACTCGCGCTCGCCTGCGGCGCGTCAACTGAAAAACTGCCGTTCGGCCACAGGGGAGCGAATCACGCCGTGATGGATGTCTTTACCGGAAAGGGGTTTCTTACAAGCCAGAATCACGGGTACGCGGTAGTGGAGTCATCCCTGGAAAATACCGGCCTTTCGGTAACACACAAAAATCTGGGAGACGGAAGCGTCGAAGGCCTCTGCGGGCAGGGCGGCATGGTCAGGGGAGTCCAGTATCACCCTGAGGGTTCTCCCGGGCCCAGGGACGGAAATGTGTTCTTCGACCAGTTCATGGAAGTCGCCGAAAGGGGCCGCGTATGATCAAAAAGCAACGGGTCCTCGTTCTGGGATCCGGACCCATCAGGATAGGACAGGCGGCCGAGTTCGATTATTCCGGCAGCCAGGCCTGCCGCGCTATCAGGGAAGAGGGTTGCGAGGTCATTCTGCTTAACAGCAATCCGGCCACGATCCAGACCGATACCAGCCTTGCCGACGCAGTATACATCAGGCCGCTGCAGCCAGATGTCATTGAATCGATCCTCGCGGCGCATTCTCCTGATTCAGTTATCGCGACTCTGGGAGGTCAGGTAGCTCTCAACCTTGCCGTGGAACTTGACAGGTCGGGCGTATGGAGTCGTTACGGCGTGAAGGTTCTGGGAACTTCACCCGATTCCGTCCAGATGGCCGAGGGCAGGGAGGACTTCAGACAGCTCATGCTCCGCATAGGGGAGCCGGTCATAGAAAGCGCCTACATTCAGGACATAAATGGCGCGGAAAAGTTTGCCTCCTCATCTGAATACCCCTTCGTCATAAGACCCGATTTCACCCTGGGAGGTTCCGGCGGCGGGGTGGTCAGAAAATCAGCCGAACTGGCTCAGGCAGTTGAAACGGGGCTCAGGACCTCTCCGGTTTCCAGGGTGCTGATAGAGCGTTATCTGGAAGGCTGGCACGAAGTGGAGCTTGAGGTGGTCAGGGATGGAGAAGGAAACAGGCTCTGCGTGTGCGGAATGGAGAATTTCGATCCCATGGGAGTCCATACGGGCGACAGCATCGTCGTTGCGCCCGTACTTACCCTTACCGACAGACAATGGCAAAAACTGCGCAACGCAGCTTTTCGTATCGTCGACGCACTTGATGTAAAAGGAGCATGCAACGTGCAGTTCGCCGTATCTCCAGACGCGGCTGATTACGCGGTGATAGAGGTAAACCCAAGGGCCAGCCGCTCAAGCGCCCTCGCCAGCAAGGCTACGGGCTATCCCATAGCAAGGATGGCGGCCAAGATCGCCATGGGCGGCAAACTCACGGAAATGCCTAACCCTGTTACCGGAACCGGCAGCGCGCTGTCTGAACCTGCACTCGATTACGTGGTGGTAAAGTTCCCGCGGTGGCCTTTCGAAAAATTCCCGACGGCTGAAACACTGATCGGCACGCGGATGAAGTCGACAGGAGAAGTGATGGCGCTTGGGAGGTCTTTCCCCGAAGCCCTTCTAAAGGCCGTACGTTCACTTGATCTTCCTTTTCACTCAACCGATCCGGACCTCCGCGAAGCCGGACCCGATATCCTCTGGAAAGAGACGGAGTTCCCCACCCACAGGAGGATATGGTGCATGCTGGAACTGTTCCGGAGAGGGGCCCGGAAGGAGGAGATCGCCTCGCGGTCGGGCATACACCCCTTTTACGTGGATCAGGTCCGGGTGATAGCCGATATTCTTTCGGAGGTTTCGTCCGGCCCTCTCTCCACGGACCTTCTCCTTCGCTCAAAGACGGCGGGTATATCCGATCTTGATCTGGCGTACGCGATGAAAACAGGCGAAGACGACCTGCGCGAAACCAGGATAGAAAAACACATCAAACAGGGCTACAGGGAGGTGGACGGCTGCGCGGGTGAGTCTCCCGCCGGTTCCGGATATATCTATGGTTCCTACGGGGTTTCTGACGACGAGACGCCGACGACCGGCAAAGGATCGGTAGTGGTGCTCGGCTCCGGACCTGTACGCATAGGGCAGGGAGTGGAGTTCGACTATTGCTGTGTAAAGGCGGTCGAGGCTCTTCGGCGGGCCGGACGAAAGGCCGTCATGATCAACAACAATCCCGAAACCGTAAGCACTGATCACGACATGTCCGACGCGCTGTATTTCGAACCCCTGACGGTGGAGGATACGCTGCCTGTTATCCAGCGGGAAAATGCCGTGGGGGTTTTTTCTTCGTTCGGCGGACAGACATCGCTGAAGCTGGGACAGGACCTGGAGCGGCGCGGTGTACGATTGCTCGGGACCCCTTCTTCTTCGATCAACATGGCGGAAGACAGGGGCGGGTTCGCGCGCCTTCTGGATGAACTGGGGATAGCCCAGCCTCCAGGCGGCGCCGTGACCGATGTGGAGACCGGAATGGCGCTGGCCACAAAGACGGGTTATCCTCTTATGGTTCGGCCCAGTTTTGTTATAGGAGGCCTTGCCATGCAGGTTGTGACGGAGCCGTCGGAACTGCGGCGGGTTCTCGAAACGGCCCTGAAGGCCGAACCCGGACGATCGGTTCTTATAGACCGGTTTCTACCGGGCCAGGAATTCGAAGTCGACGCCCTGTGCGACGGTGAAGATGTTCTTATTCCGGGTATATTCGAGCACCTGGATCCTGCGGGTGTGCATTCGGGCGATTCTGTGGCTCTTTTTCCGGAAATTTCAATGGGTGCGGATCTTAGGGAACAACTGGTCCGGACGACCGCCGCCATAGCGACCGCACTTGAAGTGAAGGGCTTGCTCAATATTCAGTTCGTGCTCAGCGGTGGAAAGCTGTATGTGATAGAGGCCAACCCCAGGGCAAGCAGGACGGCGCCCATCGTCAGCAAACTGACGGGCATACCCATGGTGGAACTTGCCGTCAGGATAGCGCTTGGAGAAAGTCTGGGGTCCCTTGGCGGGGGCAGGGGGCTTGTCGATCACAAAGGCCCGTTCGGCGTAAAGGCGCCTGTGTTTTCGACCGGAAAACTGCCCGGAGTCGATTCCCTGCCGGGGCCCAGGATGCAGTCGACCGGCGAAGCGCTGGGTATCGGCGACAGCATAGCGGAGGCGCTTGTGGAAAGTTTCCGCGGCGCAGGGTGGAATATTCCGCGGCGGGGAACGATGCTCATCTCCGTAGCAGACAGCGCAAAGCCCGCAGCCGCGCCGATGGCTGCTCTGTACAACGCAACGGGATGGAAGATCGAGGCTACCGCGGGCACCGCCGCCTATCTTGCAAAATGGGGTGTGAAAGCCTCATTGCGGGGCAGAGAGGATGAATTGCTTGACGCGGTTGGCGGCGGCGCATGGGATCTTGTGGTCAACATCGCTTCGGGCAACCCCGGCGCTCTCCGGTTCGGGTATCGCATGAGGCGGGCCGCGATGGAGGCGGATGTTCCCTGCATACACAATCTGCAGGTCGCAGCCGCCCTTGGAATGGCTCTGGCGGGAGAGGCGGCGTCTTCACCCGTCAAGCCCGGAAACGTATAATAGACTCCCGATTCCAATAAAAGCGGGAAACACGAGAGGTGAGTGCTGTGCGAAAACTGGTCCGGGGTGCGACCGTTGCGGCGATATTACTTTTTCTGTCGATTGTTCCGGGTTCGGCTTCCGATGCAAGGGAAGACGGAGTGATAAGGGTCGGGACAGAACCAACCTTTCCGCCCTACGAATTCCGGCTGGAAGACGGTACGGTCGAGGGTTACGACATCGATCTTGTTCGAATGGCGGCCGAAAAAACGGGTTTAAGGATAAAGATCGTTTCGATGGCATTCGACGCCCTTATCCCGTCGCTTATAGAAGGCAGAATAGACCTTATAGCGGCCGCTATGGAGATCACGCCCGAAAGGGTCAAAAGAGTGGCTTTTACCGACACGTACAGATCGTCGAGCGACGCTTTCGTCACCAGAGCCGGAGAGACATGGGCCAGGCGCCCGGACGACCTCCGGGGCCGAACGGCGGCCGTGCAGATGGGGACCGTGCAGGATCGTTTTGTAACGGCTATGGATCAGGTGGTGGTAAGGCGATTCGAAAAGACCGACCAGGCTCTCTCCGACCTGCTGGTGGGGGCGTCGGACATTGTTATAATCGACACCGAAGTGGCCCGCTCCTATCTGCGGAAAGACCCCAGGTTCAGGGATACCCTCAAAATCGCCTTTGCGCTTGAAGCCGAAAGGCCCGGTATCGCCTTTGCCGTTCGGAAAAACGACACAGAGCTTCTTGATTCGCTGAATCGGGCCCTGGATACGCTCAGGAAAGAGGGGGTCATCAGAGGGCTGGAGGAACGCTGGTTCGCCTACTGAGGGTTTTCCCCGGGAAGAAAAAATAAAGCCAGCGATTCCAGATCCACATCGCTCCATTCCGTTTCCAGAGTCAACGTCGTGTCTCCGTCGATGCAGACGACAAGGCTGGTTCCAAGAGCGGGGTGTTCCTCCATAACGGCGGGAAAACCGCAGACGGCAGTAGTGGAAAAAGTAGCCCCGCAACCAATGGGGCCGTCTTCTGATCGACTGATATCTCCGGATACCCCCCACCAGGAGGTTCCCGGCCCGTCCATAAGTATGATCTCCACCATGTGCCCGTCGCTGTTCCTTCTATAGGTGCGCTCTGTCCATGTTCCTTTGACGCCCTTGGCGGAAAGCAGTTCCGTTTCCCTTGAGGGATCCGCTGTCCATCCGGGGATATCCATGGCAATGTCGCATGTCTCCGCCGCCGGGAGCCGGGAGGCGGGGCACAGCAGAAAACATATGAACAGGGTCATCATCACGGAGCGCATCGTTTTACCTCTTGCGGCGCGGGGTCTCAAATGGATCAACTCCTTCGGGCCTTTTTTCTTCGGCTACCGCAGGAAATGGTATCATCTTCTGGGTGGTTTTTTCAGGCCTTGACGAAAGTTCGAGGAGGATATGCGGTGTATGGTTTTTCATTAAAAGTCTACGGGTGCCAGATGAACGTTTACGACGCCGACCGGATACGTACGGTTCTGAGATCAAAAGGGTGGAAAGAGACGCCCGAGGATGATTCCGACGTGGTGATATTCGTCACCTGCAGTATAAGGGACAAGGCCGAGCACAAGGTATGGAGCGAGCTCGGGCGTTTTGGAAAAAAGGATTCACCGGTCGTTGCCGTTGTGGGATGCATGGCTCAGAGGGTGGGCGAACAACTGCAGGCCCGTTTCCCCTTTGTACGGCTCGTGGTGGGTCCGAGGAACCTCGGTCGATTGCCGGAGCATCTTGAAAAAGTCCTTTCGGACGGTTCGTCCTGTTCTCTTCTGGATTCCGACCCCAGGGAGCTCAACGATCTGAACGTGGCGCCGTTGAATCGCGAGAATCCATGGAAGGCCTATATCACCATCGCCCACGGGTGCGACAATTTCTGTTCCTACTGTATCGTTCCCCACGTTAGGGGAAGATTTCAATCGAGGCGCAGGGAAGATATTTTTGCGGAGATGGAGTCTCTGGCCGCCGCAGGAGTAAGAGAGATCACCCTCATAGGCCAGAATGTAAACACCTATGGGCGCGACAACGACGACGGCTATCATTTCTCTCACCTGCTGACGGACGCCGCAGCAATTCGGGGCGTCGACCTCATACGTTTCGCCACGTCGCACCCCAAAGATTTTACCCCCGATGTGGTGGAGGCTATGGTGCAAAATCCCTCCATATGCCCGGGGATAAACCTTCCCATACAGTCGGGGAGCGACAGGATACTCAAGCTGATGAAAAGGGGTTACTCCTTCAGCGAATACGCCGACAAAGTGAAAATGATACGAAAAGCCCTGCCGCATGCGGGGATAACCAGCGATCTCATAGCCGGATATCCCGGCGAGACAGAGGAAGACTTTAACGACTCGATGGAAGCACTCAGACTCTTCAGGTTCGACCTTGTCCACACCGCAGCTTTTTCACCGCGTGAGGGCACTCCGGCCGCGGCTTCCGACGAGCAACTGCCCAGGAAAACCATAATGGAGAGGTTGAACCGGTTGAACCGGCTGCAATCGGAGATATCTCTCGAAAAAAACAGGAAACTGGAAGGCTGCGATTTCGACATCCTTCTGGACGGAAAGGCGCCCAGGGGTGAAGGAATGTTACAGGGACGCACCCCGTCCGACAAGGTGGTCCTTGTCGAGGGAGAGAATTCGATGCTGGGTCGGTTCGCCAGGGTGACAGTGACAAGGTCGGAGCACTGGTGCCTTCACGGAAAGATACTAAAACTGGAAGAACCGGCGTCCGGGGCGGCCTCATGAATCTCAAGGAACAGGGCAGAGGGCTGCTTTTTCTTGGCGGAGGCATAGTGTGTTTTGTCCTCGCCGCCCTCCTGGTGGCCGGCTTCGCCGGGAAATGGATGACAGGCGGTTCGGGCGTTGTGGCCGGACCCGCTCCGGAAGCCCTCGAAAGGAACGTGGAAACCGCCGTTCCCCCGCTGTCTCCCGGTAACAGTGATCCGCAGGAACCGGTCGAATGGATAGTCTACATAACCGGAGCGGTCATGAGGCCCGGAGTGTATCGCATAGAAGAGTGTTCACGGGTCTACGATCTGGTAGGAAGGGCGGGCGGCCTTACCGGGGAGGCTGATGCGGAGGCTTTCAACATGGCCGCGCCTCTTGTTGACGGCGTGCATGTTCACGTGCCCCGAAAGGGAGAAACGCCCGCCCCCGAAGGAACGTTGTCTGCTGTTGCAATGACACGGACGCCGTTATCCGGCAAAGTAGATATCAACAGGGCCGATGAGCGACAGCTGCAGGATCTCCCCGGCGTGGGACCAAAAACGGCTGAGGCCATACTGGAATACAGGTCGAAACAGGGACCGTTCAGGAGCCCGGAAGACCTCCTTTGCGTCAGAGGCATAGGACCGGCCAAACTGGAAGGCCTCAGGGATTGCATAGTGATACGGTAACCCCGCTGGGTCGCGCTCCTTTCGTCCCGGTGCTTCTGACCTGGTCGGCGGCCCTGTACCTCTATGGAAATGGTTTTCCCGCATCTGCGGCGGTTGCGGTGTCTCTGATATTGCTGATCCTTGTTATATGCCTGGCCGCATCAATGAAGCGTCCGCCGGGTTTCTGGACCGTGGTTCTTCTGCTTGCGGCCGTTTCGGTCTCGGGCGCGTCATTCCTGTTGTATCGACTTGCTCCGACCCCGCCGCGGTCCCTGAACCATGGAGCGATTTCGTTGCAGGGAGTTGTTACCGGCGAGAGGGCATGGGGCGGCAAAAGGGCTGTGACCATCTCGACCGGGGGGTGTGATTACTTCTCCGAAGTCTGGCCCCGTATTTCTCTGCGCGAGGGAGAAAAGGTGACGGTGCACGGAACAATACGCCCGCTGGACCCGGAACTGTCTGCGGACGAATTCGACGCCGACGCCTACTGGGGCGCCCGGGGGATGGACGGAGAGATCGAAAACCCCGAACTCGTTTCGAGCAAAAGCAGTGAACCGGGCATACACAGTTGGCGTACGCTGTTGCGTATCCGTATGATCAGAACATTGCCGCCCCTCCTGCGCGGCCATCTCGAGGCCGCCTGGCTGGGTGTTCGCGACCCCCTTGTGGCCGATCTTCACAGGAAATGGGGAACATCGCATCTTCTGGCTGTTTCCGGTTTTCACGTGGGAATAGTGGTTTCGCTGGTGTTTCTGCTGGCGGGCGGATGGAAATACAGGCGACCTTTCGCTTCCGCGGTCCTCTGGTTCTACGTACTTCTGGCGGGCGCGGCGGCAAGCGCGCTGAGGGCCGCCCTTATGATACAGTCAGCGTTCCTTGGAGCCTGGCTGGGCAGGCCCGCTTCACCGCTGAACGGTGTCGCAATAGCAGCGGGCGCGCTTCTGCTGTGGAACCCGCTTTGGTTCTGGGATCTTGGCTGGAGACTTTCGGTCACGGCGGCGCTTCTGCTATCCGCGCTCTCTCAGGAGCGGTCCGCGCTGGTATGGATGATCGCCTCACCTCTCGTGTGGTTTGCGACAGCTCCGCTGATAGCGGGTTCGTTCGGATCCGTACCGATGGCGGGTCTGCTGGTGAACCCCCTGGCTCTGCCTGTTTTCGGCATATTGCTTCCGGCGGCGTCCGTTCTGGCGGTCCCGGCCCTTGTTGGAGCGCCGGGGGGAGCAATAATGGCCCGGGCCGCCGAGATGATGATCGGAGGATGGGCCAACCTGGCAGACATGATATCCCTTGCAGCGCCCTGGTCTACCGGAGACTCGCACTTTTTGCACTGCGCTGCGGCTGGCCTTACAATTGCGGTCGTTTTCAGGGGCGCCGGATTCGGGTCGCTTCGGTCTCTTGCGGTTATGGTATGCATAGTCGTTCTTGCCGTTCTCGCGGCAAACTGAACATGTCCAGCCTATATGGAGGTGACCGCCGTGCTGCTGGTGGTTGATATTGGAAACACCAATACGGTTGTGGGGATATTCGACGGAGACCGACTGCTTCATCACTGGAGGCTTATGTCTGGAAGGCGTACGTCCGATGAACTGGGGATATACCTGCTGGGCCTTTTTGGCCTTACCGGTGTCGAAACATCCGAAATAACCGGGGCGGCTGTTTCAAGCGTTGTACCGCCTCTCAACGCGCCCTGGCGGGATGGCCTTCGTCGCTACCTCGGGGTCGAGTGCCTCATGATCCACAGCGGCCTGGACATGGGTATTTCCGTTGACTACGTATCGCCGTCGGAAGTAGGGGCGGACCGGCTTGTGAATGCGGTGGCCGGTGTACATAAATACGGCGCCCCTCTCATTATCGTGGATTTTGGAACGGCCATAACGCTCGACGCGATTTCGCGCGAAAAAAAGTACCTTGGAGGCGCCATAGCGCCCGGTCTTGGCGTAAGCATGGAGGCCCTCTACGGTAAAACGGCCAAATTGCCCAAGGTCTCATTCGACGCGCCGGAAAAGGTCGTGGGGCGCAACACTATGGAATCGATCCAGTCGGGACTGATGCACGGCTTCTCCGGCCTTGTAGACAGCCTGGCGAAAAAAATACGCCACGAAACCGGCGAGAGCACGACCGTAATAGCAACGGGAGGACAGGCCGAAGCGATAGCCATCCTGTCCGAGACCATAGAACACGTGGAGCCATGGCTGACCCTCGAGGGACTGCGGCTTCTTTACGACAGAAACGCCGACGGCGGGGACGGCGTAAGCAATTAACGGGATCACCCACATGTTCGTCGGAGGGGTTGATGTCGAAAACAGGGTCTGGCTTGCGCCGCTTGCGGGGATTACCGTTTCCGGCGTGCGTCTGTTCTTCCGATCCCTGGGAGCGGGTCTGACTCATACAGAGATGATAAGTTGCGCCGGTCTCCTGCACGGCAGCCGTAAAACAGCGAGAATGCTTTCTTTCAGGCCGCAGGAGAGGCCGCTGGTGCTCCAGCTTTTCGCAGGCGATCCCGACACGCTGATCCAGGGCGCTGAGATGGCCCTTGAGAGCGGCCCTTTCGACGCCGTTGGCGTGAACATGGCGTGCCCCATGCCCAAGGTGCTTAAAAAAGGCGCCGGGGCCAGGCTTCTGGAATCGCCGGAAACGGCCGGTGAAATGGTGAAACGTCTCTGCAAACTGGGTTTGCCGGTATGGGTCAAAACGAGGAAAATGCCTCCTGGCTCGACCCACGACACCGGTGAATTCACCCGGCTTCTTCTTGAAGCGGGAGCCTCAAACGTCGCCGTTCACGGAAGGACCCCGGGACAGCGATACGGAGGCGTCGCCGACAGGGAAGTGGTAAAGCGAGTCGCCGGCGTGTTCCCGGGTCTTGTGGCCGCCAGCGGCGATGTTTTTTCGGCCGAAGACGCGGCTGATTATCTCGGGGCGGGATGCTCGGCGGTGCTGGCCGCACGGGGCGCGGTGCATGATCCGTTCATTATCCCCCGGATGCTTGAACGGTGCGGCTTCAGTGTTCCTTCCGGTGCGGCCGGGTGTTCCAGGGCATGGAAACTTGGCCGTCTTATAGATATGGGTGATGATATCGCGGACTTCGACGATCCCGTGATCGCCGTTGTCTTGCTCAAGCGCTTTGTCTCGGGTATTTTTAGAGGGTTGCGCGGGGCCTCGGAATTTCGCCGGACCATTGCCCTGGCCCGCGATTGGACCCAACTCAGAAAACAGTTGCAGAAGTGGAAAGATCACGCCGAAAGGGGCGAACAGATGTGACGCAGCAGAATCAGTCTCAGGAAAGCCTGCCCGAAGGAGAGATACTCAGGCAGAGGATGGAGAAGCTGAAAAGACTTCGCGAAGAAGAAGGATACGATCCCTTTGTGAACGAAAAATGGGACCGCAAACACACGCTGGCTTTCGTAAAGGAAAACTACGAATCGCTTGAGACCGACCAGAGGGCCGAAGATGTCGAAATATCGACCGCAGGCCGCCTCATGACCCTTAGAAAGCACGGAAAGGCCTCTTTTGCCGACCTTGCAGACGAAACGGAAACACTGCAGCTTTACTTCCAGACCGACGCAATGGGTCCGGACCAGTACGCTTTTTTCAAGAAATGGTGCGACACCGGCGATATAGTCGGCATTACAGGGAACCCTTTCCGCACGCGCAGGGGGGAACTGTCCATTCTGGTCACCCGTTGTGTTCTGCTCAGCAAGGCGCTGCGGCCCCTTCCCGAAAAGTGGCATGGTCTAAAGGACACCGAGACACGATACCGGCAGCGCTACGTGGACCTTATAGCCAATCCTGATGTCCGCGAGACCTTCAGAAAGAGGGCCAGGATAATCAGCACCATCAGAAAAGTGCTCGAGGACCACGGCTCCATAGAAGTGGAGACGCCCATGCTGGCCAGCATAGCCGGAGGCGCCAACGCCCGGCCGTTCGTAACCTATCATAATGCGCAGGGTCTTAACCTTTACATGCGCATAGCGACCGAGCTTTACCTCAAGAGGCTCGTGGTCGGAATGATGGGCCGCGTATACGAGATAGGCAAGAATTTCCGCAACGAGGGCATGGACGTAATGCACAACCCCGAGTACACGTCCATGGAAGTCTACTGGGCTTACGCGAACTACGAGGACATTCTGGAGCTGACCCAGGAACTGGTAGTCGCCTCGGCTGACGCCGTCGGCAAAAGGGAAGTAGTCTACCAGGGGGTTCCTATCAGCTTTGAGCCGCCGTTCCGAAGGGCCACCATGGTCGAACTGGTAAGGGAAGCGTGCGGCTTCGATATCTTCTCCGTAGACGACGCCCAGGCCAGGGCCTTCGCCGAGAACAAGGGACTGGAGATGGACGGTCACGAAAGCAAGTATCTCGTGTTGACCGAACTTTTCGAGGCGTTCGTCGAGGAGACCCTTGTCCAGCCGACCTTCGTGCTGGGGCATCCGACGGAAATATCGCCTCTTTCCAAAAAAAATCCCGATGACCCCAATTTCACGAACAGATTCGAGCTTTTCGTATATGGCTCCGAAGTAGCCAACGCGTTCAGCGAACTCAACGACCCGCTCGATCAGAGAGAACGCTTCGAGGACCAGGCTCGCAAGAAGGAACTGGGCGACGACGAGGCTCATGCTTTCGACGAAGACTATATCAACGCCCTGGAATACGGCCTTCCGCCAACGGGCGGACTGGGCGTGGGCATAGATCGCCTTACGATGTTTCTGACCGATTCACGCTCGATACGCGACGTTATACTGTTCCCGACAATGAAACCCAGATCCTGAACATGACCCGGGGAGGCGGCCGTGGTGTCAGGAAAGATCACAGAAAGAGCAAGATGGCTGCGGAGTGAGATAGACAGGCACAACCGCCTGTACTATGTAATGGACGCTCCCGAAATTTCCGACGCACGGTACGATGAACTCATGAGTGAACTCCTGGAGATCGAAAAAAACCATCCCGAACTGGCGGAGGCCGATTCGCCCACAAAAAGGGTTGGCGGACCGCCCCGGGACGAGTTCTCCAGGGTCGTTCACAGAGTTCCCATGCTCAGCCTGGACAACGCCTTCAGCGCGGAGGATCTGCGAGCTTTCTGCAGGCGGACGCTCGGTCAATGGGAAGCCGGGGAACTTTGCTGTGAGCTCAAGATAGACGGTCTGGCCGTTACCTTGACCTATGAAGACGGTATCTTCAGGAACGGGGCCACCAGGGGCGACGGCAACGAGGGAGAAGACGTAACCGCAAATCTCCTTACGGTCCAGACACTGCCGCTGCGTCTCCATGAGGAACACAGCGGGATCCTGGAGGTTCGGGGAGAGGTCTTCATGACCAGGGAGGCGTTCGCCGCCCTCAACGAGCGGAGAGAAGAAGAAGGTCAGCCCCTTTTCGCAAATCCCAGGAACGCCGCGGCGGGAAGCCTGCGGCAGCTTGACCCCGGAGTCACCAAACGCAGGAACCTGGATATTTTCGTCTATCAGGCGGCTGACCCCGAGGCCATGGGCGCGAAGAGCCATTACGAAATGCTCCAGATGCTAAGGTTATGGGGTTTCCCCGTTCAGGGGACCGAGGAGCTGTGTTCTTCGATCGAACAGGTCGAAACGTACATTGCGACCTGGAACGAAAAACGCCATACACTGCCGTATGCAACGGACGGCGTGGTGGTAAAGATCGACGAACTGGCTCTGCGAACAAAACTGGGCTCAACGACCAGGGCCCCCAGGTGGGCCATTGCGTGGAAATATCCCCCGGAAGAGAAGCAGACCACGGTATCGGATATCCTGGTTTCCGTGGGCAGAACGGGCGCACTGACTCCCATAGCGGTCCTTGAACCCGTCCGGATATCGGGCAGCGTGGTAAAACGGGCGTCTCTGCATAACGCCGACGAGGTTGAACGCAAGGACATACGGGTGAAAGACACAGTACTGGTTCGCAAGGCCGGTGAGATAATCCCCGAAATAGTGAAGGTCGTGTCCCGGGACGATGCGGCCGGGTCCCGGCCCTTTGAAATGCCTGCCACCTGTCCCGTGTGCGGTTCGGCCGTCGTCAGGCTGCCGGGCGAGGCCGCTCACAGATGTCCCAACCGTTCCTGCCCCGCACAGCTGCGGGAGGGATTGATCCATTTCGCCTCACGATCGGGGATGGACATACAGGGCCTGGGAGAAAAAGTGGTCGAGGCTCTGCTTGAGACCGGAACGGTTTCCGGTCTGGCGGATGTGTATTCACTTACCCCCGAAATGATAGAAGACATACGGCTTGCCGGAGAAAAGAGCGAAAGAAAGCTGGGCCGCAAGTCGGCCGAAGCGATAGTCAGGTCAATAGAGGCCTCAAAAAACCGTCCCCTGTCCAATCTTCTGGCCGCGCTCGGCATCCGTTTCGCAGGAGCGCGGGTGGCGGGCATCCTGGCGGATGGTTTCGGAGATATCGACGCTCTTTCCGCCGCAGACGCCGGAAAACTGGCGGCCATAGAGGGTATAGGACCCGTCATAGCGGCTTCGGTAGTCACCTTTTTTGCCGATGAGGCCAATCGCGAGACCATCGAAAAACTTCGTTCCGCCGGAGTGCGACTTTCAGAAGAAAAAACCCGTAAAGGGGAAAATGGACCCTGGAGCGGAGTTTCCATCGTTTTTACGGGAGAACTTGAGCGGGCAACGCGCAAGGAGGCGGAAACGGTGGCGCGGGTCCTGGGAGCAGCTACGCCTTCGTCCGTGAGCGCCAGAACGAAATGGCTTGTCTGTGGAGCGTCTCCCGGAAGCAAACTGCAAAAAGCCCGTTCCCTGGGCGTCGAAATTCTTGATGAAGCAACGTTCTGGTCGATGGCGCGGCAGGCCGGGTACCGGAGTGACCAGGCATCGGAGGTGTAGCAATGGCTGTTTCAGAAGAGGAAGTCAAACGAATAGCTCTGCTGGCGAGGCTTGAAGTGGACCAGGCTGAGGTAGAAGGACTGCAGAAGCATTTCAACGATATCCTCGCCCATTTTCATGACCTGCGCAACGTGGACCTTGGCGAGCTACAACCTGGAGAAGGAGAGCGGAAGACGGTATGCCCGCTCAGGGAAGACAGTATCGAGAACTGGGATGGTCGTGAATCGGCTCTGGAGGAAGCACCCTCCAGGGAGGGCGACTTTTTCATAACGCCCAGGATCATAGGTGGAGAACCTGATGAAGTTTCATGAAATGACGGCCCGCGAAACGGCGGAGGGAATAAAGAAAGGTGTTTTTTCCGCCTCGGAGGCGGTGAAAGCTTCCCTTGATCGCATGAAACGGATGGAACCCGCACTTAACGCGGTGGTGACCTCGCTTGAGGAAAACGCCCTTGAACGCGCGATGGAAACCGATTCAAAACGCGCCAGAGGCGATGACCTGGGTCCCCTGGGCGGCGTTCCGGTGATAGTAAAGGACAACATGTGCACCAGAAACATCCGCACGACATGCGGCAGCAGAATGCTCGCACAATGGAAGCCCCCGTACAGCGCGACCGTTGTAGAGCTGCTGGAAGCGTCAGGGGCGATCCTGGTGGGCAAGTCCAATATGGACGAGTTCGCCATGGGCAGTTCCACCGAGCATTCGGCGTTCGGCCCCACATCCAATCCATGGGACACGGATCGCGTACCGGGGGGCAGTTCCGGGGGCAGCGCGGCGGCCGTTGCGGCTGGTTATGTTCCGCTTGCTCTGGGAAGCGACACCGGAGGCTCCATTCGCCAGCCGGCGGCTTTCTGCGGCGTGCACGGTCTCAAGCCGACCTATGGCCTGGTGAGCCGCCGGGGATTGGTGGCTTTTGCTTCTTCGCTGGACCAGATCGGCCCACTCGCCAGGAGCGTCGACGATCTGGCGCTTGCGATGGATGTTATAGCCGCGCCCGACAGCCGTGACTCGACATGTTTCCGGGATCCCCGACCTTTGTATTCGGGCGCTTTTCCCGATGTAGCCGGTAAAAGAGTGGGACTTGTAAGGGAGTTCGGGGGAGATGGTATTGACGCGGAGATAGACGGGGCCGTTTCCGAAGCGGCCGCGTCCCTCGAGAAAAGGGGCGCCGAGGTCGTTGAGATCTCGCTGCCCAACGCCGGTGTCGCCGGTCTTCCCTGTTACTATATCCTGGCGCCCGCCGAGGCCAGCTCCAATCTTGCCAGATACGACGGTGTCCGGTACGGACTGAAAAAGGACGCTCCCGATCTCATCTCCCAGTTTCTGGCCACCCGAAAAGCCGGGTTCGGCCCCGAGGTCAAAAGACGCATCCTTACCGGAACCTTTGTCCTGAGCTCCGGCTACTACGACGCCTACTATCTTCTCGCCCAGAACGTCCGCAGGGTCCTCAGGATGGAGTTCGAAAAGGCCTTCGAAAAGGCCGATGTCCTGCTGATGCCTGCAGCGCCGTCGCCGGCTTTTCGAAAGGGAGAACTGGTGGACGATCCCATCAGGATGTACATGACCGATCTTTTCACTCTTCCCGTAAACCTGGCGGAACTTCCCGGAATGGCCATGAACACGGGATACGCGAAAAACGGTCTTCCTCTGGGCGTCCAGCTGGTGGCGCCGCGGTTCGGGGAAAAAGTTCTGTTCGGTTTCGCCTCGGCCCTTGAAGAGGCTTCCGGGAGACCGTCCGTGGCCGGTGGAGGTGAACTGTCATGAGCAGAGGGCTTCAGACCGTCATCGGGTTGGAGATACATGTTCAGCTCGACACCAGAAGCAAGATATTCTGCGGCTGTTCCACTGACTACATTGGCGCCGTTCCCAACAGCAACGTATGCCCTGTCTGCCTCGGCCTGCCGGGCTCTCTTCCATCTCCCAATGAAAAGGTCATCAGGTACGCCGTGGCGATGGCGCTTGCGCTGGGATGCTCGATATCCGAAACCACCATCTTCCACCGCAAGAACTATTTCTACCCCGATCTGCCCAAGGCCTATCAGATCAGCCAGTACGACAGACCGCTGGCCGTTAACGGATCTATCGAAATAGAAACAGGCGACGGACCCAGGACCATAGGCATTACGAGGCTGCATCTGGAAGAGGACGCCGGAAAGCTGGTACACGCAGCAAGCGACGGACGGCTTGCAGGAGCCGATCATTCCATGGTCGACTACAACCGGGCAGGGGTCCCTCTGGCAGAGATCGTTTCGGAACCCGACATGAAAACCCCCGCCGAAGCCAGGGAATACGTGGTAAGGATCAGACAGATCGCACGATATCTGGGTATCTCCGACGGAGACATGGAATCAGGGTCGCTTCGGGTGGACGCCAACATATCTCTTACCGGACCCGACGGTTCACTCGGAAGCAAGGTCGAGATCAAGAACATGAATTCACTAAGGGCCCTTGAGCATGCCCTGGAGTTCGAGATCCGACGCCAGAGGGAAGTGCTATCGAACGGCGGAACGGTTGAACAGGAGACGCGGCACTGGGACGACGCCTCGTGTGTTGCTCTGTCTTCAAGAAGCAAGGAAGAGGCTCATGACTACCGTTATTTTCCCGAACCTGATATCCCGGAGCTGCATATCTCGCGTCACATGATCGAGGATATAGGATCGTCGCTCCCGGAATTGCCTTTTAACAGAAAAAAACGGTTCCAGTCTGATTTTGGCGTAACGGAAGACGATGCGAACGTTCTGACCGAGCGCCGTGAGATAGCCGAATGGTTTGAAGGTCTTGTTAATGCCGGTTCCGATCCGAAAAGAGCTTCAAACTGGATACGGGGAGATCTTTTGCGCTACCTCAGGGAAAGCGGCGTGGATTTACGGGATGCACCTTTCAGTGTGGCCGCCATAGCGGAATTGCTCGGCATGGTCGATTCGGGAACACTCTCGAACACTGCCGCCAGGGATGTTTTCACCGCCATGGCCGAAACAGGTCTTTCCGTTGAAAAAGCCATGGCCGGAGCCGGCATCTCGGCAGGCGGCGTATCAGGCAAAGACCTGGCCGCTCTGGTGGACAGGATACTCGCGGACAACTCCGACGTTCTGGAGGAGATACGCTCCGGCGGTGATGCAAAGGGCAAGAAGCTGAAATTTTTGCAGGGCCTCGTCATGAGGGAGACCAGAGGGCAGGCCGATCCTGCGGAGGCGGCCGGAATTCTCCGCGAGCGGGCGGGTGTTCGTTGACGGGCAACCCTCAGGGTTTTAAGATATTGCCTGCGACTTTTGTCCGGCGGATACATGTACGGATGTTCTGCGGGCTTATGAAAAATAGAAAAAAAGAGACACTACACAAGGAGGTATCATCATATGGCGGCTCACAAGCCTGAGGACATCAGGACCGTGGCGCTGGTAGGTCACGGCGGGTCCGGAAAAACGGCTCTGATGGAGGCAATGGCCTTTGATACGGGTGTTTCGACCCGTATGGGAAAAGTGGAAGACGGCAATACGCTCAGCGACTTCAGCCACGAGGAGCAGAAACGCCAGATATCCATCAACACCAGCGTCTTTTCGCTCGACCACAAAGACCGTTGCCTTTACGTGCTTGACACCCCCGGATACGCTGACTTCATCGGCGAACTGCGTTCGTCCATGCGTGTCACCGACAGCGCCGTTCTGGTGCTCAGCGGGGTCCACGGCGTTGAGGTTCAGACGGAAAAGGCATGGGAGTTTTCCGAAGGGTTCAATATCCCCGTAGCTTTCTACGTAAGCAAGATGGAACGCGAGAACGCCGATTTCGAAAGGATCCTGGGAGAGATCAGGGAATTCCTTTCCGACAAGGCTGTTCCGCTGTTTTTCCCCATAGGCAAGGAAGCGGAATTCAAGGGCGTTGTCGATGTTCTTCGCCAGAAGGCCTATCTCTACGCTGCTGACGGAAGCGCCGAATTTGCCGAGGGCGATGTCCCGGCCGACCTCGCCGACGCCGTAGCCTCCGCCAGGGAGAGCCTTATAGAAACCATAGTCGAATCCGACGAAGAACTGATGATGCGTTATCTCGAAGGAGAGGAGATCACCCTGGAGGAACTCCTCCCGGCGCTCCGTCTGGCCATCAGACAGAGAGAGCTGTTCCCTGTGTTGCCGGGGTCGAGCACGGCCAACGTTGGCGTGATGCAGCTTCTCGACATGATCGCCGAACTTATGCCATCGCCCCTGGATATGGGTCCCCGAAAAGCTGTTTCGGGTGAAGAGGAGATCGAGATCGAGGCGGACCCGGCCGGCAAGTTCACCGCGCTCTGCTTCAAGATCATGGTCGACCCCTACATGGGCAAACTGTCCTTT
>Ga0272441_10005626_pt1 | contig 21603 bp, 18 predicted proteins | sample SSMProp6N_FD_193582 | JGI IMG/M metagenome (GOLD analysis project Ga0272441, IMG submission 193582) | Marine sediment archaeal communities from Little Sippewissett salt marsh, Falmouth, MA, United States - SSM-Prop-6N | ecosystem: Environmental > Aquatic > Marine > Wetlands > Sediment ... | reverse complement strand
ATCTAAAAGATAAAAAATACAAAAAGGAAGGTCAAAATTTGAGTGAATTTTAATGGTTTTTATACCATTCAATGGTGTTTTTTAAGCCTTGTTCGAATTTGACCTGAGCCTTAAAGCCAAATTCGCGATAAGCACGTTTGGTGTCCAAGCATCTTCGTGGTTGGCCATCGGGTTTTGTCTTATCCCAAACAATCTTTCCCTTAAACCCTGTTAATTGCACAATCAACTTCAATAGGTCCCTGATGGATATTTCAAAGCCCACCCCAATGTTAACAGGATCGGATTTATTGTATTTTTCTGTAGCCAGGATGACGCCCCGAGCAGCATCATCGACATATAAAAATTCACGGGTTGCCTTCCCTGTTCCCCAAACAACGATTTCTTTGTCACCTTTTTGAATGGCATCGCAACATTTTTTGATGAGAGCGGGAATAACATGGGATGACTGAGGAGAAAAATTATCTGCCGGCCCATAGAGATTGACGGGAAGCAGAAAGATTGAATTAAACCCATATTGTTGACGATAAGCCTGAGATTGAACAAGAAGCATTTTCTTCGCCAAGCCATAAGGGGCATTGGTCTCCTCTGGATAACCGTCCCACAAGTCTTTTTCTTTAAAAGGAATGGGAGTGAATTTGGGATAAGCACAGATGGTTCCGATTGCGACAAACTTCTTAACGCCAAAGAGCCTCGCCTCTTCCATCAGCTGAACTCCCATCATCAGATTATCATAAAAGAACTTGCCTGCATTCTCTCTGTTGGCACCAATACCACCGACAACAGCAGCTAAATGAATAATAATATCCGCTTCATGTCCTTTGAAGAGGCGTTTGATAGCGGAAATTTTCCTTAGATCATAGTTCTTTTCTAAAGGGATAAAGATATGTTTGCATCCTCTTTCTTTTAACTGGCGTACCAGAGATTTTCCCAAAAATCCAGCGCCACCCGTCACAATCACTTTTTTGTTTTTCCAAAATTTAATTTGCATGCGAAATCCTTATTTCTTAGCCGTTCCATACAACTCTTTTTCTACGAACTTCATATCCGCATCCACCATACTGTGAAGTTCCTCTACGAGGAACCTCACAGCACGAGAACTGCCCTTACCTTTTCGCAGTTCCGTATAGCTCCTTTGATATGAGATCCATGTCCGCATCCACCATCATTTTAACCAACTGCTTGAATTTGATCTTTGGCTTCCATTTGAGCTTCTTTCTGGCTTTCGAAGCATCCCCGATTAAGACATCCACTTCCGTAGGACGAAAATATTTCTTATCGATAGCGACGTACCTCTTCCAATCAAGGCCTGCATAACCAAAAGCTTCCTTCAAGAATTCTTTTACCGAACGGGTTTCGCCTGTAGCAATCACATAATCATCCGGATTCTTTTGCTGCAGCATAAGCCACATGGCCTCAACATAATCGCCGGCAAATCCCCAGTCCCTTTTGGCATCCAGATTTCCCAAATACAATTTATCCTGAATGCCGTGTTTGATCCTCGCCAAAGCCATGGTAATCTTACGGGTAACAAACGTCTCTCCTCGACGAGGAGACTCATGGTTAAAAAGAATGCCGTTACAGGCAAAAATATTATACGCTTCTCTATAGTTGACCGTCATCCAATACGAATACATCTTAGCCGCCCCGTAAGGGCTACGCGGATAAAAAGGTGTTTTTTCAGTTTGAGGGACTTCCTGTACTTTACCGAACATTTCAGAACTGGAAGCCTGATAAAACTTTGTTTTGACCCCCGCCTCTCGGATCGCTTCCAACAATCTTATCGTCCCCAAGGCTGTGATTTCAGCCGTATATTCAGGGATATCAAAGCTCACCCTTACATGACTTTGGGCCCCTAAATTATAAACTTCATCAGGCCTAATGGTCTTGATAATCTGATTAAGAGAACTGGCATCGTTAAGATCCCCGTAAACCAAACGTAATCTTACGTTCTTTTCATGCGGATCCTGATAAATATGATCAATACGCCCCGTATTGAAAGAGCTCGATCGACGAATAAGCCCATAGACCTGATATCCCTTTTTCAATAGTAATTCAGAAAGGTAGGAGCCGTCTTGGCCGGTAATCCCCGTAATGAGTGCAACTTTTTTCTTTTTCATAATGCTCCTCAATCCCTAACAAAATTCTTGTCTTTTTCCATTAATCGATGAACTGAAATAATTATACCGACTACAAACCAAAAGTAAATGGAAAGTTTCAGGGAATAAAATTGTGTATCAAAGTTGCTGTCAATCAAAAATGCCAACACTCCTGAAAGCAATCCGACTAATTGCAAGCGATAATTTCGATCCTTTCTCGACATTCTTAAAATGGCCCTCCCTGTTTTGATAAAAAGAATAAAAATGATCAACAAAAAACTCATTAATCCCAAAAGACCTACTTCGACCCACATCTGAATATAACAATTATGGGCATAAGTTGGCATATGATCAAAGCTCCCCTTGGGCGTCTTTAGTTTTCTTCTATATTTTTGAAAAAGCTTCATGTACGCATTAAGACCGTGCCCCAACAATGGCCTTTCCTTGATCATCTTCAAGCTGTCTGTCCAAAGACCCAAACGCCAATCCAAAGCACCGCCAAGACTTGCTTTATCCAATCTTGCCGTTTTGATAACTGAGGGTGGTAAAAAATCATAAAAGCACAAAAAAATAACCAGAATACTAATTAACCAAATGATAAACTTAGGTCGATAACACAAAAAAAAGAAAATGAATCCGAAAAATAAAGAGAAAAATGCTCCCCTGGAAAAGGTCAAAATAAAGGCCCACGAAATCACAAAAAATAGGATAAAATAAGTCATTCGCTTCCACAGCCTGTGGGATCCAAGGAACAAAGATAAAGAAAACGGCACGGCTATCAACAAATAGGCCGCAAGGGCATTCGAATGAGGAAACCCAGCCGTCGCCCTTCCACTCATAGCAGGATAACCAAAAAATATGTCTTTGCCGCTTATGTAAAATTGAAAAAGCCCATCAATAGCTGTTGAAAAAGTTGTAAACAGAAAAACACCTGCCGCGATTTTAAGATGCTTCTTGCGGCTAAATGCCTCTATCACAAGGAAATAAACAACAAACCATTCCAGGGTTTTCGTAATAAACGCATGCTGAGAAATTCCCAAATAGCGGCTATGGACAACTGCCATAAAAGTAAAAAAAATAAAAATAAGAATGGGATAATTGAGAAAACTTGATTGTGGTTTTAATAGAGAGACAACTTGCCCAAATCCTTTTTTGGAAAAAGAAAGACTTTGGCGTTGATTCCAACAAAGAACGAATCGTTTAACCACCCATAACAATAAAGAAATAATGACACAGGTTTCAACAACAGCCGAACTATACGGCAACCAAAATATCAATACGTAGAGAAAAAAACGGATAGCCGCATCAATTCGTTTTATGGAGATGTCATTCATTATTCGGAATTTAGTAAGCACCTTTCCCTTTGAGAACAACAGGAATGGTCTGAAAAAGGATATTAAGGTCCAGCCAAAAAGACCAATTGTTGATATACCAAATATCCCATTTAACAAGGCGCACAAAAGAGAGGTCACTTCTTCCTCGGATTTGCCATAAACCCGTGATGCCGGGCCTGACTTCCAATCTTTTCAATTGCCTGAGATCTTCCTTTTCGATTTGATCAATGGGCAAAGGACGCGGCCCCACGAGGCTCATATCGCCTTTAAAGACATTAAATATTTGCGGTAATTCATCCAGACTATATCTTCTTAAAAACCGCCCTAATTTTGTAATACGCGGATCCCGCCTTATTTTGAATATTGGTCCATCCACCTCATTCTTCTCCCTTAAGGCACGCAAAACGTTATCCGCATCAACAACCATGCTTCTAAATTTCCACATAGAAAATTTTCTTCCTCTAAAACCATAACGTTGCGAAAAATAAAAAATGGGACCAGGACTGTCCAGTTTGATAAGGATTGTAAGTATACCAAAAAGAGGCAATAGAACAAGAATCATGATCGAGGAAAACACAAAATCAAACAAACGCTTGCCCACCTGTTTGAGTCTGCTATCGCCATCGCCATATTCCAGAACAGGAATAAAACCGATATTGTATTTAGTAAACTCCCCTGAAGCGAACTCAAACCCCTGGGGAATAACACGCACCGAGACATTGAGTTTGTGTGCCATTTCTAATAATTGCAAAAAAACACTGCTGTCATGATGAACGGTGATAAAAGTTTTATTAACAAATTCTTTACGGATTATGTCTGAAAAATCAGAAATTCTTCCAATCACCTTAAATCCCGCATATTCTTCTCCGACCAATTTAAAATCATCCAAGAATCCTACAACCCTTAATCCTAATCCGGGATGCTTTTTGATTTCTTCCGCCAAAGCCCTGCCGATTTTCCCTGCACCGATGATTGCCACATTGAAATTGTTATATCCATGCCGCACCAGAAAATCCACAAAAATTTTCTTGATAACCCTCCAGACAGAAAAAGAGATCGTTATAAAAATCCCTGTTAAGATAAAAATACTTCGTGGAAATTTTTCGATTTTTAAAACATACAAATAAACAGCCGTAAAGATACAGGAATAAATAACACTTTTTATAACCGTCCAGATCTCTGCCGTCTCCAGAAGTTCTCTTCGTGTTTGATACAAGCCGTTGATATTATTTAAGAGTAGCGCTGCGAAAATCCAGACAAGATAAGCCGACTGGAAAGGATTATGGTAATTAAAAAATAAATTATGGATAGTAATATCAAACTGAACGCTGTATCTTCTTAAGTAAGCAGCAAAGTAGATGGATGTTCCCAGACAAAGAACATCAATGAAGACATAAACAAATTTGACCAAAAAGATTTTCCTTCTATACGGCATTTCTCTTCAATTCTCCTTTAAAGAAACTTTTGATAATTAAATAAATAAATTTGCTATTCCCTAAAAAATATCTTTTGGCGAGCCTTTTAGGTTCGCAACATAAACGAAACAACCATTCCAGGCCCAAAGAACGCATCCATTGGGGTGCTTGAGGTTTTGTTCCCGATAAAAAATCAAAGGCGGCTCCTACACCAACTGCAACAGGAACATCCAATTTTGCAGAGTGAGCCTTGATCCAAAATTCCTGCTTAGGGGATCCAAGCCCAACCCAAAGGACATCGGCCCCTGATGTATTGAGCTTCTCAATAATATTCTCTTCTTCCTCATCTGTCAACGCCCTAAAAGGAGGTGAGTATTTACCGACAATATTACATTTAGGAAATTGCTGTTTGAGATTACTTTCAAGCTTATCCAGGGTTTCCTGTGATCCTCCCAATAAATAATGCCTGAATCCTTTCTCCTGACTATAATCAAAAAAAGCTAGCATCAAATCAGGGCCATAAGTCCTTCTGACCTGCTTCAAGCCAAGCCCTCTGGCCAACCAAACAAGTGGCATCCCGTCAGGAGTCACCATATCGGCTTGATTAATAACATCTTTATAATGATCATCTTCCTGACAAGTCACAATCGTTGAAACCGGAGCAACACAAACATAACTCTGCCTAGGATTTCGAATCAAATTTTCAATTTCTTGGCACGCCAAATCTAAATTAACGGCTGAGATATAAACTCCTAATATATTAAATCTTTTATGCATAAATCAAGTTATCAAGTTATTTTGTGGAATCATTGATCATCCAATATTTCAGAATAACAAAAATAGCCTGCAATCCATCTTTCCAATTGATTTTTTTGCCTTCTTCATAAGTCCTTCCATTATAACTGATCCCCACTTCATGAATCCTAAATTTTCTTTTTGCAATCTTGCACGTAATCTCTGGCTCAAAACCAAACCGATTGGATCGAATAGGGATAGATTGAAGCACTTGTGAGCGGAAAGCCTTGTAACATGTTTCCATATCCGTTAAGTTGATATTTGTAAACATATTACTAATAAGCGTCAAAAATTTGTTTCCGACCGAATGCCAAAAAAACAGAACTCTTTTGGATTGTGTTCCCACAAAACGAGATCCGTAAACACAATCCGCCCGACCATTGATGATGGGTTCAAGCATAAGGTTATAATCCGAAGGATCATATTCCAAATCTCCATCTTGAATGATCGCAATATCCCCTGTCATTTTTTCAATGGCGGATCTGATTGCAGCCCCCTTTCCTTTATTGCTTTCATGAAAAATGGCAATGACCTTATCCGAAAATTGATCAGCCAAACGATGAATAATGTCTTTTGTCCCATCATTAGAACCATCATCTATAATGATCAACTCCCTATCGCTGATTCCCAAAATCTCTTGCCCAAGAACCTTAACCACAATTTTTTCAACCCATTCTTCCTCATTAAAGACAGGCATCAGAATACTTAGTTTCATATACTCACTCCATTCAAGCTATTCAAATTCATAGCGATATCCTAAGAAAGCAGAATACCACATTATTTATTTTTTAAAAATATTTTTATTGATTAGATCCTTCCCATAATCATAACAACAATCTTATTAATAATTGACCTTCGTTAATTCTTCAGGAAAACCATAGTTATAAAATATCTTTTGAGGTTTGCGATCATATTTAACAGCTTCCTTTGCATATTCCTCAAGACTTAGGAATTGCAAAGATTGTTCCTTCACTCGCATGATCCATTTAAGCCCTGCTTCATGTAAATCTTTGACTATTAACTCCTCATCATTATAAGAATTCCACCGGACAAGTGTTGTGTTCCATAATCCCACCTGAGGACGAGTGGGCAAAAGAAAAGCAGAGAAAGGGGTTACCCCGGCCACTCCGATATCCCACGCACCGTTTAAGATTTTCTCCTTATTTTCCTGATAGCTATCCATTACAACTTTATTAGCCGGATAATGTTTTTCTACCACATCACTCAAATGGATTTTATTAAGGATCACATTAAGATTATCCTTCAAAGAAGGGCGTTGAAAAGCGCCACCCTGATCAAAAATCGTCTTGTAACCACTGGCCGATAAAGCCAAAATAACCAGACCAATTAAAAAGCGCTTTTTTAATCCTATGACATCATTAAATATATAGTCTATTGAAAAAATAGATGTAAAGGCTAAAATCGCAATACCATAGCGATAATGACGAGGATCAACAAAACTAACAAAACATAAACCAGCAACGACACCTATTGAGATAAACAGCCAATAACAAAGCTCAAAAACCCTATCATGGCGAAAATTCCTTTTGGAGGAAGCGACTAACAAAAAAAACGGTAAAAATGAAACTGTCATAATTACAATCTTGGCTGCCTTGACGCCTGGCCAGACAAAAAAATAACTCATATATTTGAAAAACTTGATTGGTTCAATAGGAATCGTATACGCTTTAAAAAAAATCGAAACCATTTCAGGATTCCATCCAAGCACACCCAATCGTCCTGCAAAGACAGGAAAAGTTGCAAGTCCAACGGCCAATTGATTTTTGATATACCACATAAGCAGTACAACAACACTCACTAACAATACGAATAGTTGTTTTTTATCTCTGACAATGGTTTGACATTTATTGATAAGATCCTTTTGAATCAAAAGTCCTCCTACAAAAAACAAACATGTGACATAAAAGACCTGGTATTTATTTGCCATGAGTTGTGTCAAAAACACCAACGCCAGAAATAACCGAAATGATCCTTCTTGTTTTCTGCTCTCAAGAAAATTATAGCTAACAGCAAACAGAAAAGCGATCAACGCTCCATTAATGATCACAAATTTATTTGCCCCTGAATACGATATATGATCGTTGAACAGTATCAACATGACCGCAGATAACGCATACCATCGATTGAAACGATAACTTGTATAACCAAACACCAAAAGAGACACGATAACCATCCAAAAGGCAACGATTAATTGCGGAAATAGTGTCTCTTGAGGGAAAAAGCATAAAGTTAATGCATACGGAACAGCGTTGAAATGCGGAGCAAATACTTTAATATCCAAGGCAGGATTTCCTAAAATGCTAGTTTTATTTTCAAGCCACAACTTCTGTGCGAATAAATAAGTCGAATGCGAATCCACATCGATCAAAAAATAGCAATTCCTAAATAGAAAAAACAAAAGAAGCAACACAAAACCAATCAACGGAATATCCCAATGGCATCGCAAGGACAAACAACGGCTGATCTTTAAACGCACCTCACGTTGCAAAAGAAAAAGATAATTCAAGAGAACTACAAACCATAAGAATGGTGCGGAATAAAGTTTTAAAAGAGATAAAGCAAGCAATTCTCCAATCACCATGATACTTCCCAAAAGCAACACTTCGCCTAAGTAAAGCGATTTATTGATATAGTCATTACCTTTGTTGTTGATCAGTTGATAAATCCAGACTCCCGAACATAACAAAGATCCGATATAAATGAAAAATAGTACAAATTGAATAGTATTCATAAAAGCAAGGCCCCTTTTCATTTAAAAGAATTCATTCATATTCTAAAACAAAAACAGATGAATTATGGATAACATTAATCGGAAATTGCGCAAATGCAGCATCATAGAAATTAATTTGAGCTTTTTCTTTTGGCCTTATGGATCTGGATAACTCTAATAGCTCTTTATCTTTTTGTCTTAAAACTTCATAACGGGATTTTCCAAAATCATTTTTGTGCGCACGGAAGACAGACAAAGAAACAAGAGCTAACGCAATGAACATTGCAACCATCAGCATTCGTGTATGGATTTTCGTTTCGATAACTCCAACGATCAACATTAAAAGAAGCGGAACAAAAAGAAACCTCGTCTGATGGGTTCCGGTCCACCATACCAGCCAAAATACAATCACAAAAACAGAAAGAAGTGGAAATTGCCTTTTCCATAAAGCTTGTATCGTTATCACAAAAAACGGCCCTGAGAACAAAAGATACATCAATCCAACTGGATAGTCATAACGATTGTTCACTCCCTTTTCCGGAACTGCAATCAGCCACAGATGTCGAATGAATTCTTTAATTGATCTTCCGGATCCATATTGATTCCTTGTTGCCAGACACAATTGTGATTTTGCAACCAAAGATTCCCATGCTTGGGAATTTCTGTCAATCTTCGTATTGTCGTTCATCATGCCTACGCCAAATGGAAAAAGAGGTGTACCTACATAAGCAATAGTCTTTGCAATAAAGGGACCACCGATAACAATACTTAATATCAAAAAGAGAATAGTAACTTTTTTAAATAGACTTCCCTTCTCTTTCAGTAATCGTTGATCAATATCACAATTCAAGCTCCATTTAACACCTTTGGCCCCCAACCATCTCAAAACAAAAAACGCGGTTGTAACACCAACCAGAATCAATGTCATTTGAATGGGCGTAAACGATTTGGCCCAAAAATAAAATGCAAACTCAACTGCACACATTGCCCATGAGCCTCGAATGAAACTATCCAAAGCCGCCAAAAGAAGATAAGCCATAACGATATCCAACATTGCTGTTCCAGCTTGAATACCAATAATGTGGAAACCGAAAACAGCAAAGATCATCAGAAGAATACTCGTCAAATTATTTTTAGAAAAATATCTAACGAGATTGACAGAGATCATCACAAGCCCCATAAAAAATAAGAATTGAGGGAATTTATTGGGTAGTTGGGTTGCCAGCCAATAGGGAGCCAAAGCAAAATCAAGAGGCATCAAATAAAGATCCGCTGTTGACCACGAAATATGTTCAAAGGAATTCAAGATCAAATGCTGTCTTGGTAGCGTCAGATGATAATTGAGAGCATCGAATTCCTGCATGAGATGCGGCGGAAACAAAGAAGCATAAAAAGCGATTCCTAAAATAATTAAAACAAGAAAAAAACAAGAAGCAACGAAAATTTTCCTTGAAAAAGGCCATCCCAAAACTTCATTTTTGTAACTTACAAAATCATGAACAATCTCTTTATACTTAAATGAAATGACCCAAAGGCAAACTCCGATAAATAAAATGGGTGCCAAAAAAGAAGTCATGCCTCTATTTCCTTTAAACAAAAACATTTCCAACCAAAAGACCGGATAGCCGATGACCAGCATGAGGGTAGGCAAATGCGCACAACTTAATGAATTCTTTTTATAAAGATGCAAGCTCTCCATATAATATAAAAAATGGTGATTGAGATAAAATAAATATCCCAAACACAATGGTTAAATTTGAAATTTTTTATAAAGTTTTTCATCTAAAAAAGGGTTGGATTGGATTTGACCCATTCAACGATTTTTTTAACGCCATCTTCAGGAGAAATCGTCGGCGCCCAATTCAAAGCTTTCTTTGCTTTATTGATATCAGAAACATAAACTTTCTGATCGAATTTTCGCCAATCATCAAAGCTGATGGGGATTTTTTTATTTAAAGTCTTTTCTAAAATTGTGACCAATTCGAGCAACGAGAGGGTATTGTCACTCCCTCCTCCCATATTGAATACACCCTGCTGAATATCGCTCTTTATAAAGCGATTAAACGCATCCACCAAATCTTCGACCCATAAGACATCTCGAATTTGCTTGCCGTCGCCATAGATGGTGATCGGTTTTCCCTGAACAAACCTGATGGAAAACCACGCAATCCAACCCTGATCTTCAAAACCAAACTGCCTTGTTCCGTACATACAACTCATGCGAAAAACACCCGTTTTAATCCCATAAGTGTGTGCATAATCTTGAACATACAATTCACCGGAGAGTTTGGAAACACCATAGGGTGTGTGTCCTGTCAAATCAATGGAAGCTTTCTCTGAGATACCTTCGATCCCGTCAAACTCATACCTTTTCTCTTTCTCGATCAATGGAATTTCATTAACATTATCTCCATAAACTTTATTGGTAGAGCAATAGATAAACGTGGCTTGAGGACAATATTTTCTTGTGGCCTCCAAGACATTAATAGTCCCCAGGCAATTGATCCCAAAATCCTCATAGGGATTATCGAGGCCAAAGCGCACTCCTGGTTGTGCGGCCGCATGAATCACAACATCCGGTTTGTGTTTTTGAAAACATTTCTCTAAAGAACTAACATCCCGGATATCCTTCTTTATCAATTCTATATTCCTCAACTTCTCTAAATAATGCCAATTGTATTCCACCGATTTTTTATCAGAAGAAAATATCTTGGAACGCATCAAGTTGTCATAAATTATAACCTTGCTTCCCTTTTTCAAAAAATATTCCGCACAATGCGAACCAACCATGCCGGCTCCACCGGTGACCAAAATATTCATTTGAGCACTCCCTCAATAGCATTTTGTTTTTTCCATTTGCTTACTTTCTTAAAAATTCTTTTCAAATAGGATACAAGTACAAAATATTCATTGATAGTTCTGAACACATTCAGCTTGCTTGCACCCTTCTTTTTGGCGTAATTATAAACAAAAGGAATTTCTCTGATCCGGTCTGTGATCAAAGAGAGTTTGATCAAAAGTTCGGCATTCGCCACAAAGCCTTTGGATTGGATCAATCCATATCTTCCAAAATATTTGACGGCTTTCTTGAGTATTCCTATTCGATAGGCACGGAAAAATATCGTGTAATCAATTACATCCTTGATAGGAAAAAAATGATGCATCATCACATTGGCACAACGGCTAAATATGGTTCGCAAAAACGGAAAGTTGACATACTCTCCTTCCCCTTTATAGCGTGAGGCAATCACAATGTCTTTTTCACCTTTTTGAATGCTGCTTATCAATTCATCCACAAGATCGACTTCACTGGTTTGATCACTTTCCATAATGATCATGATGTCGTCAGGATTTTGAGATTCCGAAAGAACCCTGCTAATCCCCACAGAAAAAACAGCCCCCACGTTCATATTGATCACAGAGCCGTCGATGATCAAGTTCTCATCCATCAGCTCATTCAATATGTCCAAAGACCTATCTGAGCTGCCATCATTGACAGCAATGATTTTGTATTTTTTGTCAACCATCTTCTTTCTTAAGTTGACCACAAGATTTCGAATATTGGCTTCTTCATTGAATACAGGGAAAACAAAATAAATCATCGCATTACTTCTCCTATCATTTTTCTTTTGGCCTTTGATACAAGATCCAATTCTTGCTTACGAAAACAACTTCCCAGCCCTTTAATGCGTTGACATTGATCCCGTGAAACCTCGGACTATATAAATAAAACTGACAACGCTTGCCATCCTGCTTGAGATCAGGCTGGGTTGTCCAATGAAACTCTTCAAGATCGAGATCTGTTTTTCTATTGATGTGTCCGGGGATCGCAAAAGCAGCCTCCATTGCATTAGAAAAAACACTGATATCTGAACCTTTTGTTTGAAAAGGCTCATGGTGTTCAATCCATTCCATCAAATGAATGGTATCCTTTTGATAGGTTGATTCTCTTGCTAAAGCATATTGGAAAACAACTTGATTAAAGGTCAGCGCACAAAGAACAAAAAATATGTTCATACGCATACCCATTGGGGGCAGACTTTGTGAAATCAAAAGAGTGATTATAAAAGCGAAAAACAATCCTAAAGGCGTCGCAAAATAAATAATAGGATTCCAGGGCAGTAAAACAAGAAGAAATCCAACATAAAGAAGTACGCTCAAAAGAAGACCAACCAGAAATCTCATGTCTGCTTCAAACATCTTTTTGCCACTTGCTTTGTTTTTCCACAAAATCAATATAGTTGCAATCAGCCACGGGAAATGATTTAAGAAATCCTTCTTGAACCAAGCCTGTACATTTCCCCATATTTTAGGAAAATTGGTGAAACTATATCCTGATGTATGGCTTGATTTAACAAATGTCATCAGAATAAATGCATAACTAAACGTAAAAAGAACTAAAACAATGCCTGCAAAAAACAATGGTTTAAAATGAACTGTTTTTCTCTTCATCCATGATAAGGCAATCAAGGTCAATCCAAAAGCAATGCCGCAGGCAACAAACGTCTCTTTGCACCCATAAGAAAGAAACAAAAACAAGAGACAGAAAAACCACTGCAAACACCGGAACCCCTGCTCTTTAGTTTGCTCAAAATCCAAAACAGGATCAAGGCTGTTTAATAAACAATGAAGTGCCAATCCAACGAAAAATAAGCCAAGATATTCGTGAGAAGAAAGATAAAAGAATGCATCATAAAAATAATGAAAAGACAAAGTAATCGCTGAAACCAGAACGATGGATATTTTTTGTCTCGTGATCCGAAAGACTGCCAATCCCCAGATAAAAAGGATGAGACAAATCTCAAATAACTTAAAGATATAAAATAGCTTTGGCGCATTTTCAAAAATTTTGTAAAAAATCGCGCAATGAAGCGCCCATATGAATTTGAATTCGCCAAATGATAAAAACCCTTGAAAGTAGGACCATGCCCTTTCGAAAACATTTCCTTTAAGGCTTAGGATCTGCAGATCATCCATGAGGCCCCATGACCATGGCTTAAAAGAAAACGAATAGATTAAAGTTAACAAAATAGCAATGACAGGGAGCGACCATGAAAAAATAATAAAATTATCTCTTTTCTTATCACTTGTCATTCATGTCTCCCTTTACTCAAGTGCCATGATCTTTCTGAAAGTTTCTATCATCCTCTCCCCATATTTCTGAGGAGTGTAATATTCTAAATATCTTTTTCTGTTTTCTTTTGCCATCTTTGTCCTTAAATCAACATCCCCCGCCAAAAGAAGGATCTTCTCAGCTAATTGATCGCTTTGTTCTTTTTTAAACAGAAATCCATTCTGCCCGTCTTCTATGATCTCTGGAATCGCTCCTTCGATGGAGGCAATCACGGGAAGCCCTTCGGCCATCGCATGTAACAAGACAAGCCCGAACACATCCCGATGAGTCGGAAAAATGAATATATCCGAGCTTCTTAAAAGCTCTGTTCTTTTCTGTGCATTTTGCACATAGCCGACATATGTTACCTGCCTCTCCAATTTATTTTCTGCGATGAATGCGTCCATTTGCTTTTTGAGCGTCTCAGATTCAATCGGACCGGCAAACGTAAAATGAATATCTGGATTTTGATCTTTGACCAAGAGGACGGCTTTAAGGGCTGTCCACAGCCCCTTGGAAACACTCAAAAAGGAAAAATAAAGAACACGGATCTTCCCGTCATTTTCTTTGTGTCCCTCAATGTCAAAATCGTATGTATCCTCGACGCTGCCATGAACCGAAAAGACTCTTCCTTTTTCCATAAAATCGTCATAAACATTTCTTGTCACCTCTCCTAAAACAATGCTTGCAGTTGACATCTTAAGAAGCTTTTTGATAATCCATTGGAAGAATCCGCCACATTGATCGTAAAGGTCTTTCAAATACTGACCCATATCATGAATAATAATTCGACATCCGAACAACTTCCCTGTAAAACAAAAAAGAGCATCTTTTAAAAGCGGCATCTTATCAAAACTGATATTATAAAGAACATACCGGGGACGTTTGATGATCAAAAGATAAATAAATTTTGAGTAATAATACACCAACTTGCCAAGCTTAAGCAGGGTAATTTTGCCATGCTTTCCATAGGACCAAAACCTCATATTCAAAAACGTGACATCAAACTCCTTGGGAAAACCAGACTGCATGAGCATTTCATACATCTTACTATGCCCGAAAGATGGTGGAGGCAATATCCCACAGATTAAAATTCTATTTTCTTTTTTCATCCTCGTTTTTGACAATGCTGATAGTATTTTTTTAAAATTTCATCTATTGATGTTTCGGCCTGCCATCCTAAGAGATCATTAGCTTTCTTGACATCAATTCTTGGGCAATGAACCTCGCTCTCATCACAACAAATCAATTTAGACGAGGAGTTGCAGATTTTGATAACTTTTCGAGCCAAGTCAATGAGTTCGATGGTTTCCTCACAAGAAAGATTCGTGATCCCAACACTCTTGCCTTTTTCTAAAAGCAAGCAGAAAGCCTTGATCACATCCTTTATGTATAGAAGCTGTACCTTTGTTTTTGATGAGCCAATAATTTCAAGAGGCTGATTCTGCATGGCCCTCTTAAAAAATACGGGCAGAACGGCCTTCTGCGGTTGCTCTTCGCCTACGATATTGATTGATCGAAAGATTGTGAGACTCTCTTTCTTGAAATATTTCTTACAAATATCCTCGGCTTCGAGTTTGCTTTTCTCATAATCATGAATGGGAGAAAGAGGGCTTTGTTCATCAATCAGCTCGCCCTTTTTTTCGTAAACTTTTGTTGTCGACAAATAGACAAAATTTTCGATATCGGTTGATTTGATGAGGTTTTCCGTTCCCCGGACATTCACATCAAAATAAGTGTTGTAATCCACCTTCCCGATATGCGTCAAATTGCACGCCGCCAAATGAAAAACAACATCAAAGTCTCGATTGAGTTTAAATTCTTTTGTAATATCTTGAAGATAGAATTTCTCAATGTCTTGGGATAAGCCATCTGCCTCGACAATATCAAGAGCAAATACTTTATGCTTTTGATCCAACAAAGCAGGAATGAATGTTCTACCGATAAATCCATTTGCTCCTGTTACAAGAATATCCATTGACGCTTACTCTACCTTTTTTTCTTGCGATCACTGAGCTTTTTCATAAGCACGGTTGCATTATAGAGTGATTCTAATGTTCCGGCATCTGTCCAGCTAGATTTGAGAATCGAATAAGAAAGTTCTTCTCTTTTTGCATAATGATAAAGAACATCTGTTATTTCGTATTCTCCCCGTGGGCTTTTCTTTAACTTTTTAAGAAGGCCGAACACCTCAGGTAGAAACATCCACAACCCCGTATTGACATATCGTGATTTTGGATTTTTTGGTTTTTCCACGATTCCTGTGATCTTTTTTCCCTTAAAAGTGACGACACCATATTTCTGGGGGTCTTTGACCTTTGCAACCAATATCTTTGCCTTGAATTTATCTTTTTCCCGCCTAAATTCACTTACAAATTTTCTTACGTTTTCACTGACGACATTATCTCCCAAGACAACCATGAATTCTTTTTTGCCGATAAAATCCTCCGCCAAAGATAAAGCCGCTCCTGTTCCCGTACTTCCCTGTTGGATCGTGTAGCGAAAACGTGCTCCCCACTCTTTGCCCGTTCCTAAAAGTCTTGAAAAATCGCCAATATGTTCACCGCCTGTGACAATGAGAATGTCTTTAATCCCCGCTTTTAATAAAGTTTCTAGGGGATAATAAATCATCGGCTTGTTATAAACCGGAAGCAAATGTTTATTGGTTACATTTGTGAGCGGTCTTAATCTTTTTGCTGTCCCTCCCGCTAAAAGAACACCCCTCATTTCTTTTTCCCCCAAAATCCTGTTATATATTTTCGTTCCATCTTTTCTTTTAAGGGCCGCCACCATGCCTCATTGTTTTGATACCATCTAACCGTTTCTTTAAGCCCTTTATCCAAATCATATTCAGGCTGCCAACCCAAGTTCCTTAATTTAGAACAATCCAGGCTGTAGCGAAAATCATGCCCCGGCCTGTCCTGCACATATTCAATCGGTGATTCATCTTTTTTCATCAGCTCACATATTTTTTGTGTAAGAACTAAATTGGTATATTCCTGACCCGCAGCAACATTATAAACTTCCCCGTCAATACCTTTTTCAACAAGAAGGTCAATCGCCTTACAGTGGTCTTCAACATGTAACCAATCTCTAATTTGTTTTCCTTCTCCGTAAAGAGGAATTTTCTTGCCATCCATGAGATTGGTAATAAAAAGTGGAATCACCTTTTCCGGATAGGCCATCGGTCCATAATTGTTAGCTGCACGCGTAATAACCACAGGGAGCCCGTAGGTTGCAAAAAAACTGTAAGCAATGCGATCCCCTCCCAATTTAGAAGCCGCATAGGGATTTCTTGGTTTTAATTCTGATTTTTCGGTGAAACTCCCATCTAAGATTTCCCCATAAACCTCATCTGTTGAAATTTGAATGAATTTTTTCAACCCTTTTTGATTCCGAGCTTCTTCCAATAAAGTATAAACACCCACAATATCCGTGTACAAAAATGACTCAGGAGCCTCTATCGAACGATCCACGGCTGTTTCAGCCGCAAAATTCACGACAATATTAACTCCCTCCATTGCATCCGTAACGGTCTTTTTGTTGCATATATCGCCCTTGATGAATTGAAAATTATCTTGCCCCTCAAACACCTTTAGATTTTCTAAATTTGCCGAATAGCCAAGTTTATCCAACACACGTACTTCAATATCATCCTCTTTACTGAAGAGATGGTGAACAAAATTGCTTCCAATAAATCCTGCTGCTCCTGTTACCAAATAAAATTTTTTACTCATATCCTCTCCCTAAGCTGGCAACTTTAACTTGCTTATATAAGCAAATGTCACTCCATAAATCGTCCAAATCGGAATAGCTGTATAAGGCAATTCAAGAATCAATAGAAAGTTTGCAGCAACAAGCCAATTGACAATAATCGCACAAAGTAATATGCCGATTAGCGATCTACATTTGAGCGACTTTAAATACATCTTCATCAAAACACCAATATTTATGAATATTAAAAATATTCCTATAAGCCCTGCCCTGTATATTATGTGAAAAAATGAATTGTGTGCAGCAATCCATCCATCCCTTTCCCACGCCGTTCCTCCCCATTCAATAATTTCCAGACTTATTGACCTAAGAGGCTTTCCAAAAGCAAAACCAAAAATTGGCTTACTATTCCATAACTCTTCAAACATATCTCTCCAGATTAGAAGACGAAAGACAGCGCTATTATAAGCCCCCTTAATATCCCGTTTGTCCTGGTTCATTCCAGAAGTAGACCTCATCAATGCAATTTCTTTCTCCTTTTCAATAGCCCTTTCCTTTATTTCTTCAACAACTTTTTCAGAAGCAAAATTCTTTTGTTTCTGATTAGCTTGTGACAATTTCTTTTCAACTACTCTATAAAAAGCTTCTTCAACCTTCTTTTCATCCACACCAGCGTCTCTCTTTATTACTTCGTTCTTTATCTCCTCCGTGCTGATATTTTTCACAATTTCAACGACATCTCTGCGTTTATTTTCTGAATTCTTCCTGGTCTGGTAGTCATCGTTGTCATTCAAGGATGCAACAATATTGCTTCTAACTTTAGTTTTAACCTGCTCTATCGTCACATATATATTTTTATTGTATATCTGAACTTTTTTCAAATTTTTCATTTTATAATCCTTCTTTCCCGCCTGCACCCTGGCATCAAAAACCTCAAACGCCTCTTTAAGCCCATTTAAATTTACAATTGTTTTTAATGCATTGCCATCTGCAAACCTATACATTGCTACAGAAACTATTAAGATACCCCCAATTATTAAAATAACTTTATATTCTATTTTTTTAAACTTAACAAAAAATATTAAACTAACAATTAAAAATATACTTGCCACAAAATTACTTACCATCATCATCCTCGATGCCCTAAACAAGTCCCTATATGGCGTTATTAAGAACAGCAATACTAATAAAAACCATTTAATATTTTTGTTAGAAAGTTTTTTAATTAAAATACAAGATAAAATAAAACAAGAAAAAAGCCATCTCTGAGTTAATCTGAAATAAATCAAAAAGAAAATAATGACAATAAGAATCAACAGATTTCTGTTGTTTGCAAAATACTCTTTGCGGTAAAAAGTATATCCAAATACAGCGAAAACAGGATAATAGAATAAAGCAGCATGGCGAAAAGCTAACGGCCCCCAAGTCCTGTAGCCAAGGAAAGCCTTTATCAAAACAAAAGAAAAATAACCTATGATGAGCCAATGCCACTTATTTAGCTTCTTTAAATTTACCCCTCTTTGCGTAGACGTTCCTACAAAACATATCAAGCATATAAAAAGCAGTATTTCTCCAATAAAAACAGGAAAATTGAGGAAAGAAAACTGGATATTAATCTCAGCAAAATTGCTTCCATGTAAAACATATCCAATGAAGGTCAAACCAATAAGTGTCAATCCGATCATATCAAGAAAAAAAGAAACACTTTTTAAGTTATTATTGCCTTTATTCATCCACAACCCTCCTTAACAAAACATTCCCATACATTGCTTCCCCAATAATTTCAAACGCAGCTTCTGCCTGGAAAATTTTTCATAAAATAAAGGAATGGCCGCAAGTAAAGACCCCCCCAAAAAAGAAGCCACAATAAACACAAAAAAATAAATGTTGTTGCCGCATTTTTTTCTTCCTTGAAAAGAAACATCCCTTGCTTTTGAGGATTCCCTTCGTTCAATACACAAATATATCCTTTTCAAATAAAAAGACAAACGTTGTTTATGCAACCATTTGTATGCAATGTCTTTTTTTGTATTAATTTCTGGTTTTAAATTCTGATATATTTTCTCAAGAACGGATACAGCTTTTTCAAAATCAATATCATTAAGTGTCTCTGTGCTGTAATAAGCTCTTGCAAGCAATTCAACCTCAATCTGTTCAAGCTCATGATTCGAAACATTCTCAATATTAATCTTCATAATCTTTGCAAATTCTCTTATGTAAGCATCATTTCCTGATGATATGCTGGACCGACTTGAATGCATGCGAATGGCCATAAGATAATCACTATTACTAGTTAATTGACAACCATTATGGATTAACTTCGACCAAAGCCCGTAATCAGATATAATCTTATATTGGGGATCATATCCCCCATTTTCAAGCACAATATTTTTATCCATAAGAGAAACACCATGATTAATTGGAGATGCCGTTAAAGAACGGAAAATCATGTCAGACATACTATTGGATGAAAGTAAGGAGCGCTTAACGCGGTTTGCCTCATCAATAACGATTGCATTGGCACTGACAACAGCACAATCCGGGTTCCTGGCTAAAAACTCCATTTGGCTTTCAAGCCAATTGGGAAAAGCAACATCATCGGCATCAATGCGTGCAATGTACTTCCCTTTGGCTAAGTTGAGTCCAACATTGAGGGACGCTGTTTGTCCTATATTTTGGGGATTATTATGAATCCTGATGCGGGGATCCTCATAGGATTGCAAGACCTCAAGAGATTCATCCGTGCTGCCATCATTAATGATCAAAAACTCAAAATCCTGATAAGATTGTGCCAATATACTATCAATTGCAGGACGTAGGTATTCACCTGCATTATAAACGGTCATAAGAACAGAAACGAGTGGCATAGAGATACATCCTATTAATATTAATAGTTTTAGACATATTATTCGATTTCTGTCCTGCGTGCAAGGATTTTTATTCTTAAACTCCTTTTCTCGATTTTGTCCATTTTCGATTCATGAATGCCCTATTTTTATGACTATTTGACTTCCAAGACTTCGTTTGCTTTGCTATAATACTCCCAAACAGTTACAAGAACACAATCGACCTTATCATCATGCCCGAAACCCCTTATACAAAGACGATCAGCCAAAAAACAATAGCTCTCACCCGTTTGAAACCGGCACAATGGCTACTGGCTTCAAGCCCCATCTATTCTATGATGATGAAAGATGCGACTGTCATTTTTCTCTATCATGAAGTCTCTGATACCCCAAGCCGTTTTCATAAAGAATGCGATCTAAATGTAAACCCTCAACGCTTTGAAAAACAAATTCAAGCCATCAAAAAGAACTTTAATCTTTTAACACCGCTTCAATTGCTCGCTAATGATTATAAGCGGCCTGCGGCTCTCATTACGTTTGATGATGGGGCGTCCGGATATTTTGAAAATGCTCTGCCTATCCTTCAACGCCATAACTGTCCTTCCCTTATTTTCCTTAACATGGCACCGATTGAGGGAGATATCTTTTATTCTGGCCTCATAACCTATTTATGCAATCATTCTGATAGCTTTAAAACGTTTTTAGAAAAACATCATCCTAATCTACCTGATCCTTATACCCTTCATTTGGTGCCAAAATCCGTCGATAATTTCCTTCAAAGTAATAACGCCCAAGAAATCCTTTCCCAAGCACAGCAATACTATGGCCGTTTTGCGACACCTTCCCATCTTAATAAATGTAAAGATGATCGTCTGGTTTATTTCGGAAATCATCTTTATAGACATCATAATTGCGTGAATTGTACTGACGAGGAATTGATCGATCTCTATGATAAGAACCGAAAAGCATTAAGTGCGTACTCTAATAGCATTGAATTTTTCAGCTATCCTTTTGGGCAAAAAGATCTCTGCTACAATGAAAAGACAAATACTATTCTTAATCGTTTGAAGGCCAAAGCTATTTTTGCGGCCGAAGCCGATAGCTTTAAACCTTCTGGAAATTTCTTTCATCGTCTGGCTTTGAATAATGATATTGAAAGTGAAGCGCAACTTAAAACATATCTGTGCTTAAAGAGGATCAAACAGATTTTCAGCAGATAAAATGGCTGCAGTTTTTAGAAAGAATCATGCCTTCAAAAAATTCAACAAATTATTTACCGCCTGGCATTCCATTTCCACGCGTGATTCAAGCGTCTGTGTCCCAATATGTGGGGTGAGGATAACATTATCCAACGAGGCTAATGGCCCTTCATAGGGTTCTTTTTGATAAACATCCAGTGCCGCTGCCGCCAATTGCCCGGATGTGAGCGCATCATACAGGTCATCTTCATTGACAAAACTTCCTCTGGCTGCATTGATCAACATCGCGCCTTTTTTCATCTTCACAAAATGCTCTTTGGAAAGCTGAAATGGATTTTCTTCCAGATGCGTCATATGAAT